>ENA-OZUP01000315-OZUP01000315.1-human-gut-metagenome-genome-assembly--contig:-NODE-315-length-12196-cov-10.541965_pt1 | contig 12196 bp, 16 predicted proteins | sample MGYA00243436_ERZ654027 | MGnify/ENA primary metagenome ERZ654027 (study PRJEB26926, sample SAMN06164567) | human gut metagenome | biome: ENVO:00009003; feature: ENVO:2100002; material: ENVO:00002003...
ATTTTTCCTTGGTACAAGCCCATTATAGACAGTTGGGAAACGCTCGTTGAGTTGTATGAAAAGCAGGATTACAAGGGCGTATATCATTTGCTGTCGAGCAAGCATGCCGAGGTTATGCGCTTACAAGGATACGAGAAAAAACAGAGCGGAATTTGGATAAAAAAACAATAGACTATGGCAACGACAAAAGAACATATAATTCAGTACTGCAAAGACCACAATTTCAAACTCCGAGAGGAAGATTTCGACGGCTCTATTCATCAGTACAGCAAATATCTATCGAAAACCATACTCCTGTTTATCGGCGTATCTGACACCATGTTGAATGTCGGAATAATAGTTCTCGATACGCAGCAACAAGTTTACAAAAAAGATACGACACTTCCCCTCACGCTCATTGAGCCGAGCTATTGGCGGCTCCATTTGAGTGCAATGGTTCACGACGTTGTGGCGGCTGTTTTCGACGAAATGACCGGACTCGGTTTTAACCCTAAAAAATGACGCCCATGAAACTGCTCTATATCGACTTATTCTGCGGGGCGGGCGGAACCTCTACTGGCGTTGAGAACGCTCGGTACGAAGGCCGGCAATGTGCAAAGGTCATCGGATGCGTAAACCATGACGCCAACGCCATAGCCTCACACGCCGCCAACCACCCCGACGCTATGCACTTCACGGAGGATATTCGGACGCTGGAACTCTCCCCGTTGATAGCCCATATTGCCAAAATGCGGAAACTCTATCCCGACGCATTCGTTGTATTATGGGCGAGCCTCGAATGTACGAATTTCAGCAAGGCCAAAGGTGGGCAGCCCCGTGATGCCGACAGCCGGACGCTGGCCGAACACCTGTTCCGCTATATCGAGGCTATCAATCCCGACTACATTCAGATTGAGAACGTCGAGGAGTTTATGAGCTGGGGCGACCTCGACGAAAACGGCAAACCGATAAGCAAGGACGCAGGGCGATTGTACCAACAATGGGTGGCGAACGTCTGCGGGTATGGTTACCGGTTTGTTCATCGCATACTCAACTCTGCCGACTATGGGGCGTACACCTCCCGTCGCCGGTTCTTCGGCATCTTCGCAAAAGGGAGCCTCCCGATTGTGTTTCCCGAACCGACGCACAGCAAAGAGGGAGCGGCTGGGCTGTTCGGCCGATTACACCGCTGGAAACCCGTGCGGGAGGTGTTGGACTTTTCGGACGAGGGAGAAAGCATCTTCGGACGCAAAAAACCGCTCGTCGATGCGACGCTGGAACGGATATATGCGGGACTGATAAAGTTCGTTGCGGGCGGCAAGGAGGCATTCATGGTAAAATGGAACAGCATGAGCCGAGCAGGTAAATACCATGCTCCGGGCATTGACGAGCCGTGTCCGACTGTTGCAACGCAAAGTCGGCTCGGCGTGGCACAGGTGAGTTTCCTTTCCAAGTATTATGGCGGTAGTCCGGAGGGCAAGAGTGTATCGGTAGAGGAACCGGCAGGAGCAATAACCACAAGAGACCACCACTCGTTCATCACGGCCTACTATGGCAACGGGCACAACCACAGCATCGACGAACCCGCTCCGACACTGACGACGAAAGACCGGCTCGCATTTGTTGATATGCAGTACGGGAACGGGACACCCTGCGACATCGAAACACCCGCTCCGACCGTTACCACCAACCCCAAACACCAACTCGTTACCTGCAAACCGTGGATAATGAACACGAGTTTCAAAAACACAGGGAGCAGCATCGACGAACCGGCACAGACAGTAACGGCAAACCGGAAATGGCACTACCTGATGAACCCGCAATTCCAATCCGCAGGAGGTTCAGTCGATAGCCCATGTTTTACGCTCATCGCTCGTATGGATAAAATGCCTCCGTACCTCATTCAGACAGAACAGGGCGAAATGGCTATCGTTATCGAACCGGACGACAGCCCCGCAATGGTAAAAATCAAACAATTTATGGCATTGTACGGCATTATCGACATCAAAATGCGAATGCTCCGCATACCGGAATTGAAACGGATTATGGGTTTCCCCTCCGACTATGTTCTCGTCGGGACACAGGCCGACCAAAAGAAATTCATCGGTAACGCCGTGGAAGTCAATATGGCACGGGTTCTCTGCGAGGCTCTTTGCGCTCGACTGATTGAGGAGGACATCAAGCCGATTCGGGCGGCTGCATAGCCAAAACGAAACGCAAATAAAAAAAACGCACTATAAATCATCGAATTATGAAAGTGAAAGAAATCATCAAGTATCTGCACAACTACCAAAAGTGGCGGCGAGGGGCTGACCTCCCGATGCCCAACCCCAAAGAATTGGGGATAGCTATTGACGGGGCTATTCGTGAACTGCGAAACTTCCAACGGCTGAAAATCAAACTCGACAAGAAAAGCCCCAAATGAAATGCCACTACATATACACCGAAAACGGCGAAAAGGTGCTTATCCCATACTGTTGGCCGGTAGTTCTTTCGGGGGATATGTCGCAATGCACCTGCCGCACTGAAAAGACCTTTGCGGCTTTCGAGCGGGAACGGTACAATGAAACCGTCAAGGCTCTGCGGGCGGAAATAAAGGATTTGGAACACGAAAACGTAAAAAATGAAAACAATGACGAAAGAGCAGCTTGCGGAGCTGCTGAACGGTAATGAGTACCGTGATGAAATGACAAAGGAACAGGAACAGGCTGCCAAGCAAAAACAATCTGCTGGTGCTGTTCGGTGCATCGGATGACCTGCTCGAAATGCGAGGGGCTATCCGTGATGAAGTCGGAGCCTATGACGGCGGAGAGTATGCGCTGGCATTGGACGGCGAACTGTATGCCGACGGCGAGGAAGAAAACACCTACCACAAGGCCATAGGCAACGAGGTTCTTCCCATTTCGGACGAGTGCGACAACGACGACAATCCCCGCCTCATTCGAGCCGAGTGGTGTCCCGACGACAACCGGTTTTGAGTTGGCGTATATCCTCCAATATTCCCTACGCCTCGTTCACAATCAAGGAGGACGGAGAACCTTACTGCGAGGGTATAATTATCGACATCGACGACATAATCCCCAACAACAAATAATACAACAATTATGGGAAACTTTGGAATTAAAATCGACCTCCTGAAACTGAAAAACAGTTTCGTAACCAACCTCAAAGGCAAGGCTGCCACGAAACGCTGCTTGGTTATCCCTATCGACGACAGCGGAGTTTACCTCGGCGAGAAAGGGGTGTATCTGAACCTCACAGCCGTTGAAATGCGGGAACAGCGTTACGGCGATACGCACGTCCTCAAACAAAGCCTCGCAAAAGAGGTGTACCAAGCCATGAGCGAAGAGGAACGCATGGCACAGCCCATATTCGGGGCGTTGAAACCTATCGAAAGCCAACAGCGGCAAATGGAAGTAACGCAGACTACCAACGCAGCAGAGGCAGTCGAAGACCCTGACGACCTCCCGTTCTGACATTCGGCGAACAAAAGCACGGCACAATTCGGGGAGCAATCCCCGTTTTGTCGTCTTGCCCGAATTCAGCCCCAAATTCAAACGATATGACAACAGATAAGCAAACACCCGACAAGCCAAAAAGAAAAGCACAGAAGCCGCAGAAACAGCCAAAAATGGATATGTTCACGGCTATATGCAAAAGCGACCTAAAAATAGAGGTCGTCAAAGAATACCTATTCCACCCCACCCGCAAATGGAGGTTCGACTATGCCATACCCGACCATAAAATAGCCCTCGAAGTCGAGGGTGGTGTGTGGACAGGTGGACGTCATACCCGCCCGCAAGGGTTTCTCAGCGACATCGAAAAGTACAATGCCGGAACATTGCTCGGCTGGCGGATATTCAGAGTAACGCCCGACGACTTATGCAGGTTGAAGACGCTGGAATTGATAAAACAGGCTATTTCCGTCTGAAAACTCATTTTTTTGCCCAAAAAGTGATTATAATACAATCATATTGGCTAATTTTGTCGAAACGAACAAATTCAAAGGATGATAAAATTTTCAGAATTCGTATCGCTCGGCCACCCTGATAAGATTGCGGACTATATTTCGCAATATCTCCTCGACCGGTACATCGAACACGACCCGCAAACCCGTTATGCGGTTGAAGTGCAAATCAAGGGCTACCAGGTAACGCTCGGCGGCGAGGTATCAAGTAAGCACCATTTTTCAGCACAGGAGATACGGGATTTTGTCCGTGCATCTGTAAACGAAATCGGGTACACACGAGAATATCAGCAGAAATGGGGTGCTGACAATACCATTTGTGGCGACCTGCTCGACGTGGCTATCTATATCTGCCAACAGAGCAACGACATTGCACAAGGGTTGTCCGGCTGGGGCGACCAAGGCATTTTCTTCGGTTATTGTGAGTACCGTCCCGATACCTGCGGAATGCCTCTCGACCATACCCTCGCCAAAAGATTATGCAAAGACCTGTTCGAGAGTGGCATCGGAGGCCTCGACATCAAAACGCAGGTCATTACCCGCAATGATAAGGTCGAAAAGGTCATCGTTACAATCCCGCTGCTCGATGACACGAGCAAAAAGACCGTGAAACACTTTGTGCGCTCACGTATCAAAGGCCGGTATCAGCTCATCATCAACGGCACAGGCCGATACGTCAAACACTCGTCTATCGCAGACTGCGGTACAACCGGTCGCAAATTGGCGGTGGATTTCTATGGAGGCAACAGTAAACTCGGCGGCGGTTCCCCTTGGACGAAAGATGCAAGCAAGGCTGACCTCACGCTGAACCTCGCCGCCCGCCGCCTCGCTATCAACTACTCGATGAAATACAAAACGGACGTAACGACCGCCCTCGCCTGCTGCATCGGCAAACAGGCGGTGGATTTCATCGTTCAAGACACGGCGGAAAACACGTTGGCCGAGGGGACAATGGACATCAATCCACAGGAGATATGCAAGGAGTTCAAGTTGAACACCCCGATTTATGCGTCTATGTGCCGCTGGGGGCTGTTCGGCGAATATCAACAAGACAAAGTATGGGAATAGGACTATGAAAACGGAACTCGTAAAACTCTCTCAAATACGGGTGAACGGGGCAAACCCTCGTATCATCAAAGACGACAAGTTTGCCAAGTTGGTAAACTCGATTCTCGATTTTCCGAAGATGCTGGAACTTCGCCCGATTGTGGTGGACGATACACTCGTTTGCTTGGGCGGAAATATGCGTTACCGGGCATTGACTTTCATAGCCGAGATGCCTATTGACGACCTGAAATCTCGACTGTGCGATATTCGAGGTTTTCAGAAAAAAACCGAAGCCGAGAAAGAGGCTTTGGTTGAACATTGGGAACGTTGGCAGGATAACCCGACCGCTCCCATTATCCGTGCTGCCGACTTATCGGATGAAGAACAAAAGGAGTTTATCATCAAGGACAACGTGGGCTATGGCGAATGGGACTACGATATGCTGGCGAATGATTGGGAGGCAGAAGACCTCGAAGATTGGGGGCTGGACGTATGGCAGTCCGACAACAACGACGGCGGCGACAGTGCAGGCGGAAGCAGCAAACCAGCCAACGGCTTTTTGGCCGACCGCTTCGTTATCCCTCCGTTCTCAATTCTCGACACCCGCAAAGGCTATTGGCAAGCCCGAAAAAAGGTTTGGAGGGAACTTATCGGGGACATGGGCGAAACCCGCAACGACACGTTAATAACAAGACCCGAAATCAAGTACAAGGACATCTACCAAAAGACACGGGAGCATCGAGAATCGCTCGGCCTGTCGTTCAAAGAATACCTCGACAAATGTGTGCCGGAGGAGGTCAAAGAGCGGGCGGCGGCCAAAGTGCTGTCGGCGGGCGTATCATTGCTCGACCCTGTTATGGCTGAACTCATTTGCCGTTGGTTCGGGTTGGAAAAATGCAAGACGTTCGACTGTTTCGCTGGCGATAGCGTATTCGGATATGTATCGGCCTATCTCGGCAATGAATTTACCGGCATCGAACTCCGGCCGGAACAGGCTCAACTCAACAATGAACGGGTGGAGGGTATGGCCGCCCGCTACATCTGCGATGACGGGCAAAACGTCGGGCAACACATTGAGCCGAACAGTATGGATTTGCTGTTTAGCTGTCCGCCGTACTATGACCTCGAAAAATATTCCGACCTCGAAAACGATGCGTCCAATCAGGGAACATACGAGGAGTTCCTTACGATTCTGACGAACGCTTTCAAATCCGCCCTCGGCTGTCTGAAAGAAAACCGGTTTGCGGTTATTGTTGTCGGAGACGTTCGGGATAAGAAAACTGGCTTCTACTACAATTTCATCGACGATATGAAACGCATCTTCAAAGAAAACGGAGCCGCCCTGTATAACGAACTCATCCTCATTGAGACGGGAACCAGCACAGCCCTCCGTGCCGCCCGTTATATGGAGAGCCGCAAGGTTGCCAAGATGCACCAAAATATCCTCGTATTCTACAAAGGCAACACAAAGGAAATCAAGAACAACTACAAAAAAATTGAATATGCAAGCGAAGATTTGGAACTTTTCAGAGTGGATAGCGGAGACGAACCCGCAGAAGATTAGGGAACATTTCGATGCGCTGTTACGCAAAGCGGGGTTCAATATCCTCCGCTTTACGGCGCATAATTTCAAACCGCAGGGATATACTGCCCTGTGGCTGCTCTCGGAAAGCCATTTTGCCGTACACACGTTCCCTGAGTATGGCAAGACGTATATCGAGTTGTCGAGTTGCAACCTCGAATATTACCAGCGTTTTTTTGGAAATGACAAAGGAGTTGTAAAATGAGCGAGGCACAACAGAGAAAGCGTCGGCAGTTGAAACTATCCCGCCTCGAAATCGTGGCGCAACTCTACAAACGGGGTTACAGCATACGGAAAATCCAGTCCGAGGTAATGAAACGTCTCGGGCTGGAAACCTATTCGACGGCCACCGTGAACAGGGACATCCAAACCCTCCTCAAAGAGTGGCGGGAAAGCCGCTTGGAGAACATGGATTTGGCCTTACAACTCGAATTGGAGCGTATCGACGAAACGTGCAGGGAGTTGTGGGAACAATGGGAAAAGTCGAAAACTGACTACACCAAGACCGCCCGCAAACAGAAAGGTTCGCCGACACGGGACAGCCAAACGGGGGCGACATCTATCCGCACCTATCAAACCGAGCGGACGGAAACCGAGGTAACACGCCTCGGCGACCCGTCGTACATTGCGGAAATCAGACAGCAGCTTGCAGAACGCCGGAAGTTGCTCGGCCTGTACGCCCCTGAAAAGAAAGATATTTCGGGCGATATGAGTTTTGCGGCGTTCCTGATAGAGAGTGGCATCGTGGACGACAATGAGCAGAAATAATGACATATTGCGGCGGCGGGGCATCGACCTGATGCGTTCGTGGAGAGAGGATTGGAACCGATTTGTCCGGGACGGTCTCGGCGTTACCCTTGACAGGGAGCAGCAGGAGATTTTATCCAGTGTCCAATTCAATCCCCGCACGTCTGTTGCCTCCGGCACGGCTCGTGGTAAAGATTTCGTCGCTGCCTGCGCCGCCATATCGTTTCTGTACCTGACACCACGTTGGAACACCCAACGCCAACTCATAGAGAACACGAAAGTCGCCCTCACCGCACCGACCGATAGGCAGGTAAAGAACATTATGATGCCGGAAATTTCACGGCTCTACAACAGGGCGAAATCACGAGGCATCGTGCTGCCCGGCAGATTGAACGCCTATGACATTCGCACGGACAGCGATGAATGGTTCTTGACAGGATTCAAGGCCGACGAGAACAACCACGAGGCGTGGTCGGGCTTTCACGCTGTAAATACGATGTTCGTCATCACGGAGGCGTCCGGTATCAGCGACAACACATTTGAAGCGATTGAGGGAAACCTACAAGGCAACAGCCGTGTCTTGCTGGTATTCAACCCCAACACTCCTATCGGATATGCTGCCCGCAGCCAACGAGGGGAACGCTGGACGAAATTCCGGCTGAACAGCCTGACCGCTCCGAACGTCATTGAACATAAAATCATCATCCCCGGACAGGTCGATTACGAATGGGTTGTCGATAAACTCGAACAATGGTGTACCCGTATCGACAAATCGGAGGTGCAGGAAGAACTCGACGACTTCTGCTTCGAGGGAAAATGGTATCGCCCCGAAGACCTGTTCCGCAAAAAGGTTCTCGGCAAATTTCCGAAAGTGGCCGATGATGTGCTTATCCCGATGCAATGGATTGAAGCAGCGCAGGAACGCTGGCGGAAATACAAGGGGGAACGCACGGGAACAAATTGGCTCGGTGTCGATGTGGCTGGAATGGGACGGGACGCAACGGTCTATTGCAACCGCATCGAGAATTGGGTTGCGCCGTTCAAAAAGCACAATTCGGGCGGCACGGCAGACCACATGCGGGTTGCGGGCGACATCATCAATCACCGCCGCCAACACCCTACATCGTTCGTTAGCATCGACACAATCGGCGAGGGTGCGGGTGTCTATGCACGGGCACACGAGATTGACGACAGCCCGTATATCATCAGCTGCAAATACAGCGAGGGAGCAAAAGCCCATGATAAAGAACTAACCGACATTACGGGGCAATACAAGTTCCTCAATATGCGGGCATACCTGTTTTGGTGCATACGAGATTGGCTCAATCCGAAAAATAACACGGGAGCCATGTTACCTCCGGACGAAGAATTTTCAGAGGAGGCAACCGAAATTCGGTGGTCATTTCGCTCCGACGGCAAAATAGTCATCGAACCAAAAGAGGACATCAAAAAGCGGCTCGGACGCTCTACCGACAAATTCGATGCGCTGGCCAACACGTTCTATCCGATTGTCATCAAGCGTCCGGTGGACAAAAAACGTATCGCACAGGCTGTGTACTAATTTTTTTGCAAACAAAATGATTATAATACAAACATTTATGGCAACAATTCAAGAAATCATCGACAAGAACAGACCGGTAACAGAGATTATTTCCGACCTGAAAGAAAAGGCCGTTTACGTGCAGCCGTGGACAGGACGCTGGGGATTGATACACGAATACGACCCCAAGCGACATCCTGTGATGAACAAAGCCAAATACCCCGACATTGTGAACGAGGACGGCTCTATCGACTACGTTACCCGTATCACATACGACCTGCAACGATTGGCTGTAAAACGTATGACGGAACTATGCTTCGGCATACCTGTCAAGCGCATCTATAAACCCAATAACGACGGGGAGCAGAAAGTCGCCAAAATGTTGGAGGTAATCTACGAGCGGAACCGCATCGACAGCGTGAACATCGAACGGAGTAATATGCTGTTCGCCGGTTGCGAGGTTATGACGCTGTGGTACGCTGTCGAGCAACGGCACGACCTTTACGGATTCAATTGCCCGCTGAAACTGCGATGCAAAAACTATTCGCCGATGCATGGGGACGAACTGTACCCGTTGTTCGATGAGTACGGCGATATGATTGCTCTATCGGTGGGCTATACCCGAAAGAAACTCGGCAAAACCGTTTCGTACTTCGACACCTATACCGACAGCAAGCACCTGAAATGGTCGAACGAGAACAACGGCTGGCAGCTCATCGAGGACGAGGATATTACCCTCGGCAAAATCCCCGGGGTGTATATGTTCCGCCCGACCCCCATTTGGGAGGACACCTCGAAAATCGTGTTCGAGATTGAATGGGCGTTGAGCCGCAACGGTAATTACCTCCGCAAGAACAGTAAACCGGTATTCTGCGTGTTTGCGGACGAAGAAATACAATTCGGCGAGGAACAACCCGAAAACAAGGAGTTCAAAAGCATCCTCCAATATCCGAAAGGTTCTTCTGCGGGGTATGTCACATGGGAGCAGGCGGTTGAAAATCTGAAATTCTTTGTTACCGAACTCCGGCAATCGTTCTTCACGCAGTTGCAACTGCCGGATTGGAGTTACGAGAGTATGAAATCCAACCCTATGTCGGGCGAAAGCCGCAAGCAGCTATTCATCGACGCCCAACTCAAAGTCAAGGACGAGAGCGGGCGACTGATTGAATTCCTCGACCGTGAAATGAACGTCGTCAAAGCGTTCCTCAAAACGATGTTGCCCGAAAAGCAATGGAAAGACGTGGACAGCCTGCAAGTGGAAATGGAGATAACGCCGTTCACGATTACAGACGATAAGGACACCATTGCGAACCTCACGACGGCCAACGGCGGCAAACCTATCATTTCACAGCGGCAAAGCGTCGAAATGCTCGGCTGGAGCAATGACGTTGATAAAACGATGCAAGAACTCGGCGAAGAAAAAACCGTCGATGCGTTCCATTTAACCGAATAGCCCCATGACGAAAGTACGCATATCACAAATGACATTCGGGGAAAGCGAATTTGTCAGAGGCCACAAGGTTTGGAGGGCTGAATCGCTATACCTGTTCGCACAGGCCAAAGGCTACGAAGTCCGAGACCTCCCGCTGTGGGCGGTAGATTTAACCGACCATCCGTTCCCTGCGGATAACCTCTCGCAGTTCATCTTCCAATGTAAGCGGGTGCAGGACTGCTCGCTGAACTATCCTATTATCCTCGACGATTGCGGGCAGATTGCCGACGGCTATCACCGCCTATGTAAAGCGATTTTGGAGGGACGTGAAACCATAAAAGCGATACGGTTGGAGGAAATGCCCGCTCCCGACCGCATAGAGGAGGAATAACAATGGCCGCAGCGAGGAAAAAGCAACAGCGGGAACGACCGAAATACTCGTGTCGGGACTGCATCCATAGTTACGATTGGCACGAAAAGAATTGGCGGGGCGAACTGTTTATGTGCCGCTGCCCGCACTACAAAGAGGGGAAGTTCTCGAAATTCTTGGACGACCCGCAATGCAACGTATTTGAATTGAGAAACAATGGCACGGTTGGACAAATGGGAGAGTAAGCACCTGAAAGACGTGGAGCGTTATGCACGGCAGATTGAAGCTATTTATCAGTCTGCCGTGCGTGAGGCTGCCGCTATCGGGGCGACAATACCCAATTTCAACCCCAACAAGCCCTTTTCGTTCGCCAACTACCCAAGCACAAAGGCTCGCATCGAAAAGTTGCTACAAACGCTAAAAACGGGCATATCGACGGTTATTCTGAACGGCATCGAGGCCGAATGGACGTTGGCGAACAACAAAAACAACGAACTGTGCAACGTCGTATTCGGGGAATACGCCACGAAATTATCACCGGAACAGGCTCGCAAGTATTACAACACCAACGACAAAGCCTGCAAAGCGTTCACGGAACGCAAAATCGGTGGACTGAAATTGTCTGACAGGGTATGGCGGTACACGGAGCAATTCAAAACGGAGATAGAAATGGGCATCGACCTCGGCCTGCGGGACGGGCTTTCAGCCGATGAAATGAGCCGGACACTTCGACAATACCTCCAACACCCCGATAAACTGTTCCGCCGTGTACGAGACCAGCACGGGCAACTGCACCTGTCGCAACGGGCGGCGGTGTATCATCCCGGCCAAGGAGTTTATCGCTCGTCGTACAAGAACGCCCACCGTTTGGCTGCCACAGAAACGAACATCGCTTACCGTACATCGGATTACACACGTTGGCAGCAACTCGATTTTGTGGTAGGCATCGAAATCAGGTTATCGAATAACCACACCCTCAATGGACGAGCGTTTACCGACATTTGCGATGAGTTGGCCGGACGCTACCCCAAGAATTTCAAGTTCACGGGCTGGCATCCGTATTGTCGTTGCCACGCAGTAGTAATACTAAAAACATTGGAGGAAATCAAAGCCGACAACGAGCGGATAATGCTCGGACAACCGCTGAACGGGGAAAGCGCAAACAAGGTGTCCGACGTACCGCCTAATTTCAAGGAGTGGAGAATCAGGAATCACGACAGGATTCAAAAGGCAACCAAGAATGGGACGCTGCCTTATTTCCTGAAAGACAACAGACAATACGCAGCATAGCACAAAACAAGGGCGGACAAATCGACCGCCCTCATTTTTTCAGATTCTACCTCACGCCAAGTTCACATCAAGGCGAAGCATAATTCCCAAAGCCTCGGCGATACGGATAAACGAGGAGAGTTGCAAATCGGTCTCGCCTTTCTCGATACGATTGATGTAGGTGCGTTCCCGCCCGACACGCTCGGCAAGTTCCTTTTGCGTCATACCAAGTTCTTTGCGCCGCTCCCGCAACATTTCGCCAT
>ENA-OZUP01000317-OZUP01000317.1-human-gut-metagenome-genome-assembly--contig:-NODE-317-length-12085-cov-4.731505_pt1 | contig 12085 bp, 9 predicted proteins | sample MGYA00243436_ERZ654027 | MGnify/ENA primary metagenome ERZ654027 (study PRJEB26926, sample SAMN06164567) | human gut metagenome | biome: ENVO:00009003; feature: ENVO:2100002; material: ENVO:00002003...
ATCGCTCAGTGTCTCGTGGGCTCGGAGATGTGTATAAGAGACAGCACCATACTTACGCAGAATACGGCAATACAGACGAATGACGGAGCTCAGGCTGTGGCTGATGGGAATGACTATGCTGTTGTCATAGGAAGCGGAAGTGCATCATCTGATACAGGGCGTGTTATTAAGCAGTGGTGTTCATATTACAGTAAAAATATAATCTACGTTGATGACCCTTCTTCATACACTCCCGCGTCACAGCATATGCCGGAGGTTATATTTATAGATTCCGCAGGGATTAATTATGCGAGATACACAGAGGATATTGAACGTATTGTTAATACAGGCTGTACCGTGATTTTTTGCAGCCTTCCTTCTGCGGATACGATAAAGTCCAACCAGCGCCTGTCTTCACTCCTCGGCATAAGGGAGGTTGTACATGACAACGCCGCAATCAGGGGGATAAGGCTGTTTGACGGATTCCTGCTCGGCGGCGGGAAGTGGTATATCGCTGACAATGAAAAAGAAGAAAAATATCAGGACATGCAGACTAATGCTGCGTGGTATGCGCTTAAAGCGGGAAGCAAGGTATACATGGCAGGCGTACATGATGATATGTATGGTGAGATTGCCAATGAAGACGAACCGTGTATAATATGGCGCTACAGAACTGACAAATCCTGCATATTTGCGATAAATGCCGACTATGCGCAGAGTAATACGGCACTTGGAATATATTCCGCAATGCTTTACGAGGCAGAAGGAAGTATAATATATCCTGTCGTGAATTCACAGAGTGTAATAGCGGTCAATTATCCGTCATTTGCGGATGAGAACAGTGAGCAGATGAAAAAACGCTACAGCAGAACAATGACAGAGGCTATGCGCGATATTATCTGGCCGAACCTGTCAGGGCTTACCAACAGGCTTGGGGCAAAGGTGACTTATATGGTCACTCCGCAGTATAATTATAAGGACAGTGCCGGTCCGGATGCTGATGAACTTGAGTACTATTTCAGGCTGTTCAGGGAGAATGGAGATGAAGCGGGATGGGCGGCGTATAACCTTCAGGATTCAACGATGCGACAGAAGATAGTTGCCGATTATGATACATTTAGAAGAAATGTACCGGATTACCGGCTGGTATCCATGTATATAAATGCGTCAGGCAGGGATAAGACCATGAGCCTGCTTAAAACGTCACTGCTTAAGGATGTCCGCACGGTTGTTACGGATTATGATGCGACAGACCGGCTTTTTACATATCTTAGCAGTAATGTTACAGAGCTACGTACCACGAATGACGGGCTGGGTTATTCATATATGAATGATTTTAAGAATCGATGTATAGAGACGGCGCTGGGGTATTCGTCGGTGACGCTTGATATGACAGATGTTCTTGCTCCGGATGACAATTCGCCTGAGTGGAGTGATGTGTATGAGAACTTTGCAATCAATCTTGACGGATATCTTGGAAGCTATGGCGCATTTGACAAGAATACGGTATCTGAGACTGACAGCCGCGTAAGACAATTTATGACGGTAAGATGCAGCAGTGTGCGTGACGGCAATGAGATAAGGGTAACTCTTGCGGGAGTACAGGATGAGACGCAGAGCAGATTGCAGAATGAAGCCCAGGATGTGACATATTATGTTCTGAGGACGCACGGAGAAGAGATAGAAGCCGTTGATGGCGGTTCATTTAAAAAGATAGAGGACGGTGCGTATCTTATATCAGCACAGCAGAGGGAATTCACAGTTAAGCTTAAGGATGCGGACGCGTTGAGGTATACTGATTAAAAGCATGAAAGGCAGCAGATTGGAAGAGAGGGAAAGCATGAGAATATGTATGGTTGCCGAGGGCTGTTATCCGTATGTGGTAGGTGGCGTATCAGGATGGATAAACAGCATGATTAAGGCATTTCCTGAATATGAATTCGTAATACTTGCGATTATTTCCAACAGAGAACAGAGCGGCAGGTTCAAATACACACTTCCGGACAATGTTGTTGAGGTGCGAGAGGTGTATCTTGAGGATGCTGAGTGGGGGCGGATGAAGCCTAAGAAAAGACGGCTTACAAGAAAACAGTATAATGCGCTGTACGGGCTTGTCATGAATGAGAATACGGACTGGGATACGCTGTTTGATATGTTTGCAGGGCACAGGCTGTCCATAGATGAGCTGCTTATGGGACCTGATTTTTTCAGCGCCGTGAGAGACTGCTATAATGCCAGATACGGCAATATGATATTTTCGGATTTCTTATGGACGATGCGCTCGATGTATCTGCCGCTTTTCTTTACGCTGGCATCGGATATTCCGAAGGCAGACCTGTACCACTGTGTAGCTACGGGCTATGCGGGAATCCTCGGCTGTATGGCTAAGCACCGCTATAAATGCGGGCTTATAGTATCCGAGCACGGAATATATACAAGAGAGCGTGAAGAGGAGCTTATCAAAGCGGAATGGCTTGCTGCGGAGTTCAAGAATCTGTGGATTGAACAGTTCAGAAAAATGTCATATGCGGCTTATCAGCGTGCGGATATAGTTACATCCCTGTATGCACATGCAAAGGAGCTTCAGATAGAGCTTGGATGCCCGGAAGACAAAGCTGTCATAACTCCTAACGGAATAGATACAGGCAGATTCGCAGATATTGCAGGCAGGGCTCCGGATGACAGATATATTAATATCGGTGCGGTGCTTCGTGTGACTCCGATTAAGGATGTTAAGACACTGATTATGGCATTTGCATATGCCAAAGCGAAGGTTCCTATGCTGAAGCTCTGGATTATGGGGCCGTGCGATGAGGATGAGCAGTATGCAAAGGAGTGCTACGCGCTTGTTGAAAATATGCAGCTTGAGGATGTTGTATTTACAGGGCGTGTAAATGTAGATGAATATATCGGCAGGATGGACTTTACAATACTTACGAGCATAAGTGAAGGCCAGCCGCTTACGATACTCGAAAGCTTTGCGGCACACAAACCTGTGATAGCAACGGATGTGGGTAACTGCTACGGACTGATACACGGTGAGAAGGATGATTACGGTGATGCGGGAATCGTGACACACATAATGAACATGGAAGAGATAGCAGGAGCGATAACTAAGCTTGCACTCGATGAGAAGCTTCGGCGGGCTATGGGTGATAACGGGTATGCGCGCGTGATGTCGGGATACCGGCTGGAGGATATGCGTAAGACTTATCGTGAGCTGTATTCGCAATTTGAGTAATGGGACAGGATGGAGAGCAATGGCAGGAATAGGTGTCAGACTTAACAAATTATTTGAAAAGAGAAGCATTGTTACAGCCTTGGCGGGAATGGGCTACAGTACGGCGGTAACAATAACTCCGATGGTTGTAGTCATGGCGGCAATTCTTCTTATGGAGAAGCTGCTTGGCTTCTACAATCTTCCGTATGTAACAAAAGAAGTGTTTTTGTGCACAACGCTCTATATATTTATATTTGCTATGCTTGCGGCTTCTCCTTTGGGTGCGGTAATATCAAAGCTTATGTCAGATATTATATTTGAGGAGAAATTCGGTGATATAATGCCTTGTTATTATACCGGCCTTGCGCTTAATATGGTGATTGCTGCCGTGCCGGGCCTTGCATTTGTAATACACGCACTTGCCGTGGGTAAGGTTGCACCGGCGGTCATAATGCTTGGATATATAGGATATATGGTACTTGTGTTTGTATTTTACACAATGAATTATCTTTCGATATGTAAGACTTATGAGAAGATAATGCTTTTCTATCTCATCGGCATGGCACTTGCAGTTGTACTTTCGCTGATCCTTCGCTATGCCGCAGGCGCAGCGGCTGAGATATCAATGCTGATTTCGATTGATGCAGGACTTTGTATAACCGGAGGCCTGGCACTGGCGGCTTTAAGACAGTATTTTGGAATGTGCAGCCGCAATTACGGCAGGCTTATCCAATATATCGGAAGATTCAGGAAGCTGACAGCAGCCAATACATTATATGCACTGGGGCTTTATGTGCATAATTTCGTGTTCTGGGGTTCAGAGCTTGGGACACATGTGCTTGATACATTTGTGTATGCGCAGTCTTATGATCTGGCATCATTTATCGCGATGTTTACAAATATTTCGACAAGTGTTATCTTTATGGCAAATGTAGAGATGCATTTTCACAAATCGTATAAAGAATATTCAGAGGCTGTAATAGGCGGACGTTATATAGATATTGAAAAGACGAAAAACAGGATGTTTGGTACGCTTGTCAATGAGATTATGAGTGTTGTCAGGGTACAGTTCATAATCTCGGTTGTCATGTATCTTGTATTCAGCGTCGTACTTGACAGATTTGGATTTAACGGGCTTGTAATGACGATATATCCGGTGCTTGCAGCCGCGTATTTTATTGTATTTATAATGTACTGCTCGTTTATTTTCCTGTATTATTTTGAGGACGTAACGGGGGCGTTAAGAACCGCACTTATATTTTTTATCTTTACGGCGGCAGGCAGTGTGATTGCAGCGCAGTTTGCAAGAATGTGGTACGGTTCAGGACTTCTTGCGGGAGCAATTGCAGGCTGGACTTATGCGTATTTCAGGTTAAGGTGGATTGAAAAGAATATAGATTACCATATATTCTGCCGTGGAAGTATTCTTAAGAGAAAAAGGGCGAGAAGACCGTCAGGTATCGCATATCTGAGAAAGGAGCATGGACGATGACACCATTTATATTGAGGATGATAATGGTATGTGTCGGGATCGGACTTATCATACTGAGTTTTGCATCATATGCAAGGAGAAAGGTTACTGAAGGGATTGGATTAAGCTGGGCGGCAGCCGGGATTCTTATAATTATATGTTCAACGATACCGGGGCTGTACGGATGGAGCAGTGTTATATGCTCTTCAGATTATATAGTACTGTTTGTGGCATTTTTTATGCTGGCTGCGGTTATGTATAAGCTGTCAGTCGCAGTGTCACTTCTGACAAGGCGCAATCAGGAGCTTGCGATGCAGGTGTCGCTTCTTAATCAGGAAAATGAGAGGATTCTTGCGGAGCTTAAGCAGATTACCGGTAAGGATATAACAAAGATATGATGGATGATAAGCATGTTAATAACAAGAAAAGCATATTGTTTGTAATTAATACAATGGGACAGGCGGGGGCAGAGAAAGCGCTGCTTGCACTTATGAATATGTTTGACAGCAGCCGGTATGAGCTGTATCTGTATGTGCTTATGGCTCAGGGGGAGATGATTCATGAGGTCCCTGCACATGTGACAGTGCTCAATAAGCGTTACTGTGATATATCAGTGCTTGCAAAGGCGGGCAGGTCTGACATGATAAAGACGGTTCTTGGGGCGCTGCTTTTAAGAGGCGGGCTGTTCAGGGATTTTGGTTATATTGTGTCGAATGCATTTGCAATGATAAGAGATAGAAGATTTCAGACGGATAAGCTTATGTGGCGTGTGCTTGCGGATACCGCTGACAGGTTTGATAAGGAATTTGACCTTGCGGTTGCATATCTTGAGGGAGGCTCCACATATTATACGGCTGATTATGTTAATGCGAAACACAAGGCAGGCTTTGTGCATATAGACTATGCAGAATCAGGCTATACAAGGAAGCTTGATGGGGGCTGCTATGCCAGGCTTGACAGGATATTTACGGTATCTGATGAGGTTAGGGAGAATTTCCTTAAGGTATATCCTGAGTATGTGGATAAGACGAGAGTGTTCCACAATTTCCTCAATACAGAGGATATTAAAAAGCGTGCAAAGGCTGAGGGCGGATTTACGGATGATTATGACGGAATCAGGCTTCTCACAGTTGGCAGGATAACCTACCAGAAAGGCTATGATATTGCCGTTGAAGCCATGAAGATACTTAAAGACCGCGGCATTAAGGCAAGATGGTATGTCCTTGGTGACGGGCCGCTTCGTGATGATATAAGCAGGCAGATACGCAAGTCGGGGCTTGAGAAGGATTTTGTGCTTCTCGGTGCATGTAACAATCCGTATCCGTATTATGCACAGACGGATATCTATGTCCATGCGACAAGATTTGAAGGAAAGAGCATAGCAATTCAGGAGGCACAGGTGCTTGGCTGCGTAATAGCGGCATCTGACTGCAGCGGTAACCGTGAACAGATAGAAAATGGTGTTGACGGTATATTATTTGAATATACACCTGGCAAAATAGCTGATGCCATACAGGAACTTACAGAGAACCCTGAGAAGGCAGAAATGATGGCGTTGGCTGCATCCCAAAAGAAGATAAATAATATCAAAGATATGGAGCATATATATGAGCTGCTGTGATGAAAAAGATCTGCTGGTAATTATACCGGCATATAACGAGGAAAAGAATATATCTACGGTGCTTGATGCACTGGAAAATATGCATGTGACGGATTATGCGGATACTCTTGTCATCAATGACTCGTCATCTGATAATACTAATTACATTGTCCGTGAGCGTAAGTTTGCACTTGTTACACATGTATTTAACCTTGGGTACGGAAGTGCACTCCAGCTTGGATACAAATATGCCGTGCGCAGGGGATACAGATATGTGATACAGATGGATGCGGACGGACAGCATGACGTATGCAACATAAAAACAATATATGACGCACTTAAGACACCTGACAGTGACGGACATTATCCGGATATAGTTCTTGGCTCAAGATACCTTCCGGGAAGCTCACCGTTCAAGGTCTCTGCGGTTAAGAAGTTTGCATACAGCCTGTTCAGCTTTATGATATGGTGCGGAACAGGAAGAAAGATTAAGGATCCGACAACGGGGCTTCAGGGACTGAATTACAGGACGTTTTTGAGTTATTCGAGGTATAACAGGTTTGATGACAAATATCCTGATGCCAACATTATACTTCACATGCTGTTGTGCGGATACAGAATAGTTGAGATTCCGGCAGTCATGCATCAGAGACAGTTCGGCAAGAGCATGCATTCGGGACTTAAGCCGGTCATGTATATGTTCAGAATGACGTACAGCATACTTGCGGTGCTTTTGCGTGACAAAGTGCTTGGAGAAGAAAAGCGGGCGGGAGAAGAGGATGTGCTTATCTGGAAGAAGTAATTCATTAATTACATTTGAAAAGCTGTTCGGCAAAGAGAGCACGGATTATGACGGCAATCCGTCTAAGGGCTGGTACGGTCTTTATCCGTTTGTGATAAGCGAAGAACCGGATTTTGATAATCTTGTATGGTCACTTGCCGACGGGGATGTTATTGCGCTTGTGCGCATTGATATAGGCAGAAGACAGCCGGGAGTTGGGACAGGCTCACCGTTCACGGATGCGGAGCTTGACCGTGCAGACCGTATTCTTACGTGGTTTGAGAAGCACAGCCGTGAAGTGATATTAAGAATTACATATGACACTGAAGGAAAAGGGATGGAGCATGAGCCGTCCCTTATTAAAAATGTAGCCGGGCACATGCGTCAGTTAGGCCCTGTAATCGCCGCACACGCAGATAACATAATTGTGCATCAGGGAATATTTGTCGGAAGCTGGGGCGAGATGCATGACTCGAAGTTTCTTTCGGAAAATGCAGTCTGTGAGCTGTATGAGACCCTTGTGTCTGCATGCGGGAACAAGGTGAGGATAGCAGTGCGAACACCGATGCAGCACAGATTTATCATGAAATATCTTACCCGGTATATGGGTACAGGTAACGCGGATACGGACACAGACATTCTGCGTCCGGCACTATACAATGATGCGATACTTTCATCGGAGGATGATATGTGTACTTATGCCGGAGGGCGCACGGTATGGGCTGATTATCAGGATGAAGTCTGCACTTATGCGGTCTGTGGAGGAGAGGCCATACATGATAATCCGCTTAATGATTATGATAACGCGGTAAAAGAGCTTGCCAATATGCATATTACATATCTTAACAGACAGTATGACATGGCAGTCCTTGATAAATGGAGAAGTAATAATGGATATGACTATATAGGCACGCATCTGGGGTACAGATTCGTTGTGACTGATACAGCGGTAGGCCGGGATGCAGAAGAGGAGACAGGCGGTAAGACACAGACAGGCGTTGGCAGTATATATATAAATGTCAGAATAGCCAACCGGGGGTTTGCCTGCATATATGACAGGGTAAGATTACTGGCAGAGTTCCGAGGTAAGGACGGAGGCTGCATAAGCCGCGCAGAGGTTATGAGCGACATGTCGCGGATTAAGCCGGGGGATGAGTGTACTGCCGTAATCAGGCTGCCGCAGGAATGCTCTTATATGCCTGAAGTGCATGAGCGGGAAATGCATCAGATGGACAATGACAGCTTCAACAGTGAAGCAGTGGCTACATTATGGCTCAGACTGGAGAGAGTAAAGGATGCAAAGGTGCTGGGATTTGCCAATGAAGGTGCGGGCGCTGCGCTGCTGGTGGGAGTTGTGGTAAGGAAAAATGAGAACATAGGGGGATAATTAAATGAAAGAAAACACAGGGTCAGTTGTGATGGCAGTACTGTCACTGGGGATGGCGGTATTGATTGTTGTAATAACTTTGGTATGGTGGCTTTCCAATGCGGCGTTTGTGGTCAATGTGGCACATGATATGGGCGTAAGCGGCAAAATGCCGGATTATATAATCTATCCGTCTGATACCGATGCTCACCTGCCGTTCAATGAAAGCTTTATTATCAATACGAAGCTTAAGGATGTAAAGGGCAGACAGGTTAAGCCGTTTGACGTGTCTGACAAAATCGGGAATAATGAGCCGGAACAGACAGTGAGGGTATACTATCAGGACGGAACACAGGCATCATGGTATTCCCAGAATGATAAGTGTCAGGTCATATACGGTGATACATGGAGATGTTACAGAATCAGTAATTATGAAGGGCTGTATGAGGAGCTGGAAAGAAAGCTGGAAAGAAATAAGAAAAATTGAATTTTGGCGGCAAAACACGTATAATAGAGGAAGATAATGCGTAAGATAATACGCAAGATAAGGGAGGTGTTTTATGGGGGAATATAGGCCGCCTTTTACAATAACAAACAAAATGCTGTCATATGTATCATCAATTTCTGAAAAAATAGGACGGATATCTGTAATAGGTAATCTGGAATCGAAACCACATTTGAGGAAGAATAACAGAATTAAGTCGATTCATTCTTCTTTGAAGATTGAAGCGAACTCACTGACTTTGGGACAGGTTCGTGATGTAATTAACGGCAAGGCTGTATTAGGTGAACAGAAAGAAATTCAGGAGGTGAAAAATGCATATACAGCATATGAGCATCTGGTGGAGATTAATCCCTATGATATTCGGCATTTAAAAAAGTTTCATGGAATAATGACGAAGTATCTTGTGGAAGAATCCGGTGAATTTCGTTCGGGAGAAGAAGGGGTTTTTAATGGTGACCAATGCATCTTTATGGCACCTCCGGCACGATTTGTACCGCAGCTTATGAATGATTTATTTGCATGGATGAAGGAAGCACGAAAGGATGTTCATCCATTGATTTTAAGCAGTGTATTTCATTATGAGTTTGTATTTATTCATCCGTTTGCTGACGGTAACGGCAGAATGGCAAGATTATGGCACACTGCCATTTTATCAAAATGGAAACCGGTATTTGAATATATTCCGATTGAGAGCCGGATTGAAAAATTTCAGGACGAATATTATGATGCTATTGCTCAGTGCCATGTTGCAGGAGAATCAACAATTTTTGTTGAATTTATGTTATCTCAGATTGATAAGATTCTTGATGATATTTCTATTCAGATTAACGGGGAAAATGAATATCTTCCTGAAACGGTACAAAAATTGCTTGAGGTTATGGAATATGAGATTCCTTACACCGGCAATGCTCTTATGGAGAAGCTCGGACTAAAGGCAAAGGAAGGATTCAGAAGAAATTATCTTCATCCGGCAATTGAGATGAATTTGATTCGTATGACGATACCTGATAAGCCAAATAGCAGAAATCAGAGGTATGTAAGAACGTAAGCTAAGTTTAAAAGGAGTCCACACCCGGCAATGCCTTAACTAAAAGACATTACCACGTGGGGCTCCTTTTTATATAACCGACCGTGACCCCGACGTCTTCACTATCATTTTCGTTGGAAAAATCTATTCTTTCCCCGGTCATGCGGTCAGTACATGTAAGCACCGCAGTATAAGTTCCTTCTGCAAGCTGTGACGAATCAAATGTAAAAGTAACATCGGAGAAGCTTCCTCCGGTGAGGCTCTTCATATCAAAATCGTCAGGGGTTAACACGGCAGCAGCAGTATTATTATTGTCATATAGAGTGATATTCAGGTCAAAATCGTTGTAGCAGCCGGCAAAGCCCGTGTTGCATATACTTACGGTCAGAGTACGCATTTTGCGTAAAGTTCCGGGGAAGCTTACAGCTTCAAGCCTGCTGCCGGTAACAAGGTAGCGGTAGCCAAGATGCATGGAGATATAATTATACACAGACATGCCGTTGTAGACGGTATTTTTATCAATGCCGGCTTCGCTAATGTCACCGGTGTTGTAGGTGACGGACTTCCATTTGTTGAGTACGGCAGCATCGTGCATTGAGTTAAGGTACGATATCCCCATTGTGCTAAGGTCAGTAATCACACCGGGATAATCATTGTAAATGTTGTCGATAACTGCCTCACCTCCGTTAGGAGCATAGCGGCACAGATTATTCTGGAAGGCAAGTTCATCGGCACGCGCCCATCTTGAGGTATAATCTGAAATAACGGTGCGGTCACTGTAGGTTCCGAGGTCATAGACCGAACCGGTCATCCCGTCATTGAACAGACCGAAGCGGTAAGAGCAGTCCTGAGGAATTGTGCGCCATTGTGCAGGAGTGCGTACCGCAAGCTTTATTGAGGACAGAGTTGAAGAGGCAAGGCAGCGGGCAAGCGCCTGTATATCATCACTGCTCATGTAACGGGAGCCTGTCATCTCACCGCAGTTTCCGGTAAAAAGCCCCTGCATCGTATATATGGAACCGGCATGTCTGTTGACTATATCTGCGGTATCACGCATGTGCTGCATAATGATGTCTATGCTGTCAGGCTCACTCTGTACTGCAAGTCCGTCCCAGTCATAGAGAAAACGAAGAATTATACTTTTGCCGGTACGCTCCCATGTAGACAGGATAGTGTCTATCTGCGCAAGTCCCTGCCTGTCTATCCGGGAATCCCTGAATGCGGCAAGATTAATCTCGATAAGGACAAGGCGGTTAGACTGTGGGTCGCGGTCTGTTTCAAGCTCAAGCTTTGATGTGAGACTGGGAACAGCACCGGAAGCGCCTGAAGTCAGGCGGTAGCCGTACAGACAGTACCATCCCCTGTATGGATTATTAAGCTCTTTTGCAGATTCAGAGAACTTGGCGCTGTCATATCCAACGCGTATAATATTCAGACCGGTATAAATGCGTAATGCAGCGGCAATGGCAAGTGCAGCAGTTACAGCCGCAATGACAAGTGAACGCATCCGTATTATATGAATTCTGGAATGATTTTTCATGAAATTAAAACTCTTTCTGATATATATTATAAATATGAAGGTCAAAGTATTATAGCATTTACGCTGCGAAGATGCTATAATTTCATTTAAAAAGCAGAGAAACAGCACTGGGAGAATATATAATACGAGGGAATAGATTATGGCAGATAATTCATCAGACAATGAGAGAATAGATTTTGTGATACCCTGGGTGGATGGTTCCGACCCTGAATGGCTCAAAGAAAGAAATGCAGTGTCATCAGACATTGGTAAAAGTGTGTCATCAGAGGTCGGATGCGGGAGTGATAGCCTTAAAAACGGTGATTCCATAGAAGACAACAGCGGTGCGAGGTATTACAGCTGGGACAATCTGCAATACTGGTTCCGCGGGGTCGAGAAGTTTGCACCGTGGGTCAATAAGATACATTTTGTGACGTGGGGACATATTCCGCCGTGGATGAATACGGATGCTCCGAAGCTGCATATCGTAAATCATAAGGATTACATACCAGAGCAGTTCCTGCCTACATTTAACTCGAATACAATCGAGCTTAATTTTCACAGGATAGAGGGGCTTTCGGAAAAATTTGTATATTTTAATGCTGTCTCTTATACAC
>ENA-OZUP01000329-OZUP01000329.1-human-gut-metagenome-genome-assembly--contig:-NODE-329-length-11875-cov-4.168951_pt1 | contig 11875 bp, 9 predicted proteins | sample MGYA00243436_ERZ654027 | MGnify/ENA primary metagenome ERZ654027 (study PRJEB26926, sample SAMN06164567) | human gut metagenome | biome: ENVO:00009003; feature: ENVO:2100002; material: ENVO:00002003...
GCCCTCTTACGTCAGGGCCGGAATCCGAAAGTGCGCAAGAATTCGGGCGTTATCGTTCATCCCCATCGGAAATCACGTAACTTGCCATGCCGTGAAACTGTCAGGCAAAACTGTCAGCATGTGACGGTAGGCTTTGCGCTTGTAAAGACCCCAAACCATTCAATCCAGAAGGTGCATTGTGGCTGTATCCAAACTCGATGAAGTCGTATCCCTTGCCAAGCGTCGTGGCTTTGTTTTTCCCGCCGGTGAAATCTACGGCGGAACCCGTTCCGCATGGGATTACGGTCCGCTCGGCGTGGCGCTGAAGGACAATATCAAGCGCGAATGGTGGCGCTCCATGGTCGTCACCCGTGGCGACGTGGTGGGCGTGGACACCTCCATCATCCTGCCGACCCCCGTGTGGGTGGCTTCCGGCCACGTGGCCGTCTTCAACGATCCGCTGGTCGAGTGCCTCAACTGCCATAAGCGCCAGCGTTCCGACAAGCTTGAGGAATCCTACGCCGAGAAGCATGGAGACAAGCTGCCGGAGAACGGCATGGCCGACATCGTGTGCCCCGACTGCGGCACCCGCGGCAAGTGGACCGAACCGCGCGACTTCAACATGATGCTGCGCACCCACCTCGGCCCGGTCGAGGACGAGAACTCCCTGCACTACCTGCGTCCGGAAACCGCGCAGGGCATCTTCGTGGACTTCAAGAACGTGATGACCTCTTCCCGCAAGAAGCCGCCGTTCGGCATCGCCAACATGGGCAAGTCCTTCCGTAACGAGATCACCCCGGGCAACTTCATCTTCCGTACCCGTGAGTTCGAGCAGATGGAAATGGAATTCTTCGTCAAGCCCGGCGAGGACGAAGCCTGGCACCAGTACTGGATCGACGCCCGTACCCAGTGGTACCTCGACCTCGGCGTCAAGCCGGAGAACCTGCGCCACTACGAGCATCCGAAGGAGAAGCTGGCCCACTATTCGAAGCGCACCGTCGACATCGAATACAAGTTCGGCTTCCAGGGCTCCGATTGGGGCGAGCTCGAAGGCATCGCCAACCGTACCGACTTCGACCTGTCCGCGCACGCGGAGCACTCCGGCGAGGACCTGAGCTACTTCAACCAGGCCACCGGCGAAAAGTACGTGCCGTACGTCATTGAGCCGGCCGCCGGCCTGACCCGTTCCCTCATGTGCTTCCTCGTCGACGCCTACGACGTTGACGAGGCTCCGAACACCAAGGGCGGTGTGGACAAGCGCACCGTCCTGCACCTCGACCCGCGTCTGGCTCCGGTCAAGGCCGCCGTGCTGCCGTTGAGCAAGAAGCCCGATCTGCAGAACGTGGCGCAGAAGCTCGCCGCCGACCTGCGCCAGAACGAGTGGATGATCGACTACGACGAGGCCGGCGCGATCGGCCGTCGTTACCGTCGTGAAGACGAGATCGGCACTCCGCTGTGCGTCACCGTCGACTTCGACACCCTCGACGACCAGGCCGTCACCATCCGTGAACGCGATACCATGCAGCAGGAGCGCGTCAGCCTCGACAAGGTGGCCGACTACATCGCCGAGCGTATCGGCGAGAAGCGCGTCAGCGTGCCGCAGATGCCGGTCGAAATGGGCGGCGAGGCTTGGCCTGAGTCCGTCAAGATCGCCGAAGCCGGTGGCCTGTACTGATCGCCACGAATCGGTCATATTGAACGGAACAAGTCTAACCTATGCCAGATAGCATTGTGAATGCCTACGAGGAATCCGACGTGCTCGACCCGCGTACCGACGCGGAACGGCCGTCGGTTCCTCCCGTTATAAAGCCCGTTGATTTGGGTCCGGTGCACGTCGAAACGCCGGTGGTGCTTTCGCCTATGGCGGGCGTCACCAACTGGCCGTTCCGCGTGATCTGCGAAAGCTACGGTCCCGACGGTCTGTACGTGGCGGAAATGATCACCGCGCGCGCATTGGTGGCCCGCAATCCGAAAGCCCTGCGCCTATGCCGTTTCGCACCCAGCGAGAAGATTCGCTCGCTGCAGCTGTACGGCGTCAATCCCTCGATTGTGGAGCAGGCCGCGAAAATCGTCATCGACGAGAACATGGCCGACCATGTCGACCTCAACTTCGGCTGCCCGGTGCCCAAGGTGACGCGTCGTGGCGGCGGATCCGCGCTGCCATGGAAGACGGACCTGTTCCGTGAGATCATCCAACGCGTGGTCAAGGTGTGCGACGCGGCCAACGTACCAGTCACGGCCAAAATCCGCGTCGGCATCGACCATGAACACGAGACGTTCCTCGAAGCCGGGCACATCGCGCAGGAGGAAGGCTGCAAGGCCGTCACCCTGCACGCGCGCACCACCGCCGAATATTACGGTGGGCATTCCGATTGGTCCCGCATCGGCGAGCTGGTTTCCGAGCTTGATATTCCCGTCTTCGGCAACGGGGATATTTGGGGTGCCAACGACGCGTTGGCGATGGTCACCGAAACCGGTTGCGCGGGTGTTGCGATCGGCCGCGGCTGCCAAGGCCGTCCATGGTTGTTCGCCGACATCAAGAACGCGTTCGCCGGCAGTGACGAGCGCGTCGACCCCACGCTGGGCGACGTGTGCCGCGTGATCGAACGGCATGCCGAACTGCTGACCGAATTCTATGATGGCGACGAGCGGATGGCCGTGCATGACCTGCGCAAGCACGTCGCATGGTATCTGAAGGGCTTCCCCGTGGGCGGTTCCACACGCCGTGCGTTCATGGAATGTGAAAATCTTGAGGATGTCCGGCGCGAGATAGGCAGACTCGACCCGAACATTCGGTTCCCAGAACGCATCGCCGACAAGCCAAGGGGGCGCGTGCGCTTCGCCAAAAAGGTGCATCTGCCTTACGGATGGTTGGAATCCCGGGAAACCACGCACGAGGAGCGTGAGGCGCTGTTCGGGGATGACCCGATGGATGCCAGCTACTAAAGCCCGTCACGCATGTTCGAAGAGCCGTGTACAAATGACTGAAGGGGTCAACGCAGGCAGAATGAACATGCTGACAGCAAAAAAGTGAAAAAACGGTGGTACACGCCTGGAAAAGTGCGCGTATCATCGGCGCGATTGCGATAGAGTTGTGCATGTACGTGAGTGAACAGGAGACAATGGTGAGCGAGATTGCCCAGACTGACAATTTCAACGACAAGACCAACATCAAGGTCGTCGGTGTCGGTGGAGCCGGCGGCAACGCTGTCAATCGCATGATTACTGAAGGTCTTCAAAGCGTCGAATTTATTGCGATCAACACTGATGCAAAGGATCTGCTGCGTTCCGACGCAGATGTCAAAATCTCGCTGAACGATGCCTCCAGCCGTGGTCTGGGCGCTGGCGCCGACCCGGAGAAGGGTGCCAAGGCAGCGCAGGATCATCAGTCCGACATCGAAGAGGCGCTTAAGGGATCCGACATGGTGTTCGTCACCTGTGGTGAGGGCGGTGGCACCGGAACCGGCGCCAGCCCGATCGTGGCGCGTGCCGCCCATCAGCAGGGGGCATTGACCATCGCTGTGGTCACCCGTCCGTTCAGCTTCGAAGGCCCGCAGCGTTCCGCTTCCGCGGCGCTTGGCATCGAGAACCTGCGCAAGGAAGTCGACGCGCTGATTGTCATTCCGAACGACCGACTGCTGGAACTGTCCGACCGCACCATTGGCATCGTCGACGCGTTCAAGACCGCCGACACCGCACTGCTGGCCGGCGTGCAGGGCATCACCGACCTGATTACCTCGAATTCGTACATCCACGTTGATTTCAACGATGTCAACGCGATTCTGCGTGGTGCCGGCACCGCGCTGTTCGGCATCGGTTCCGCTCGGGGAGAGGACCGCGCCACGCAGGCCGCGGAAATCGCCATCAGCTCGCCGCTGCTGGAGGAAAGCATCGAGGGTGCGCATGGCGCACTGATCAACATCGCCGGTCCGACCGACCTGAAGCTGCAGGAAGCCGCAGCCGCGGTCGCGCTGGTGCAGAAGGCCATCCATCCGGAAGCGCAGATCATCTGGGGCCTGTCCCTGGACGACGCCTACGGCGACGAGGTGCGTGTCACCGTCATCGCGGCAGGTTTCGATGCCAATTCTAAGAAGCCCGACCAGCCGGCCGAAGAAAAGCCGGCCGCGGCCAAGGAAAACACGGTACCGCTGTCCGCGTTGTCCGCCGGCGTGCAGGCTCCCGCCCAGCAGCCGCAGCCGGTGCAGACTCCGGCGGTGCCGCAGGTGCAGCCGCTGTCCAGCTACATTCCGTCCACTCCGGACCAGAACGTCGCCTCGTTCGACCAGACCACCGAGCATGAAGTGGTTTCGGCTAACGATCCGGGCGACCTCGATATTCCGGATTTCCTGCGCTAAAGTCAACGCGTAGACGCGAAAGGAACATACATGGCAGGTTTCATGAAGAACGCGATGTCGTACTTGGGAATGTCCGACGTCGCCGAGGGCGAGGATGATTTCGAGGATGACGTCGACACCGGCGAGACCTCGTTCGATTCGGATCATTCCGTCACCCCGATGCCTTCCTCTTCGGCTTCCGCTTCCACGCCGTCCGCTCCGCGTGAGCAGTCCAACCCGTTCCAGGGGGGTAGAGTTAGCCGCATCACCACCATCCATCCGAAGACCTATGACGATGCGCAGATGGTCGGTCGCGCCATTCGTGACGGCATTCCGGTGGTGCTGAACCTGACAGGTGTGGCCGAAGCCGTGGCATACCGCATCGTCGACTTCTCCGCCGGTGTGGTGTTCGGCGTGCGCGGCTCCATCGAACGCGTCACTCCGCGCGTGTTCCTGCTGAGCCCGGCCCAAGTGAACATCAAGGTCGAGGAGCCTGAAGACAAGGGTCCGGCCCACGACCTGTTCGCCGACTGAGCCGTGTAGCACAGAGCAAGCACAAATCAGACGATTATGCCCCCACTGAAAGCGGGGGCATTTTGTTATGCGCGCTTGATACAGTGGCAACGTGATTCTCTCGATAATTAGTAGCGTCGTCCATTTTCTGGTCAACGCCTATATCCTGGTGCTGTTCGTCCGCATGATTCTCGACTGGGTGTTGGCATTGTCGCCGACGTGGCGGCCAAGCGGAATCATGGCCTCGTTGTTCGACGCCATCTACCAGCTGACGGAGCCGCCGTTAAGGTGGTTGCGGCAGTATATTCGTCCCGTTCCGCTCGGACCGATCTATTTTGACGTCGCGTATCTTGTGCTTTATTTCGTTCTTGTGGTCATTGATTTCCTTATTTAGCACCTCTAAAAAACCGTTTTTCCGCAAAATATCTATGGTTTCGTGCTAGAGTCGAACACTGAAAGCAACAACAGTAAGGCATCAAGCCCAAAGCGAGGTGTAAGGATTTATGGCTCTGTTGACGCCGAAAGATATTAGGGAGCATACTTTCCAGACCGTAAGGTTCAAGGAAGGCTATGACGTCGATGAAGTCGATGACTTCCTCGATCAGGTAACCGAGACGGTGGAAGCCCTTGGCAAGCAGGCAGTTGCCGGCGGACAGGCCACGCAGTCTCTTGGCCCGGATGTCGCAGGACTCAATTCCAAGATTTCCGAGTTGAATGCTCAGATCCAGTCCCTGCAGCAGGAGAACGCGACGCTGAAGTCCGCCTCCGAGCAGGCAGCTGGTGCGGGAGACCAGGCCGCTCAGGCCGCTCAGGCCGCGGCCGCCAAGCTTTCCGAGGCAGAGGAAAGCAATCGTGCGCTGTCTTCCCAGAACGAGCAGCTCAAGGGGCAGATCGATCGTCTGTCCGCGCAGGTCGATCAGCTCACCGCCCAGGCAGCCGAAGCGGCCGGTCAGGCCGACCATGGCGAGCAGCTTACCGCCGTGCAGCACGAGCGTGACACGTTCCGCGCACAGACCGAGGACCTGTCCCGTCAGCTGGCATCGGCCCAGGAGCAGGTGGTCGTGGCTCAGCGTCAGAAGGAGCAGATCGATCAGCTCACCGCAAAGCTTCAGGAAGCGCAGGACCAGGTCGCTCAGGCCCAGCAGCTCACTCAGGAGCATGCTGCCCAGTCCCAGCAGCAGGATGCCCAGGTGAAGCAGCAGGCCATGCAGATCCAGCAGCTTGCCCAGCAACTGAAGGATTCCCAGATTCGCGAGGCACAGCTGCGCGAACAGGTCGCCAAGTCCGAGCCGAGCACCGAAACCGGCAGCCTGCAGAAGATCGCAGGTGCCGCGGCAAGCGCCAATACCGAGCCGGAGCGCGCCACCGCCATGCTGACGCTGGCCATGCAGCTGCACGACCAGTACGTCGACAAGGGCAAGGCCAAGGCCAAGGAGATCACCGAGGAAAGCCAGCGCAAGTACGAAGAGATCATCGGCAGCGCCAACGACTACTCCAACCGCACTCGTTCCGAGGCTGACCAGTACTCCACCGACACCCGCGCCAACGCCGACAACTACCTGTCCGGCAAGACCCAGGATGGCGATGCCTATCTGGCACAGAAGCAGCAGGATGGCGATGCGTACCTGAACCAGAAGACCGAGGAGGGCGACGCCTACCTTGCGCAGAAGACCGAGGAAGGCAATGCCTATCTGGCCGGCAAGCAGCAGGATGGCGACGCTTATCTGGAGCAGAAGCAGCAGGAAGGCGACGGCTACCTGGCTCAGAAGACCCAGGACGCCGACACGTACTTCTCCGACAAGCACACCGAGGCCGACAACTACGAAGCCGAAGTGCAGAAGCGCGCCTTCGACTACGATTCGAAGACCCGTACCGCTGCCGACGACTACGCCCAGCAGGTCCGCGACAACCTCGAGACCCAGACCAAGGTCATCGAAGGCAACATCAAGGGCCTCAAGCAGTTCGAAACCGAATACCGTGCACGACTCACCGACTTCCTCGGCCAGCTCGTCAACCAGGTGTCCGATACGAACAACTACGACCAGGACCCTCAGGACAACAACGACTGAGATTAGCCTGTGTCTGACATCATGAAGAATGATCAAAGACGGCTGCGCGACCGCGTGGCCGTCTTTGCGTGTATTGCGATCGCGACGATCGCGATTGACCAGCTCACCAAGATGTGGGCTTTGTCCGCATTGGCCGATGGCCGTACCATACGCGTGATTCCCGGCCTGCTTTCGTTGACATTGGTGCGTAATCCAGGCGCCTCGCTCGGCATGGGCTCCGGCATGACGTGGCTGATTTCCCTGCTGGCGATGGCGGCCTGCGTGGCGTTGGTCGTACTTGCCGTCCGCACCATTTCCATGAAATGGACGGTGCTGTTCGCCTTCGCCTTCGCAGGAGCGTTCGGCAACCTCATCGACCGCGTCATCTACGCGGAAGGGTTCCTCAACGGCAAGGTCGTGGATTTCCTGAACTACGGATGGTCCATCGGCAACGTGGCGGACATCTTCCTCATGCTCGCGGGCGTTGCGGCGGTGCTGCTGCTGTTCCTCGGGGAACCGTTCAGCCAAAAGGACCTTGACGAGGCCAACGGCAAGACGCTTGGTGATGATGCGAACGCAACCGACGACGGGGCGAAAGCAGCATGAGCCGTCTCGTACCCGCTCCCGACGCGCTCGTCGGCAAACGATTCGACGTCGCGGTCGCCAAAATGCTTGGCATTTCCCGGGCCAAGGCGGCCGACCTCATCGAAAGCGGACAGGCGCGCGTGCTCGGCAGGGACATTTCCAAATCGTCGACCCTGCAGGCAGGCGAAACCGTAGAATTCGACATCGTCGAGGAACGGTCCGAACCGGAACCGATCGCCCATGACATGGCCGTCGTCTATGAGGACGACGATGTGGTCGTGGTGGACAAGCCGGTCGGCGTCGCCGCGCACGCATCCGTCGGATGGACCGGTCCGACGGTGCTTGGCAGCCTGATCGACAGGGGAGTGCACATCACGTCATATGGCGCGGCAGGTCGTCAAGGCATCGTGTCACGACTCGACGTGGGCACATCGGGACTGATGCTCGTATGCAAGTCCGATCTTGCGTACGTGGAGATGCGCCGGCAGTTCGCCGAACATGAGGTCGTCAAAACATATCACGCACTCGTGCAAGGCAATCTCAAAGAAGACAAAGCCACCATCGAAGCGCCGATCGGACGCGCCAAAGTCTCCGACTTCCGCTTCTGCGTGACACCGGCCGGCAAAGAGGCCATCACGCATTGGGACGTGATGGAACGTTTCGGCGAAGCCACGCTCGTATCCGTGAACCTGGAAACCGGCCGCACCCATCAGATCCGCGTGCATTTCTCATCCATCGGGCATCCGTTGGCGGGGGACGCCATGTACGGCGCGAATCCGCAGCTGAGCGAGGCGCTTGGCCTTGAACGGCAATGGCTGCACGCCATGCAATTGGAATTCCGCCATCCGCGTACGCACGTGTGGACCACGGTGAAATCGCACTATCCCGCCGACCTGCAGCATGCGCTTGACGTGATGCGCGCACGGCACGCCGACCAGTCCCTATAAAAGTGTGGCCGGACGGCCAGAAACGACTCCACGCCGTCATGAAGCCCAGCTAAATTGGAACGCATGGCTACTTCCGCAAATTTCGTGCAACTGCATAATCACACGCATTATTCGCTGCTCGACGGCGCATCGAAAATACCGGATCTGGTCAAGCGCGCCAAGGAACTGGGCATGCCGGCCGTCGGCATCACCGACCACGGCAACATGCATGGCGCGTATGAGATGTGGAGCGCCGCGGTCAACGCCGGCATCAAGCCGATCATCGGCATCGAAGCCTATGTGACGCCGGAAACCGCACGTCAGGACCCCACCCGTGTGAGCTGGGACACCAACTGGAATCCGGATCTGGATCCGCTGCATCGCCGCCGTAACCCGGATGATGTGTCCGGCGGCGGTGTCATCACCCACCTGACCATGTGGGCAGAAAACGACGAAGGCCTCGTCAACCTCATGAAAGCCTCCACCGACGCGAACCTTGAAGGCCGAGTCATGCGCTATCCGCGTATGGATAAGGAAATCCTCGCCAAATATTCGAAAGGCATCATCGCCTCGTCCGGCTGCCCGTCGGGCATCATCCAGACTCGTCTGCGCCTGGGCCAGTTCGATGACGCGTTGCGTGCCGCCGGCGAATTCCAAGACATTTTCGGCCGCGATAATTTCTACATCGAATTCATGGACCACGGCCTGAAAATCGAAAAGCAAGTGACCGACGGGCTGCTCGACATCGCAAAAAAGCTCAACGCGCCGCTGCTGGCCACCAACGATTCCCATTACACGCGTGCCGAAGACGCCGGCGCGCAGGACGCCATGCTGTGCATCAACTCCGGCTCCACGCTGGACGAGCCGGGCCGATTCAAATTCGACGGCACCGGCTACTACATCAAATCCGCCGAGGAAATGCGCGAACTGTTCAAAGACCTTCCCGAAGCGTGCGACAACACGTTGGAGATCGCCGAACGCTGCAACGTCATGTTCGACGATCATGAAGACGGCGCGTTCATGCCGCAATTCGACTGTCCGGAAGGCTGGGACGAGACGTCGCTGTTCCTGAAGAAGGTCGAGGAAGGCCTGGAACGCCGGTACAACGGCAAGCCGTCGCTCGAAGTGCTGCGGCAGGCCGACTACGAATGCGGCGTGATCTGCCAGATGCAGTTCTGCGGCTACTTCCTCGTCGTGGCCGACTACATCAACTGGGCGAAGGCCCACGGCGTGATGGTGGGGCCGGGCCGTGGCTCCGCCGCAGGCGCCATGGTCGCGTATGCGATGGGCATCACCGAACTTGATCCGCTTGAACACGGTCTGATCTTCGAACGATTCCTCAATCCGGAACGTGTCTCACTGCCTGATATCGACGTCGACTTCGACCCGGACGGTCGTGGACGCGTGCTCGACTACGTGGGTGAGAAATACGGACGTGACAAAGTGGCGCAGTGCGTGATCTACGGCACCATCAAAACCAAGCAGGCGCTGAAGGACTCCGCCCGCATCATGGGATACGACTTCTCCGTCGGAGACAAGATCACCAAAGCCCTGCCTCCCGCACAGACCGGCGGCAAGGACATTCCGCTGCACGACATCTTCGACCCAAGCGCGAAACGATACGCGGAAGCACGCGAATTCCGCGAACTGTACGATTCCGACCCGGACGCGAAACGCATCACGGACGAGGCGATGGGCATCGAAGGTCTGATTCGTCAGACCGGTGTGCACGCCTGCGCCACCATCATGGGCAGCGAGCCGATCACCAACACGTCGCCGCTGCTGGAACGTACCGACGGCACCGTCACCACCACGCTCGAATACCATACGTGCGAAACGCTCGGTCTGGTCAAGATGGACTTCCTCGGACTTTCCAACTTGACGGTGATCCGAGACACCCTGAACAACATCGAGGCGAACGGCAAGGAACGCATCGACCATACGAAGATTCCGCTGGACGACCGCCCCACCTACGACCTGCTGTCCCGTGGCGACACGCTCGGCGTGTTCCAGCTCGATTCCGACGGCATGCGCTCGCTGCTGAAAACGTTGAAGCCGAACAACTTCAACGATATTTCCGCACTGATCGCGCTGTACCGTCCAGGTCCGATGGATATGGATTCGCACACCAACTATGCGAAGCGCAAGAACGGTCTGCAGAAGATCACGCCAATCCACCCCGAAGTGGCCGAACCGCTTAAGGAAGTGCTCGACGAGACCTACGGTCTGATCGTCTACCAGGAGCAGGTGCAGTCCGCGGCGCGAATCCTCGCCGGCTATTCGCTGGGCAAGGCAGACGTGCTGCGTCGAGCGATGGGCAAGAAGAAGCCGGAAGTGCTGGCCAAGGAGAAGATTCCGTTCTTCGCCGGCATGAAGGAGCATGGATATTCCGAAGAGGCCGCGCAGGCCGTGTGGGACATCCTCGTACCGTTCTCCGGCTACGCGTTCAACAAGGCGCATTCGGCCGCATACGGTTTGATCTCCTACTGGACCGCGTATCTGAAAACGCATTATCCGGTGGAGTTCATGGCCGCCCTGCTGCAAGGCGCCAGCACGAACAAAGACAAGACCGCGCTGTACCTGGGCGAGGCGCGACGCATGGGCATCCAGGTGCTTTCTCCGGACGTGAACGAGTCGGTGTACGAGTATTCGGCAGTCGGCGACGTCGTGCGATTCGGCCTCGGCGCCATCCGCAACGTCGGCAAGAACGCGGTCGATGCGATCATCGCGGAACGTGAGAACGGCCACGGCAAGTACGTGAACTTCACCGATTTCATCAAACGCGTGCCGTTGGAGGCGCTGAACAGGCGATTGGTGGAATCGCTGATCAAGGCCGGCGCGTTCGACTCGATCGACCCGAACCGTCGTGCGCTGTTCACCATCCACGAAACGGCCATCAATTCGGTCGTCGGCCTGAAACGCAAGCAGGCGGAAGGCCAGTTCGACCTGTTCGCCGACCTGGACGATTCCAAAGAGAACGATTCCGCCATGGGAGACGCCATGGTGCAGGTGCCCGACGTGGAGGAGTGGGACAAGAAAACCAAGCTCAACTTCGAACGTGAGATGCTTGGCCTGTACGTGTCCGACCATCCGTTGAGCGGCATGCAGTCGATTCTGGTGTCGTTGCGCGAAATGTCGATAGCGCACCTGATCGACCGCGCGGGAAGCATGCCGGACGGCCAGCAGGTGACGATCGCGGGCCTGATCACGAACGTGGACCGCCGCGTGTCGAAAAAGGGCAATCCGTGGGCCATCGTAACCGTCGAGGATCTGGAAAGTTCCATCCAATGCATGTTCTTCGGCAAGGTGTACGAGGCCGCCGCGCCCGAGCTCGCCGTCGACACCGTGGTACAGATCCGCGGCCAGGTGGAGAAGCGCGATGAGACAGTGAGCATGCGCGCCACCGAATTCACCGTGCCGACGTTGGAGGCGCAGGATGAACTGTCTCTTATACACATCTCCGAGCCCACGAGACACTGAGCGATCTCGT
>ENA-OZUP01000349-OZUP01000349.1-human-gut-metagenome-genome-assembly--contig:-NODE-349-length-11445-cov-8.982616_pt1 | contig 11445 bp, 2 predicted proteins | sample MGYA00243436_ERZ654027 | MGnify/ENA primary metagenome ERZ654027 (study PRJEB26926, sample SAMN06164567) | human gut metagenome | biome: ENVO:00009003; feature: ENVO:2100002; material: ENVO:00002003...
TGAATGGAACGCAGCGTAGCAGCGCTACGCTAAGTGGAATGAGCGGACGCCAGAATGGAAAAGGCGCAAGCAGATGGCGCAGGTGAATCTGGAAATAGTATTATTTACTTTCCTTGAAAACGACCATCAGTCCCTGTGCATTTGCCCAGTCAATCACCTGCTGATTTTCCGCATCGCAGAGAATCACCGGATGGCAGCCGCTGAAGGCATCATCCGCCAACGTTTGCACACTGTTTGGGATAATGACCAGCCGCAGCAGCGAGCAGTCTGCAAAGGCGCGCTTTCCAATCGCAGTAACACCATCCGGAATATTCACCTGCTGCACCTGCCACATGCCGACAAAGGCTTCTTCCTCGATTGCCTTCAAATTCGCAGGCAGCTGCAAAATATGATCCGATGCAATCACATAGCCGTTATCCAGCCATGTGCCGCAAATCTTGCAAACCATGTCACTTATCCGCCCATTTTCCGTCGATGTTGCAGGCTGCACCGTCTCAATGTACGGCGTATGCGGTATGTCGATGCGGCTCGTAACATAACTGTACTCGGATTCCACATAGTTGTCCGCTGTCTGCGCAATGTAGAGAGCATATCCCAGGTCACAGCGAAGTGCCGAGAGGTCAAGCGTAATTTCGCGCTTGCCGTCTGGGTAAAGTTCTGCACGATCCTCCACATAGAAGTGCGTTATAGGAGCACTCGATATGCCGTCTTGCGGCCAGAAAATCAAATCCAGCTGCGCATTCTCCGGGAAAATGTGCGAATCCGAAAGCGTCAGCGTCAGCTTGTTGTCCACCAGCTCCGAAACATCCAGGATGCGCGGCAGTTGACATTCCAGCACCAAGTCAAATTCCGTCGGTGCCAGCGTGTCAATGTACTGGCACAGGTTCGGGGTGAAGGTTGCATGATAGACCTTTCTGCCAGTAATGGTCTGTTTCTTTTCTATATCTTCTCCCCTTTCTATGGTGAACAGCGCCACGTTTGCTTCTTCGGTGCCTTCCGTCAGCGTCAGCGTGCCATCCACATTCCAGTCGCACAGCATCGCCGTGTATTCCGGATCATCCAGCCGCACTTCCGCGCCATACGGATAGAGCGTCTGCGTATTCACCGTCACTTGCGCATACTCGCCCGTCAGGTCATCACTGAGCCAGTAGCCGTTGTTTGTGCCAATGATAGTCGGCTCAAATTCGCCCTGTGCGTTCTGCCAGTCCAGCGTATCCATGTGCCGCCCTGCGAAGTCCAGCACATACGCATAGTGCGCATCCATCAGTTCCTCAATCGGCTGAACTTCCGCATACACCAGCTTTTTGCCCTCCGTGAAGGACGCAGATGCCTGCTCAACAACCTCCGCCTCAATATCCTTGGAGTACGCCTGATACAAGAAGGTCTGGTTGTAGTCGTCGCAGTCTTCCACCTTCGGATCATCCCCAAACGACAAGCGATACGTTTCTCGATTGAGCATGAAGTAGCGTGCTTTTCCGAAATGTTCCACAAATGCCGGGTGCGTAAAGTACCATTGCCCGTCAATTTGAATCATGTTCACGGCATCACCGTCAAAATACGAAACAAACACCGAGCTTTGATCACCAATGCCAACACCTTCGATGATGCCTTTCGCGTTGAAGTATATGCCATTGGTAACATTTGCCGCGTTCAGCAGTGCTTTGTATGCAAATGCCCAGCCCCAGCGCGTACCTTTACGCTGGACAAGCACCATTTTGCCGCTATATGTGTGCGGCAGCATGTCTGACAGCTTCGTTTCGCTGAGCATCCAGTCTACCAGCGCTTCTGCTTTCTGATAGTCGGTCATGTCATCCGTAATCACCTGCGCGACAATTTTTGCTGCCAGCTGGTCAGCCGTGCCGAGGTATTCTGCCGGAATCGACTCATCCAAATGCACAGGAATCTGATGCGCCAGCGCGTACTGATGCGCCGCGCTGCCCGACGGCGTGTAGAATTCCACAACCGCTTCGCTGAACGCATCATCCGCAATTTCCGTAACCGATGCCGGAATTTCCAGCAGCAGCATCGCGTTTCCAAATGCATTTGCGCCGATGCGCTCCAAGCCATCCGGCAGTTTCAGCGCTGCCAAAGCAACATTGCCGTGGAATGCCTGTGTGCCAATGCTGCGCACACCCTGCGGGATGGTAAGCGTCTGTATCCGCGCGGCCTGCGCAAACATCCCCTGCGGGATTTCCGTCAGTGATTTCGGCAAATGCACGGACAGAATGGCATAGTTCTGCCACATCGGATTGATGCCGATTTTGTTCACAGTATCCGGGAAATACATGGACGTAACGGACGTGGAAGCAAACGCATAATCCCCGACCGTTTCCAGCGAATCGCCCAGAGAGAAGGACGGAATTGCTTTGCAGACGTTGAATGCCCGCTCGCCGATGTACTTCACATGCGGCAGAGAAACGCCCTTCTGCTCCGCCGACGGCGAAACGCGCTTCAGTTTCTTGCAGCCATCAAACGCATGGCCTTGAATTTCTGTCAAATTCGGCGAAATATTGAGTTCCTCAAGGTTTTCGCAGTTCATGAAGGCGTTTTCGCCAATGAACTGAATGAGCGCACCGCCGCTAATGGTTTGAAGCGCCTTGCAGCCGTAGAACGCGCCGCCTTCGATAGTCGTAACAGAACTGGTAAGCGTTGCTTCCGTCAGCTTTGTGCAGCCAGTGAACGCTTCACTGCCAATCGTTTCGACACCGGGTGCAACTGATACCTTTTCCAGATTTTCGCAAGCAGCGAATGCCCCGGTACCAATACGCTTTACATCTCCGGGAATGGTAATCGAGGTCAAACCGCTTTGACGGAATGCTGTTTCTCCAATTTCCGTTAGGCTTTCAGGCAATTCCACAGTTTGGAGCTTGCTCGCGTTCCAGAAGGCACTCTCCCCAATCTTCTTCAAGCCATTGGGGAGCGTCAGCGAACGGAGTTCTTCATTATAATAGAATGCCATGTCCGCGATTTCGGTCACATTCGCCGGGATAACAACTTCAGCAATCGGAACACTTCGGAATGCTTCTTTTCCGATCGTGGTCAACGCAGCCGGGAAGTTAACATCCTTCAAGGCAAAGCAGCGTGCAAACGCAAGGTCTCCTATGTTCGTTACCCCATCCGGCAGATGAATGCTTTCCAGCGACTTGCAGTTTGCAAATGCTTCATAGCCGATGCTCGTCACACTGTCCGGAATTTCAATAGTTTTCAGGGACGTACAGCCCTTAAAGCCATGCACGAACGTAATGTTCTTCGGCAAAACGACCGTAGTCAGGGACGTGCATTCCGTGAAGCATCCGCCTTCCATGCGGAAAACCTGCGGCGGCAGAATTACTGTCTCCAAATTTTCGCAGTTTGCAAATGCCCACTCCATCAAGTCAAAGTCCGTCGATGTGATTTCCACAGACTTCAGCTGATGGCAATCAGTAAATGCAAAACTCCCAACGTGAAGACCCGGCTGCGAAAGTTTCAGCGATGTAATGCCGGAATTGTAGAATGCATTTCGTCCAATCAACTCTAATTTTTCCGGGAAGTTGATACCCGTTAGTGCTGTGCAGTTTTCAAAAGCATAAGAATCAATGACAGTGCAGCTTTCCGGCAGCGTGACGCTCGTTAAGCCTTTTCTGCCCTTGAACGCCCCTGCGCCAATTGTCGTGATGCCATCACGAACGGTTACATTTCCCGTAATCGACGCATTCACAAACAAGATGCTGTTGTCCTGCGTATCATATAAGATACCGTCTTCGGATACATAGCGCACAGAACCAAACGCTGTCGTTATCGTTTTCAGCTTGCTGGGCCACTCGCCGCTGATGTCCGCCAGTTTAGCAGGCAAGTGTAGAGTTTCCAGTGAACGACATCCTTCCACAACGCCGTTCATCATGTGGGTTAAACCACTCGGCAAATTCACGGTGCGTAAAGAGTAGCAGGTTGCAAATGTTCCCGACATAAATGTGATGCCTTCAGGCACGGTTATTTCTGTTAAGCTATCGCAGGAGCGGAATGCGCTGTCGCCCAAGCTCTTTAATCCTTCCGGCAGCACAACATTTTCCAGTTGTGTACAGTAGGCAAACGCCAAACCATCTATCGTTATCAGCCCTTCCGGGAAGGTAATTTCCTTCAGTTCCTTGCAGAACTGGAATGCGCAATTCCCAATTTTCTGCAAAGAATCCGGCAGTTGAACAGATGTTATCGCATGTTCCTTAAACACATCGTCGCCAATGCGCACCGTGCCGTCACGAATCACTACATCCCCCGACACATCCGGCAGAGCATAGCGCAGCGTCTTTGCAGGAATGTCGTAAAGCAATCCGTCCTCCATCTCATAGGTTGGATTTCCTTCGGCTACATACAGCGATGTCAGCGCTGAACAGTCTGTGATGAAAGAGTCTCCAAGGCTGGTTACATTGACCGGTATCGTCAGCGACGTCAAGCCAGAAGATTCAAACGCTCTCCAGCCAATCGTTGTCAGCGTATCCGGCAGTGTAATTTGCTTCAGCATGGTGCAGCTGCCAAAGGCCGATTGCCCAATTTCCACCACACTGCCAAGTGTAATCTCCTGCAAGTTTTCCTGTCCCCAGAAACCGTCATCCGAAATGATTTTCAAGCTCTGCGGCAGACTTACGCTCACAAGCGTGCGAATGTAGCCTTTCTCATAATCAAAATACGCTTTAAATGCCGAGTCCCCAATCACTTCAATCCCTTCGCTGACAACAACGTGCGTCAGAATCGGACTGCGGAGGTTTTCAATCGCATAGACCGGATAGCCGTCAATCACCGCAGGCACAACCACGTCCGGCAGTGTACCCGTGTAGCCCGTGATGTAAGCTTTGTCCCCTTCAAGGCGGTAGGAGAACGACGTGCTTTCGCTGGCATAGCGCACCCCGTGCGCACTCGCCCACAGCTGCGCCGGGCTGCCATCCTGCACAACAAGGCACAGGGCATCGTTCACCGCGTCAAACGCATGGTCGCCAATCGTCTCCACCTGCGTGCCAATGGTGATACTGCGCAGATGTTGGCAATAGGCAAACGCATAGTCTGCAATGGCAGTCACGTTTTCGTCAATCACCAAATCCGCTCCTGCGCGCCGTGCCGGATAGAGCAGCAGCGTTTTACCTGTCGCGTCCATCAGGATGCCGTCACAAACCTGCAAATACACACTTTCCGCTTCCACGCGCACTTCTTGCAGGTACTTGCAGTTTGCAAAGGCGTTTTCCGCAGTACCGACCACGGGCAGCCCGTTATGCACAGCCGGAAGCACCAGCAGCACTGCGTTTTCATCGCAGCCGCTGACAAGATAGCCATCCTGCGTGGCATTGAGCGTGTAGGAAATTTCCTGATCCGCCGCGGCAAAATTCACGCCCTGTGACGTGGCTGCTTTTTCAGCGGCAGACCCCTTCCAGCCGCGGATGGTCAGATTCTCGCAGTTCGCAAAAGCATCCGCCGCGATTTCCTCCACGTCCGGCCAGAGCAGGATGTCCGTCAGCGCACTGCATCCCTCAAAAGCGGCACTTTCAATGCGCCGCACCGTGCGCGGCAAAGTCACATTGGTTAGGCTTTCATTGCCGCTGAATGCCCTTGCGCCAATTTCCACAATGCCGTCCGGCAGCTCGATTTGGGTCAGCGCAGTGCAGTGTTCAAACGTGTTCGCCGGGATTTTCGCCAACGCGGCGTCCCACTGAACTTCCCGCAGGGCGGCACAGTTCATCCATGCGCCGTTGCCCAGCGTCGTGACGCTCTTGGGCAGCTTCAGCGTCTGAATCCCAGTGCCAGAAAAAGCAGACGAACCAATCGTGTTCACATTTTCCGGCAGGACGATGCTTTCCAGCGTGCCAATGCCCGCAAACGCATACGCACCGATTCTGGTCAGGCTCTCCGGGAAGATGATTTCCGTCAGGGCCGTATTTTCAAACGCATTTGCTTCTATGGTTTGCAGATACTTGCTCCATGTCACCGTTTTCAGCGACGTGCAGCCGCTGAACGCCGACGCGGAGACGGTATGGAGGCGCTCCGGCATCTGGAATTCCGTCAAGGAAACGTCATTCCGGAACGCCGCTGCACTCAGGCTCGTTACGCTGCCCGGAATATGCACGCTTTCCAGTTCCGTGCAGTTCTGGAACGCCTTTGTGCCGATGTTCGACAGCGAATCATCAAACGACAGCGATTGCACCGCCGTGCAGCCTTCAAATGCCGATTCGCCAACAGACGTCACGCCCGTGAACGCATTGGGCGAAACAAGCGACGTGCAGCCCTTGAAGAATCGGTCAGGAATCGCCGTCAGCGTACCTTCACCGAAATTCACCGTCTTCAAGCCCGTTGCATTTTCAAACATGCCCGCCTGATAATCGCTGAAAATCGGCGAGAAAGTCAGCGTTTCCAGATAGCGCAGGTTTTTGAGTGCGCCATCATCAATCTGTGTCAGCGTTTCCGGCATGACAAAGCTTTGCTGCGGTGCGCTGGCAGCATAAGTCAGCAGCCGCGTGGCATCTGCCGTCATCAGCGCGCCCTGCTGCACCTGAAAATGCGTGTTTCCCTCCGCCAGCTGGAACTCCGTCAGCGCCGTGCAGTCACGGAATGCATCCGCTCCAATCAGGGACAGCGATTTCGACAGCGGCATCGAAGTCAGCGCAACACAGCCGTCAAATGCTTCCGCACCAATCATCGTAATATCGCCATCAATCTGAATGGATTCCAGTCTTTCGCAGCCCTGAAATGTGCGGTCAGGAATGACCGTCACACCAGCCGGAATTTCCAATGATTTTATTTTATAACAATACTGGAATGCGCCTTCCCCGATGGATTCGAGCTTTTCAGGCAGACGACCATCGCCCCACGCCTTCCCCATATTCCAGCATCCAGCAAACGCATATTTTCCGATTTTTGTCACATTTTTACCAACACACTGCTCAACTCTACCAATAGACTGCTCAGCACTGTATTTATTCACCTCTCCATAGCCCCAGCAGTTTGTAAAAGCATAGTCCGGAATCTCTGTCAACGAATCAGGGATTTCCAAGAAGTGCATTTGCAAACATGCCGCAAATACGCCCTCGCCCATTTTCGTCAGCTTCTGCGGCATCCTAACCGAGTCCAAATAGGCACTGGCTGCAAATGCTTCCTTGCCAAAGGTAGTTACATTGTCTGGAATGTAAAATTCTTTGCCGATGCCCGACGGCATATCATAAAACGCGCGGTCGCCGATCGTCGTAACCGGACACCCTTCAATTTCTTCTGGAATCAGCACTTTGCGGCGCAGAAGGTCTTTATTATATCCTGTAATCGTCGCTTCCCCACTCTGAATCTCATAGGTATAGTACTCTGCCGGGTCTGCAACAACCACATATGCAAATAGATATTCGTATTCATTTAAGTGCAATTGAATACGCACCATTTCATTAGCAGACAGTGAAATGCTGCCTTTTCCATCCCATTCGACATGGATTCCCGTTGGCTCATAGGTATAGCCTTCCATGTGACTCTCACCATATTCGCCATCATAGAGAGTAGCGCTACGACCATTCGTATAGCAAAAATACCATAGCCATTCCTCTTTTGTCACAACGTAATCTTCTGGAACATCGTAGGTAAAGTGGATTGTTTCCCCCGGCTGGGCAAAAATGACAGTCCGATCGTTCCAATCCATTTTCGCTTCCTTTGTCTCCGCGCAAGCAACTGTCGTTGCCAGCGCAAAAAGAAGCAAGAACAGTCCGAATGTGACTTTCCAACGTTTCATGTGCAATTCTCCTCCATCCGCTTTTTCCCTGTTGCAAACTGCCAGTTTTCCATATTTATTATACGCAGGTTTTCCCAGCTTGTCAACATGATTGGTAATCGTTTCTTGACAACTTCTTCTGAATATAGCATTAGCACCTTATTGATTTGACGGTGCATGACATAGCATTCGATTTAGTTTCTGTATTTTCCCTTAATTTTCTTGATTCTGCTATTGACTTTTTTTTTGAAATTGCTGTATGCTGGAAATCGAGAAAGGGGTTGATACGCATGAAATCCAAGAAACTTTTGACGATTACGCTGACCAGTCTGCTGATCGGAAGCTGTCTGGTCCTACCCGCACTGGCGGACAGCGCGGACGCTCCAAGCGGCGGAAATGTCGCGACTTACGAAATTTCCGCAAACGTAAAACGCATTGATGAATATGCGTTTGCAAACAGCACGAGCCTTGTCAGCGTGAAAATTCCTGATTCTGTAACTGCCATCGGGGATTACGCCTTCTCGGGCTGCACGAGCCTGAAAGAGATCACGATTCCCAGCAGCGTGACAGAGATTGGCGCGCACGCATTCGATGGATGCACGGCGCTGGTAAAGTTGCAGGGGCTGGAGAATGTGACAAATCTCAGCGACTTCACGTTCTATAACTGCATTTCACTGCAAGATGTTGGAGATTTGACTTCTTTGACGAGCATTGGCGAATCTGCTTTTGCAGGCTGCAAATCACTGACGCAGCTCGGTGATATGCCCCATCTGAAAAGTATCGGCGCGTCTGCTTTTTCATACAGTATCAGTTGGGACGATGGAACAGAACAATATTGCGATTCACTGAAGCGTATTGGCGACATTTCTAATGTCGAACAAATCGGTGATTCAGCCTTTTTCAGCTGCGCGTCTTTAGCAGAAATCGGAAGTTTGCAGCATGTCACAACAATTGGGGATTGGGCTTTTGGGTATTGCACTTCACTCAAAGAAATCAGCAGCTTAGACAATATTAAAAAGATTGGAAGATGGGCTTTCTACGATTGTCAGTTGAATACGCTTGAAATCGGAGGAAATGACGTCCACATTGGGGCGGAAGCATTTTTCAGTTGCAATTCTCTTGCAAGCATCGAGGGCTTAAGCAACGTAACAAGCATCGGCAGCGGTGCTTTCGAGTCCTGCGCCATGACCACCATTAGCGGTCTAACGAACATTTCTGCCATTCCGGATAGCGCATTTGCCAGCTGTTTCAATCTGCAAAGCGTAGAAGGTTTGGAGAATGTGACGAGCATTGGCGCATACGCATTCTCCAGATGCTATGCGTTGGAAACACTTGATATCACCGATAATGTAACCACTATTGGTGCTTACGCTTTCAGAGATTGCGAGTTGCTCACATCCATGGAGCATTTGAGCAATGTAACAAGTATTGGCGATAGTGCTTTTGTAGGCTGCACCTCCTTGGTTCGGGTTGGTGATATGCCCCATTTGGAAAGCATCGGCGACTCTGCCTTTGGGGTTTCCAGCCGTTGGATTCCGGACGAAGGCATGTCAAAAGACTATGCCTGTGCGTCACTGGAAAGCATCGGAGATCTCAGCAGCGTTACTTCCATCGGCGAAAACGCCTTCTATCAGTGCACTTCGCTGAAAACCGTCGGCAGTCTCAGCAGCGTTACTTTCATCGGCGCAAATGCGTTCAAGCAGTGTACTTCCCTGCAAAGCATCGGGGAACTCGGCAATGTTACGCGCATCGCGTATGGTGCCTTCTACGGCTGTGAATCGCTGACCAGCATTAGCGGCTTGGAAAAGCTGACCGTCTTGAATCGAGAGACATTCCGCAATTGCAAATCGCTGAAAACCGTTGGTGATTTAAGCAGTGTGACAAGCATCAGCGACAAGGTGTTTGATGGCTGCACTGCGCTAACCACGGTTGGCGATTTACGCAGCTTGAAGGCTGTTCCTGATAAGCTGTTCTACTGTTTGAAGGATCTTCTTTCAGTCGGCGATTTAAGCAGCGCTACCAGCATTGGGAAAGATGCATTCTATGGCTGCAGCAAGCTGGCGAGTATCGGGGACATATCCAACGTCCGCACCATCGGCAAATATGCGTTTTCTAATTGCGAAGCATTGACCAGCCTTCCTGAACTGCCCCGGCTGAATAGCATCGGCAGCAGTGCATTCGCTGACTGCACCGCTTTAACCAGCGTCGGGAATCTGACCAATGTCACAACACTCGGCACTTGTGCCTTCAATAGCTGCAAAGCGCTGAAAACCATTGGCGATTTAAGCAAAGTCACATCCATCGGATATTCCACCTTTGGCTTCTGCACCGCATTAGAGAGCGTAGGCAACATGAGCAGCGTAACTTCGATTGATTCTTACGCATTTGAAGGTTGCTCTTCGCTTGTGCGTGTCGGCAACATGAGTAATGTCGAATCCATTGATTCTAACGGTTTTGTGAATTGCAGTGCCTTGGAACACGTTGATGAACTTGACAAGATCACCAGCATCGGTCAGTATGCATTTATGGGCTGTACTGCACTGAAGAGCATCGGTTCCCTGCGCAACTTGGAAACTATCGGGAAAGGTGCTTTTAACGGCTGCAGTGCACTGGAGCATGTTGATGATTTGTACAGCCTGACGCGCTTGGAATCCGGAGCCTTTGCACACTGTGCATCGTTGATTAGCGTTGACTGGTCTGACAAATTAACCGCCATTGGGGATAATGCATTCATCGACTGCAAATTGCTTGTCAGCCTGGGCGATTTAAGCAGTGTTACAGCCATCGAACATTTTGCTTTTGCTGGCTGCTCCAGTTTGGAACGTCTTGAACACTTAGATAATCTGGTGAGCCTTGGCGAGGGCGTATTTGGGTACGGCAGCCATTATACAGGCTGTATCTCGCTGAAATCAATCGGCGATATGCCCAAATTGGAGTCAATGGAGCAGAAGTGTTTCATGGGATGCACTGCGCTGGAAACCGTCGGTGATTTAAGCAGCCTGAAGGAGATTCCATATGCGGCGTTTGATGGCTGCACCTCTTTGGTAAGCATCGGCGATTTGAGCAACGTAACCATTATCGGATCATACGGGTTCAACCAATGCAAAAAGTTGACCTCAATTCCGAATCTGGGCAGTTTGGAAAGCGTCAATCAATCTGCCTTCTCCGGATGCGAGTCGCTTGCATTGCTGGGTAATCTTCGCAATCTAACAAGTTTTGGCTACTTGCCTTTCTATAACTGCCCAAACCTTGTCTTGGAAGTCCTGCCGGACTCCGCCGCTGAGCAGTACGCAAAGAACTACAGCATGCGGTACACCTACATTACGGAGTGATTCTCACATCGCTTGGTTCTTCGCGGAATCTTGGGGCAACCAACAAGATTCCGTGAAGAGCCTTTTTTGCACCATTTCGTCCACATCCACATCCATGTTGATATGTGCCGTTGGATTTCTCAGAACTAAGAGGCATACCATTTCGACTGTTGCTTCATTTTCCAAGGAAAGTTCTTTCACTTTCTGACCGCTCACTGGAACAGGGAATGCAAACACCATATTCCTGATGCAGCTGCCGTCCTTCTGCTTTTCCAGGTACAGACCAATGCCCAGCCACAAGTACGCACAAATTGATTACTGGGGCACAAGAAGCAACACAGCTCATCTGAAAGTAACTGCTTGAAAATTAGAGTGCACTGTATTATAATTTAGATGTAACATTCTAATTTGAACTATTGGGGGTGC
>ENA-OZUP01000351-OZUP01000351.1-human-gut-metagenome-genome-assembly--contig:-NODE-351-length-11415-cov-8.243662_pt1 | contig 11415 bp, 15 predicted proteins | sample MGYA00243436_ERZ654027 | MGnify/ENA primary metagenome ERZ654027 (study PRJEB26926, sample SAMN06164567) | human gut metagenome | biome: ENVO:00009003; feature: ENVO:2100002; material: ENVO:00002003...
GCGCCGAATGCGATGAAAGCCGACGAAGTAAGGCTGTATGCCTTACGAGGAGGTTCAACACGATGTTGCAGAGCGAAATAACCGGCGACGGCATGGACGCCGTCGCATCAGAAATTTCGCTCGTTGAATGAAGCAGGCGGTGTGCTATACACATTTTCACTCAAACAAGGTTTTTAGAGGTGACCATATATATAATAGTAAAGGACGATGAGGGCAAACGCAGAAGCTACATGCCGCGACGGTACGAGTGCGACTATGAGTTCAACGTGACGATACTTGTCAACTCTCCGTGGTTCGACAAAATTGATTTGGAGCTCAGTTACGGCAACCGCCCGGACAGTCCCTACACCGACCTTTATCGTCATTACGAGGAGCAGATGCACACTCTGTCCGGAATTTTGCGCAGCGGTGTTCAAAGCGCTTCTACCGTTCCATCTTCCGCCAAAACCCGTGAGCAGGAGATCATGGAGGGAATCATCATGGATTCTTCATGGTCCTGCAAGACGTGCGGCTTCATAAATCACGGTACGCTTACCTGCCGGGAATGCGGCGGTCCTGTGTCGGACGAGACGGTGCTTTCCGCTGCGAGAAATATTGCCAAGGCAACGCTGATGATGGAAAATCCCTCTGCGCAGGGCGCTCCTGTGACTGTACCGCAGGAAGTTCCGCAGAGCTGGAACTGCCCCTCCTGCGGCGCACAGAATTCCAGCAAGTTCTGCGAAAGCTGCGGTGCTCCGAAGTTATGAGAAAAATGGGAAAGGCGGCAGTATTTATGGCGCTTCTGTCGGTGCTCAGTGGTCTGTTCGGGTGTCAGAAAACGCCCGAATACACGACCGATGATATTCGCTCGGTTTCTATTTCATGCGGGCATATGGACTACTCTCACAGCTACTCGTTCTATTTGAGAAAGTCGGAAAACAACTGGCTGCTTGACGCGGAATACGCCGTAGATACCGAGCAGCCCCGCATTGAATACGAGGAACGCCCGGTGTCGGAGAAAGACGCTAAAGAGCTGCTATCCGTTGTGCAGGAGCAGGACGTTATCGGCAAGCTCCAGCGCTATAAAAAGCCGCGGCTCAATGTGCAGGTCGCAGATGAAACGAACTATTATACAGCTATTCTCCTTGCCGATGGAGAGCGGCTTGGCGCCGCCGCGCACATCAGCGGCGAACTGGTGACAGGCTTCTACAACCTTGCCGGGAAATATGCCGGAGATCCTCCGGAAACTGATGACTCTAAATAATTGTTGCATCGCAAATACATTCTGAAAGGGGAAATATTATGAGCATTTTTGACAAGCTGAAAAATACTGCATATCAGTCGGTAAGCACCGCGGTCAAATCGGCAGGAAATAAGCGTGAAACATTTACCTTTGCAGCCCTGCCGGAAAGCCTTGCCGAGCTCCAGGCGCTCCCCGAGGCGAGCCTTGATACTCCGTTTAAGACGGCGGTGCTGACGACCCGCGCCCCATCAAACTCCATCAGCGCGGCAGCGACAGCAAGTGGTTTTTGTGGGAACAGTATCTGCTGACAGGAGTGCGCACCCCGAAATCAGCCGACCCATGGGCATAAGGAGGATAATTATGAATATAATCGGAAAATGGAAAATCAAAGAGTTTCGTATCCCAACCCCTGACGGCGTACAGGTTTTCACACCGGATACGCTGCCTGAGGACGAGATTTACATGGATTACGCACAGATGGCGCGCACGCTGACTGAGTTCACCCCCGACGGCAGACTTGATACCCTCATGCCCGTTCCCGAAGAAATGATGGAGCAGGCACAGAACGAGGGCATGGAGATCCGCGACGGTTTCGCCGTGTTAAAATCGACAACATGGAAGGGGCAGGACGGTAAGTTCTACTTTGACAGCAGCATTGACGGCGAGTTTCTCGGAGAATCGATAGACCCGTTTATGGAGATAAAGGTGATGCCCGATGGCTGCCTGATCTATAATATGGACGTCCTGGTTCTGGAAAGAGTATAGGATAATTGTGAACAGCGCTGAACTGACTGTCGTTCGGCGCTGTTCTGTGTATTCAGTTATTCATTAATGTGACAGGCTGTTATATCATCGAAAGGGAGAATAAATATGCAGACATTATTTGAAACCGCATTTGATATCGTTTATCTTTGCACCGTAATAACACTCGGAATCATCATGATATGCAAGATTAACAGTCCATATTTCCATTTTTCTTTCTCTGATAATAATACAATGCTTACAGGAATTTAAGGCAATGCGAAAAGTAAAGAGTGATTTTCCCGTCCGCAGCTTTCAATTCAATAAACAAGTTAGTTTTGTATAACTTGCACTGTGTAGAATACACAAATATTAAGCCGCCGGAGCAACACAATTCACAAATCGTATTTCGAACCGGTTGACAATGTGGTTAGTTTATGCTAATATTATCGTGTGACCGAAATCTGAAATCCAGTCACAGAAAAAGAGGTGCAGATATGCCGATAGCGTTTACCGACGAGGAAATGAAACTGATACGAAGTAAGCTGATTACCGCCGGAATACGGCTCAGCAGGGAGCTTGGGCTGCATAAAATGTCGATTGAAAAACTGACCGAGGCAGTCGGGATAGCAAAGGGCAGCTTTTACCTGTTTTTCGGCTCAAAGGAGGATTTTATCCTGGAGATTGCAAGGTATACGGGAGAAGAAACGCAGAAGCTGCTTATTTCAAAGCTTAACGGGCGCAGTCAGATGTCGGCGCACGAGTTCATTGAATTCTTTGATGAGTACCTTCATTCCGAGTTTGATGTGATGAGCCGGCTTACCGTAAATGATTTTTTATGGCTTCAGAAACACATAAAAAAGCAGGCGCTGTTCGACCCGGAAAGCCAGGTGAAAACGGCGGAGTTATGGCTCTCGCTGATAGATGATGTTCGCGAGGGCGTTGATGTCGGTACGTTTGTAAATCTTATCAAATCAATATATGCGATAAGGGAACACCGTGACACGATGGTAAAAGGCTCTATCGAAAGCAGCATTCGGGTAATGCTCAGAGCCATCGAAATTTATATAAGCGGAAAAGGGGAGATCATATGAGAAATTTTGCCGATGAATACAGCGATTTTATGAAAACTCATAGCTATAAAGCCGTGAATGTTTCGGGACACGGCTTTGAGGTTATCGACAGCGGAAAAGGCGGTCAGACTATCGTTTTTCTCAACGGTATGGATATGCCGCAGGCGTGGATAAAATACATGTCAGTCTTTGAAAATAATTACCGCGTCATTATGATGAAATATCCTGTGGAGGTTTTCAGAAACAATGAAATGGCAGAGCTGCTTCACGGGCTGTTTGACAAGCTTCATGTAACGCTTCCTATTTTATGCGGAGTCAGCGACGGCGGCGTTCTCGGTCAGCTTTACGCGAAAAAATACAAGGTCGGCGGGCTTATCATGATGAGCACCATTACCGTTGATTCCTCTTATGTAGCGGCAATGAAGAATAAACGCTTCCTGCTCCCGCTTATTAAGCTTAACATCAAACATGTAAAATTTGAAAAGCTGAAAGAAATGCTTGTCAACGCGGTAAAAAAGCATTTTAGGAACGAAACCGAGGAGGAAAAGGCTTATGCGGTTTCTTTTCTTGAATTTATCGGTCGGGAAGAGAGCTACAGATACTCATATCTTCGCGCAATGAGCGCAACAGGAGATATATTATCCGGAATGGACAGATTTGCGAAAAGTGATTTTTCATATCTGGACGGAAAGGTGCTTGTGCTTATTCCGGAGCATGATATGTTTGATAAAGCTGATTCGCAGAAGCTGGTGGATATTTTCACAAACCCGGTTGTAAAGGAAAGCTACGGTGGACATCTCGGAATGGTAATGCGAGCTGATTTGTACATTAAAGAAGTCGAAGAGTTCCTCGTTGAAAAATTCTGACAGAAAGAGAAATTATGGAAAAATACGATATCACAAAACCGATAAAATTACCGGTAGGAATGCACAAACTAAACGCCGACGCTGGGATAAGCTTTCAGCTTAACCGACTGGTGAACATGGACGGCTGCGACCTTTCCGTCGCAATGGAGATAGGTCCGACAATAAAGAGCACGTCTGATTTTTATACGATGCTTAAAACAAGAGCCGATAAGGAACTTGAAAACGGACATATAAAAAATGCCGCCGCGCTGTACCGCATGTCCGAATTCTACACCGACTGGGAGGATCCAAACGGGCTTGCTGCGTGGAAAAAGGCGAGGGAGCTTTTCTTCCAGTACTATGCGGATTTTTTCAGCGGCGAGCACCCTCTTGTGGAGTTGATAAACGTTCCCTATGAGGGCTACACAATGCCGGTGCTGAAATTCAATGCGGAATCCGCGAAAGGCACTATCGTCATGCACGGCGGCTTTGACTCCAGTTATGAGGAGTTTTTCATCGAGGGTGAGTACCTCCGTGAGCATGGGTATAACGTTTACCTGTTCGAAGGACCGGGTCAGGGCGAGTGCATAAGGCTTCACGGCGCTCCGCTGATAATCGAATGGGAGAAGCCCGTGATGGCAGTCACGGAATATTTCGACCTGCACGACGCAATTCTTGTCGGTCAGTCGCTGGGCGGATTTTTTGCGCCGAGGGCGTCCGCGTTCGACGACAGGGTGACAAAGTGCGTGAGCATTGCGCAGTTCGGCGCGCTGAAAATGAATTTCTATGATAATGCGTTCGTGAACGGACTTGTATGGGGCGTGCTTAATGTGTTTTTATTTCTCTTCGGCTGGCTGATAAATATTCTCTACGCTGCGAAAAAGGGCAGGAGAATGCCGTTCTTCCGGACATATTTCCACCGCATGGGAACAACGAATGTTTACCGTCTTGTAAAGTTTCTGTGGTGCGTTGACCTCCATCCGGTTGCCGACAGGCTGACGAAGGATTACCTTGTCATCGGCGGCAGCAGGGACACCATGGCGTGCCGCGCCGGAATAGGCAGGCATCTGTTTCTGCTGAAAAATGCGCGTTCGGTTTCCTCGCGTGAGATAACCGTGCATGAACAGGGCGCAGACCACTGCTGCTGCGGAAATCAGACGGCGGTAATGGATACGATACTTCTGTGGGCTGAGCTGATGGAGCGCCGCGACAGGTCGCTTGAGGACTGCGGCGAATAAACGAAAGGTATGACATCATGTACAAGTGCACGTTAGAAAAAGAGGGCTTCCTAGGGAAACGCTGATTAAATCAAAATCGACCCGCTCAAACGAGCATACTCACGGGTCTGATTTTGATACGCTGCGCTTTAATCAGCGTGTCCCTAGGGACTTTGTATGAAAGCAATATTCCCACGGACAAGGCGGTCATTCTGGTGGGCGGCAGCGGCGAAAAGTGCGATTTTGTGGAGCTGCGCGCAAAGGCGCTTTGCAGCGAGGGATTTCACGTCCTTGCGCTGGGGGACTATCTGTGGAAGCCGCTGTCCGCGCAGACTGTAAGCATTCCGGTGGATTACGCTGAAAAGGCGGTCAGATTCCTGAAAAATTACGAGCGGCTTGATATCCGCAGGATAGGCATGACCGGATTGTCCCTCGGAGCGGCTTATACGCTTCTCTGCGCTTCGTATCTGCCGGATATATCCTGCGTTGTATCAGTGTCCGGCTTTGATTTCGTCGTGGAGGGCTGTAAGAATATGCTGTTCCGTCAGCATAAGTCCTATTTCTCCTACCACGGTGAGGACATGCCCTATGAACCAGCGGAGGCGCTGTCGCACCTCCACAGAACGCTGCGTGAACTGAAAAAAGATACGCGCTATGATTTCAGGTCGATGAACCGCTTTTATTACAACGAGTGCTTCACCGACCGTACAGACGCAAGCCGGATAAAGGCTGAAAATATCAAGGGCAACGTTCTTCTGCTTGCACCGGCATATGACGACACATGGCCGTCCGACCTCGCATTTCCGCGAATAATGAATGTGCTGGAGGAAAATAAGTTCCCGTACCGTCACGAATGTGTGATTTACGAGATGGCGAGCCATTATCTCGCCGTTCCATCCGAATGTATGCGCCTGAACGGAAAAAGCGAAGAAGCGCTCCAGAAGATCCTCGCGAAATTCATGACGATGGAAGCAAAATACCCTGCGGAGTGCCGCAAAGCCCGTCAGGAAAGCTGGGGGAAGCTTGTTTCTTTCTTCCGGGAATGGTAAAAAAAACGCTGTCCACCGGGCAGCGTTTTTTGTGTTTAAGTTTTGGTCACCTCTAAAAACCGATTTGAAAAGGGAAATGGGTAGAGTGCACCGAATGCGATGAAAGCCGACGAAGTAAGGCTGTATGCCTTACGAGGAAGTGCAACACGATGTTGCAGAGCGAAATAACCGGCGACGGCATGGACACCGTCGCATCAGGAATTTCGCTCGTTGAATGAAGCAGTCGGTGTGCTATACACATTTTCACTCAAACAAGGTTTTTAGAGGTGACCGTATGTAATTATCCGTCCCTTGCTGTACATCTGCTCGGAATGGGAGTTCGGCGGACTTCCCGCGTGTCTGCTGAAAGACCGGAATATGCGCCTGCGGTGCAGCTATGAGCCGTATCTCGACGCGGTGAAAGAATACGATAGTGATTTTTGAAACCGAGGGGAAGTCTGCGGACAGCATTTTCCTTGCAGGACGTCACAGGCTGTATTGACTTCGATTACGGCGCAGAAATTATCCCGTTTCTCAAATCCCCGCCTTGAATACCGGGGTCATTTCATACCCTCGCCGGGGTGCAGCGGGCATTTCCCCGTCAGTTCATAGTGGCAGTCGCAGCAGCGGTCGCCGTACCCGAGGGTAGTCGTCCGCCTGAAACCGTTGCCCATGTAGTAGGATATCATGTAGTCAACGCTGCATATTCCGGGCAGCATTCCCTCAGCTCCGAACTTTTTCGCAAATGCGATGAAGCCGCATTTGGTAATGTCGATCTCAAAGCTGTTGTCGTCGATATTCCTGCAGCATATTTCCCAGTCGAACGGGTGCAGTCCGTTCTTCTGTCGCTCCATGTGCTTCGCAGCCTTTTTGCGGAATCCGTTCAGATACGCTTTGCCCGCCATGTGCAGGAACGGCTTCGGCACCGTCAGCAGCATTCTCTCGTTCATCAGCCACATCAGCTCGTCCGCCTGCTCCGCAGTCAGACCAAGTTCGCGCATGGTTTTGTACCAAGCCACGTAAGCGGGCGCATATGCGTAATTGAAAGAAAAAACGCTTTCCCCGATATCCGGAGTTTCCCGCAGCACCTCTCTGAAAAGCCTATCCGAGCCGCTTTTGAATTTGTTCCAGAACTCCCTGCCGTATTTCCGGATTATCATTTTCCTGCTCCTCGACATTGTGAGCCGGTAAATAAACTTCATCATATGTCAAGCCTCACTGTTCATAAGCTCTATCCAGTTGCAGATACTGTCAAGAACTAGCTTTCCGTTTCCAACGTTGCAGTGATTCTGCGCGTCCTCCTTGTCCGTGAAAAGCCGGAACGTCAGACTTTTTACGTTTCTCAGCATATTAATTTCACGTCCGATCATGCGATAATCAATGAAATAACTCTTTTTGTGCGCTTGTCGAATGCGGCTGCCCTCGGCGCAAGATATCCTCCCAACGATATTCCGATTATAGTCACATCGTCAAGCCCGAAATAATCAAGCACGGCTTTGACAGGATTCTCCCACTCGTGGGTGAAGTGCATTCCCTGAATGCGCATTACTCCTCCCTGCCCCGGTCCCTCGAACATATAGACCTCAAAGCCCTTTTCCCGAAGATAAAGTATCGTAAAGAGGAACTCCTCAAAATAGCTGTCATTGCCGCCGTGGATAAGAATAATGCCCTTGCTTTTGGTTTCGGGAACGGTGTGCATTACCGGAAGCTTCACTCCCTCAAAGGGCACTTCAAATTTTTCTATAACAGGATTTTCTCCCTCGAAATAGTCGGCGTAATACTGGTAGAAAAGCACGGTGGCTTTAAGATAGTATTTCTTCTTATCGGGGTCACCGTCGTACATAAAAAACTCGCTCATGCGGTAGTAGGCAATCGCGTTTTCGGTGCGTTCCTCGTTCATTGCCCTGTCGCCGAGGGCGATCAACTCGCGCTTCCAGTCGGCGCTTACCTTTATCTTTGCGGCAATCGGTGCAACATCCTCAATTCTGCCGCCGTCCCAGTTGATTACGCGGTTCAGCTGGTAGTTAAAATTGCTCTCGCTGTTAAGGTCGTATACGCCTTTTTTTAGTCTTACGGGCTGTGTGATATCATATTTTTTCATCGTGAAATCCTCCTGCTTTTGCTATAACTATGATACCATATTTCCGATGAAAAAACTTTCAATTACCTGCTGTTATTTCCCGCTCTTTATGAATTCCGTAAAGGAAATGCCGAACATTCTTTTACAGGTAGCTGCAAAATGCGACGGGGAATCAAATCCCGCGCGCATTGAAGCCTCGGTTATGCTGCCGTACTTCTGAAAATGGATATACCCTTTCCGCATTTTGTCCATTGCAAGATACCGGTGGAGCGATATTCCCACGTTTTCCTTGAACAAATGCGACAGCCTGCTCGGTGACAGGCATACTCTTGCGCAGAGCTGCGCCGTAATATCCTCGGGAATCTCGTCCAGTTCCCGGAAGTACTCCAGCACCTCTTTTATACGCTCGTCACGGGGCAGATTTCCGGAGGAATCAAGCTCCAGCAGCCGGGTTATGAGCCTGTCCGAATCGGCGGGGGGATTCTCGCGGCATATCTCGCGGATCTGTATGGCTGTTTTACCCGAAATGCAGCAGTATGTCTTTCCGCAAAGGTATTTCCGCTCGGCTTCTTTTGCAATGCTTCCCGCTGCGTCAAACAGAAACACCAGCATATCTCCGGATTCAGCATATGCCGTATGCTTCACATCAGACGCTATAAAAACCGCTTCCGCGTCAAATCTGTCACCGTGCACATCACAATGGATCTTGCCGTCAAGTCCCGCGATAAGGTGCATCGCAAGATGACTATGCGGGTCGGGGGTGCGGTATTCCGCACGCATCATGATGTGGTCATATCCGAATACAGTGTTTGTCATCTGGAGCGTCCTTTCAGTTTATTTATTGTTATGAACCTCGTGTAAAGTTTTGGCTCAAAGCTAAATTAGCAACGACTAACAAAATTATACTGCTTCTGTTTTCCTTTGTCAATACAAAACCGCACCAGAATGCGAAATCTGTGCAAATGGAACAGTCTGGAGATGATAAAATATAATCCCCGCCTTTCCGTTTTCTAAAAAGGCGGGGCAACGTTAATTTATGGATGTTTTGAAGCAGCGGTCAACCTGTTCTGCGATTTCAATGTCGAGCCAGCCTTTTCGTGCCATGTCACGGAGTATCGAGCACGCCTTTTCGTGCGGCATTCCGGGCTTGTATGGACGGCTTTCGGTGAGCGCCTGGTATATGTCAACGCAAGCCATCATACGCTCCTGCGTGTTCAGTTCCGAAGCGGTTTTGTGGAACGGATAACCCGTGCCGTCAAGACGTTCATGGTGGAACGCCGCCCAGTCACGAAGCTCCTCGAAATACTCAACTTCGGAAAGAATATAGTAGGTGTACGCGGCGTGGTGCTTCATTATTGCGAATTCCTCATCGGTGAGGCGGTCGGGTTTCTCCAGGATCTCATTGCCGACTGCGACTTTTCCGATGTCGTGGAGCGCTCCTGCAAGGTACATTTTCTGCGCTGTTTCCTTGTCGAAGCCCATGAACCGCGACAGCTTTTCCGCGCAGGTCGCAACGCCTATAGAGTGCGTGCTTGTGAACGGAGATTTGTAATCGACTATTCTGGCGAAGAAATCGGCAAGCGCCTTGATCTGCGAAAATTCAAGATCCTGCTTTGTGCGCGGAACTTTGCTCCACATCCGCGCTTCAAGGTCGTCGTTTCCGAGTGAAAGGAAATGCTCTTCCGGGAAAGCCCGGAAAAACGCTTCAATGCATTCTTCATCAATGATTTTTCCGCGAACCTTTGACAGAAAATTATCCGCTTTCAGCCACACTTCATGTGTGAATTTATTTGCGCGGCAGAATGCGTCCAGCAGGTCGCACATGTGGATTATCCGTGCAAACAGCGGTATTTCCTGCCAGACTTTTCTAAACAGACCGCTGCCGTCTGCGTGCTCGTGATGATAGAGTATTACTCCGCTGACATCTGTGCTGAACGGCAGTGCGCGTATATTTTCCTCGCCGAGCGAGCAGTGTAGTCCCAGGTGCGGCATTTCCGGAAGAACATCCAGAAAATCAGAATTCCCGTGGAATTCCTCCTGAATGTACTGGGTGAGTGCATTGTCATGCAGAAGCGCACATGCTGTGAGATCCTGCAATGAACCGTCGTGTATCCCCATTTTTTCCGCGGTGCAGACGCTCATATATGCCACGCGCTTTGCATGGCGGCTGGTAACATGGATAAGCTCAGCTTCCACGCAGTCAAGCGCATAGGAGCAGGCTCCGATTATTCCTAAAACATCAAGTTTCATGTGGGTTTCCTTTTGTAGAGATTTTATAATTCGATTTTATCACACACCTTGCGAAAAGTCAATAGGGAATACCGGGTGGAATAAGCTGTTTCCTGTATTGACAAAGCAGAATAAAAGTAGTATAATCTGGTTAGCCATTGCTAATTGGTTTTAGACATGAAGATTTTATTTGCTTTACATGAGGTGCAAAACGATGAATATAAAACAGCAAAAACCGATAAAGGCATACCTGACAAGGGAATTCGGAAAGGAGAAAGGCAGTGCCTTATACGATAAACAGGAGAAGATCCTTGCCGCAATGATTGAGAATACAATCGGCAAAACTGCCAATCAGATGAAAACGCTGGATCAGACGATTCTTCCGCGCATAGCAATGTATAAAGCCTTGTTGGAAAGCGATTTCCCAAAAGATGAAGTATATGTGCATATGCGTAAATATATGATTGATGTTGTCGCAGCGAAAAAGCATTGGTCCACTGCGAAAATGGAACTGTTCCCCGGATTCTATTCAATTTACAGCAGAACATTTTTGAAAATCATGCGCACGACTGATTTGCAGGTGAGTACGCAAAATCACAGTAAGGACTGCTATGATATTACTATCACGAAGTGCCTGTGGCATACGGCTTGCGTGGAAAACGGCTGCGCAGAACTTTGTCCGTTGTTCTGCGATGTGGATGATGTGACCTACGGAGGACTGAAAAAAATAGGATTTACGCGAACAAAAACGCTAGGCTACGGTGGAGATTGCTGTGATTTCCATTTCTTCAGAAAATAACGCCGATTGAAGTAAATGCGCTGCTCTTTTCAGATCATGCTTCAGAGGTCATTCTTTGACGAGGTCATATAAATAGGCATTTTCGTCGATCTGCCGGGTCTGAATATTGTTCATTCCGAGATGAACGACAATGTCATCAAGAAGCTGTAATGCACTTTTCCTCTCCTGACCTCTGGTCTGC
>ENA-OZUP01000363-OZUP01000363.1-human-gut-metagenome-genome-assembly--contig:-NODE-363-length-11269-cov-4.993847_pt1 | contig 11269 bp, 7 predicted proteins | sample MGYA00243436_ERZ654027 | MGnify/ENA primary metagenome ERZ654027 (study PRJEB26926, sample SAMN06164567) | human gut metagenome | biome: ENVO:00009003; feature: ENVO:2100002; material: ENVO:00002003...
GCGGCGATGGTACTGCACTCGAGAGGGTGTGGGAGAGTAGCACGCCGCCGCTTCACACGTATCGGGCCTCCCGGTCGAGCCTTTGGCTCCCGGGAGGTCCCTTTTTTCATGCTCTCTTTTCGGGCTTCCCGGCGGGCGTCGCTCCAGGAACCCCCGTTTTTTCATCACCTCCCGGACCTCCCGGCAACGCCTTTCGGGCTCGTCGAAGGTCCTTATCCGGAGTCTCCACCGGATGTCCGCTTTGAGAACCACTTTTCTCTTTGATGTTTTTTGATTTGAGATTGTGTTGTGGCACCATGGATACACCATAGGAATCATGTGCCAAGGTGATAGCTATGTTTCTTCTTCCAGATCAGCAACTCAGACGTGCCGATCGAGTGATGCGGCAACGACTTGTGCCATATGTGCACGAAACATTATCGCATTGTCAGTTACGCGCTTTCGCCAATGAAGGCGAACCCGAACAGAGCGCCGACTTTCTTGCCCGTGTCAAGGAAAACAAAGTGGATTTTCTCGACTTCATGGTTCCTGGTGCCTGGGGCACGATATGGGGTACCACATGGTTCGAGGTTCGTGGACGTATCGACCGTGAGTCGGTCAAAGGCAGAGCCGTCGAACTGGTTGTAGATCTGGGACGGAAACGACATCGTGGCCCGGGCTTCCAAGCGGAAGGATTATGCTATCGCCCTGACGGCAGCGTCATCAAAGCGGTGAATCCAGACAATTGCTGGATTCCGCTTATCGATGCCAATGGCGTGGCGAATGTGGAGCTTGACGATGCCGGTCGTTTCACGGTATATGTCGAGGCCGCATCGAATCCACTGGTCGAAGCTGACCTGCCATTCGCGCCGATGGATCTGGAGGAGCGTGCCGACGGTCGTCCATCCGACTATGTGCTCACTACAATGGACGTGTGCGCTTTCAACCAAAACGTGTTCGACTATCTGATGGACTTGGAAACCGTCACCTCGCTGATGAGGGAACTCAAGGATGATGATCCTCGATATTGGCAGCTGGCCAAAGCGCTGCAACGATCACTCAACACATATGACGAGCGTGATATCGCCGGAACTCTGGAGCCAGCCAAGGAAAAGCTTGCCGGGGTATTATCCGAACCCGCATATTCCAGCGTCATCCATCATGTCGCGGTCGGCCATGCGCATATCGATTCCGCATGGCTGTGGCCCGTGCGCGAAACCCACCGTAAAGTGGCCCGCACGGTGTCCAACGTGCTTGCCCTGATGGACGAGGATCCGGATTTCACGTACGCGATGAGTTCCGCCCAACAGTATGCGTGGCTGGAACAGGAACATCCAGACCTGTTCGCGCGCATGCTGCAGCGCATCAAGGAAGGACGATTCATTCCCGTCGGCGGAATGTGGGTCGAATCCGATAACATGCTGCCCACAGGTGAGTCGCTGATCCGCCAGATCACGTTCGGCATGCGTTACTTCCGTGAGCATCTTGGCGTGGAACCAAAAGGACTGTGGCTTCCCGACAGTTTCGGTTATTGCGGGGCATGGCCGCAAATCGCACGTCGTGCCGGTTTCGAATGGTTCCTCACACAGAAGATCTCATGGAACGACACCACGAAATTCCCCCACCATTCCTTCGAATGGGGCTGAACCAATTCCACGACATTCTTCCCGGATCGGCGATCGCATGGGTGCATCGGCAGGCGCGTGCGGACTACGTGCGCGACATCGCAAGACTGCGTGATATCGCCGCTGAAGCGGGTGCTTCCATCGCATCGGCGCGGGATGATGCCGACATGCGATCGAACGCGGCCATCGTCCCATATACGGCAAAGAATGGCGATTCGTGGATTGCTCGCACCGCGGCAGTGGGAACGCAGGATGATGACGCGAACGGCACCGACGCGGTCGCCGATGAATCCACCATCGCAACGACATGCGACGACGGTCGAATCATACTTGACAATGGTTTGCTACGTGCCATCATCGCACCAGACGGTACGGTCCGTTCACTGATCGACCTTGATAATGGACACGAACTGGTGCCCGACGGCAGTGGAATCGGGCATTACGAGCTTCTCCGCGACGAGCCATACGAGTGGGACGCATGGGACATCCAGCGCGATGCCTTCCTCAGCGCCGAAGGCATCGATGACTCGCATGTGGAACGAGTGACGGAGACAAAACGCGGCGGAGCCACCGTGCACGTGTCCAGCACCGCCGACGGGGTGTCTATCGATGCCTGCATTACATTGCGGGCAAAGTCGAAAAGCCTTGAATTCCGGACCAAAGTGGATTGGCGGGCATCCGAACGATTCCTCAAAGTCGACATTCCCATGGCTATCCAGGCCGACCGGGCGCAGTACGAATGCCAGTACGGCATGGTGGAACGGCCCATTCAGAAGAACACACGTTCCGACGAGGCGAAATACGAAAGCTGCACGCACCGGTTCGTACGCGTCGCCGATGCCGGCTATGCGGCTGCGGTCGTCAACGCCAGCACCTACGGTTCCGACGTTTCGCCGATTCACCGGAACACGGCTTCCGGGCCGGTGCGTGGCACGATGATTCGACTTTCGTTGCTGTCGTCCCCGCTATACCCCGATCCGAACACTGACAAGGGCGTGCATGAGTTCGCGTGGAACGTTGTGGCGGATGCCAGTATGCCGGCTGTGCTTGACGAGGCGAACCGTCTCAACGCGGCCGTGCTGCCTGCCGTGCCGGCGTTCGATCCGCTGGCGCAGCTCAACCCGGTGGATGGCGTCATGGTGCTTGACTGGGTCAAGCTTGCCGATGACGGTTCCGGAGATCTGATACTGCGCGTTTATGAGGCGGTCGGCGGCGAAGCCCATGCGAGACTTGCCGTCAACGCCGCTTTGGGGAAGGCCACGGTACGCGAGTGTTCCATTATGGAGGATGCGCGGCTGGATGCCGAATTGCCCGCGGCTTTTGCCGACGGTGATCCGTCCGTGGCAAGAACGGCGCAAGGAGCGATGCTGAGCCTGCATCCGTTCCAATTGGCCACGTTGCGCGTCAGTTGTGGAAGCGATGGTGGAAATACTGATGGGAATGAGAGTGGAAGCCTGCGATAGATGAGGAACTGGCGGCGGATGCGCTGAGCCGTGCGCCGCCTATTCCTTGGCTTGAGTCCACGCCTGAAGCTTCATACGATTGAGCTCGGTGTTGGGATCGTACGTGTCATCCAACCGCTCCTGATACATCGCGACCAGTTCTCCGCCGCGGCCCAACGCCTCCAAAGCGGCCTCACGAATCGACTCCCATTCGTACGGCACCACTTCCTCGGGGAACATGACCGTGCACTGGTTCGGTGCGTCACGCTCCACCAGATCGACGAAATTCAGCAGATCCTGTCACCGTTCGGCAGCGAGCAGCCGCGCCGCGTACGCGTCGGCAAGCGGCTCGGACGTATGGTTGTCGCGCAGGAAACGATCGGCCTCCTCGGCATCGCCACTGATCCGCATCAGATCGTGCCGCAGGAACTGCACGGCATGGTCGAACTGGTTTTGCGCGGTCTGCGCAAGCTGCTGTTTGGACAGGAATGATGGGTCAAGCATGGCGAGATCGTTCAGTTCCTCGGGGGAGAGGGTAGGTGAACCGCCGGTAGTGGAATCGCCGGCAGCGCCCGTGGAATGCGTGATCGAGTTCGCGGTATCCGCGCCGTCCGCAGCGTCTGTACTATTCGTGCTATGCGCATTGTCCGCGTCAGAGGACGTATCACGGAGGTTGTGAGATTGCGTTGCGGTGGCGTCGCGTGCACCCGTATCGCCCGTAACATCACTGTCGATACTGCCGACGCTGTTCATAGTGTCGCCAGTAGTGCTGCTCGCATCGCCATTACCGGACTTCGCTGCGAAATCACGCATCGCGGCAATGCCCTTGTTCAACGCGTCATAGGCGAACATGCGCGTATCATCCCATTGCGCGAACGACAGTCCGCAAGACAGCAGCTCCACCATCTGCATGGCGTTGAGCCGGAAATCCTCATTGCACGCCACCTGCGTGATCATGCGCAACGCCTGCTCGCCCGTCATCGGATCGGCGTTGCAGGCCACGGCATCCATGTACACGCGTACGGTCTGAATCAGATCTTTCAGGTAGTCGAAACCCTCGTTGTCACGGTCGGCCACATTGCCGACGAACCTTGCGGTCATCTCCACAGCTTTGGCGAGATTGCCGACCGCGTCAAGCCATCGCGTGCTGATCACCGCGTTGCCGACCACCGCGTCCACGCCGGACAGCGCCTGCGAATCGATCGAAAACGTCGGCATATCGATGCGCGGAATCTCCACGCCCGTATCGGTACGTTCCGCGGTGGGCACCATGGAGGCGAGGGCGTCGAAATACCATTGCATGGGCATGTTGATGACCACGTCCGCGTCGGAAAGATTGGCGACCGGCACATCGTTGCGTTGCGCGGCATCCTCCTGGCTTGCTTCGCGGATGAGATGATTCCACAGGAAAGTCGGCCCGTCGAATTCGGCGGAACTGAGCCATCCGTTATTGACGTAGTCGGTGAGATCGTCGGCTTCCTGCCTGCGATTGAAGCTGCCCATGCGCCCACCTTTCCGTTGCGATGCCTGTGATTGCATAGTTGCGATTGTGCCGCAACAAGTAGCCGCACCAAGTATAGGCGGCGTCGGCTACGTCTGTGGAAGAGAGCGGAAAGGGCGGAATGAGGGGGAAACGAAAATAATGACGAAAATGAGACGGCAAAATGGCCGTTCGGTAAAATCGGACTATAATCAATCGCACATAACAGAACATGTTTTCAGCGCATTCGGAAATGTTTTCCGGGTGCGCTGAACGGTTTTTGGCGCAATATGAACGGAGGGCCAACACAAGATGAACGCACGCAAACTTGGTGCGGCGGCTGGGGTCATCGCTTTGATCGTAGGTCTGTTCACGGGATGCGGTTCGACGAACAGCGCTTCCAATGCGACGTCGGACGGCGATTCGAACAGCGGCACAACCGCGACATATTCCGTGGACGGTGCCAAAGATTCCATCCGCATCGCCTCCGGCTCCGAAAACAAGGAAGTGAGCGGGGCCATCGAACAGGCGGCCAAACAATCGAAAGTGTCAGTGACCGTCGACTACATGGGGTCGTTGGACGTTATGGACGCGCTGCGCAACAAAGGCCATCACGCGGGCAGGGATTACGATGCGGTCTGGCCGGCCAGCAGCATGTGGATCACCATGGGGGATATCAAGCACGTCGTCAAGGACCAGGTCTCCACGTCCACCACGCCGGTGGTGTTCGGCGTGAAGCAAAGCAAGGCTGAGGAACTCGGCTGGGCGAATACGGACGGTACAACGAAGCTGGTGTCCACGAAGGACATTATGGATGCGGTGAAGGCCAAGAAGCTGTCGTTCGCTATGACGTCCGCCACGCAATCGAATTCCGGAGCGTCGGCGTACATGGCGTTTCTGACGGCGCTGAACGGCGGTAAGTCGGCACTCACCAAAGACGATTTGAACGATGCTTCATTACGTAAGTCCGTGAAAACCGTACTGTCGGGCGTCAATCGTTCATCCGGCTCGTCCGACTGGCTGAAGGACATGGTCGTCAACGACCCGGATACGAACGATTCCATGGTGAACTACGAATCGCTCGTCATCCAGGCGGACAAGGCGTTGACGGCGAAGAACAAGGAGCCGCTGCTGGCCGTCTATCCGTCCGACGGCATCGCGATTTCCGATTCGCCGCTTGCTTACGTGGATCGCAGGCAGGACAAAGAGGATGCGTTCAAGCGATTCAGCAAGTCGATCACGTCGAAGGATTCCAAGAAACTGTTCGAACAGGCGGGTCGTAGAACCGGTTCGGACGGCACGCTGGCGTATGCCAAAGATGCGAAGGTGAAGGATTCGTTCCGTAAGGAATGGGGCGTCAAATCGGATTCATCGGTGCTGAAAACCATCACCATGCCATCCTCCGACATCATCGAACAGGCGCTCGACCAGTATCAGACCGTCCTGCGCAAGCCCGCTTACACCTTGTGGGTGGTGGATTATTCCGGATCGATGTCAGGCAAGGGCAAAAGCGGTGCCGTGGCCGGTTTGCAGGCGGCCCTCGACACCGATCAGGCACGCGCCTCGCATATCGAGCCGGGCGATGACGACGTCAACGTGTTCATCCCCTTCAACAGCAGCGCGAAAGTGGCGCAGGTCGCGCAAGGCAAGCAAACCGCGACCTTGCTGGCCGCCAGCGAAAATCAGGTGGCAAATGGCAATGCGGACATCTACAATGCGCTGGAAGTCGCGTTGAAGAATCTGCCGTCCGACCGCGACGATTACACGGTGGCGATCGCGCTGCTGACCGACGGGCAGTCGGACACGGCGAAGCTTGACGAGTTCAAGCAGCAGTATGCGTCCGATGGCAAAGGCGTTCCGATTTTCTCCATCATGTTCGGCGACGCGGATTCGCAGCAGCTCAACGATTTGGCCAAGCTGTCCAACGGCAAGGTGTTCGACGGACGCAACGGCAATTTGAGCGGCATCTTCCGCGAAGTGAAGGGCTACAACTGATTTGACGGTGTGGTGCTGATTGGTGCCAATGCCGCGGAAGCGGCGCTCGCCTGTGTTTGCGTTATCGTGCGCGACGTGACGGATGCGGCGCGAGTTGCTGCGTAAGCTGCTGCGCGTGCTGTGAAGTGTCTCTTTTCCCTACACGGAACGACGTGTGAAACAGTGTGTGAAACGTCTGCGCTGTGCGATAGATAAAACGGTGTTCGTGCGAGCGTGACGGTAGAATGGTGTGCTGTGCCGCATAGGGCGGCCAGTCCAATTAGGCCTCTGATGAAAAGGGGGAACCATATGAAGGTTGCAAGTGGCAATGTCCTGTGGCAGCAGCGCAAGCGCAATTGGTGCCGTATGCCGTTCACGTTCACCGTGTACACACTTACCGACCGTGAGCTGAGCGTCAAAACCGGCATTCTGAACGAGAGTTTCAACTTGATTAAACTGTTCCGCATCGTGGATATCAGCGTAGAACGTACATTCCTGCAGCGCATCTTCGGCATGAGCACGATTGTGCTGGATACGCGCGATCAGTCGTCCGGCAATGGCGTAGTGGCATTGAAGAACGTGCTGAACGGATTCGAAGTTCGCAAGGTGCTGCAGGAGGCAGTGGATGCCTCCCGTAGAGAGAACGGCATGTCGGCGCGCGAATTCCTGGGCGGTCCGGGTGGTCCTGCTGGTCCGGGATTCGGTCCAGGTCCTGACGGCCCTGGCTTCGACGGCGGTTTCGATGGGCCCGACATGGGTGGCTACGCCGACGGTCGGTGAGTGACCTTCCGTAGTTTCGGCTACTTTCAGCTCGGACGGCTTGCATATATATGCTGTACATACAACGTATATACACAAGCCGCTTTTATATGTTTCGATGTGTGGCTGGAGTGATTGCGGGGCTATCTCGCTTATGGATGGCGGATTTTCATATGCGTCTGCTGGTATCTCGCTTATGGATGGCGGTGTACTGAAGTAAATCGCTTGTTTGGGGGTATGATTCATACCCCCAAACTTCGTTTTTGCTGTTGGAACCGCCATCCATAAGCGAGATGGCATGTGTCAGTGATCCAAATCCGCCATCTATAAGCGAGATAGGTGTCAGAAGGTCGCGAATTACAGGGCGGACTTGCCGGTGAGGTGGCGGTAGAGTTCCGGATCGACCGGTTTGTCGAGTTTGAGTGTGGAAATGACCACCTTCGACTCGCTGCCATCCTCGCCGGGGTTCACCGACGCGTGCACATCGTCCAATGCGACCGCGCTGCCGACGAAGTAATAGGATTTCTCCTGTTCTTCGGCTTTGCGACGGATGAAAATCGGCGCAAAATGGCAATTCTGCCATGTCGGAGTACGTTCCGTTCCGTCCAGCAGCCACCGGAATTCGTTCGATTTTACTGTTTCGAATCGTTGTCTTCGGCAATGATTTTGCCGATACGGTGTGGGATTTCCGTAACGAGGGCATTGCCCATGCAGAAGGCACGATGTCCATCGGTCATTCCGTCGTTGGTCCAGCCTTTCGGGAAGCGCTGAAGCTGGTCCAACTCGTCGGGGACGAGTCTTCTTAGTCGCCCATTCTGCATGACTACATGCTTGGTGCGGCTTGCTCCACGGCCGCCTTCTCCAGTGAGAATGGTGCGGCTCGGCTTATCCAACGGATCGGGGAATGCGATGGGACCTTCAGAGTAGACGTACTCATGTCCGTTACTAGCGGTGCGTTTCTCGTGTTTGCCGCCTTTGAGATATTCCCATGATTTGAGATTGTCTCCAGTGATGAAGAATTCTTCCGGAACCTGCTCGATCGGTACGAGGAATTCACCCAACGTACGCTGTGGGCCGTTGTAGATGGGCTTGACTCGGCGTGTAAGCACCTTACCGTTCTGCATTACGCCGGCTTCCTTGAATCGTGAGATTTTGTCTCCGATGCCGAATTCTTTCGTAGACCTATAAGGGTCTTTGCTGACGGAGAAACGCTCAGCTCCGAATCGCTCATCCGGTTCGATGGGGAAAGCTCGTGCTTCGACCCCCACATGGAAGAGCTGGTTTTCCAAATCCCATTTTGGAGCGTCATGTTCAGCGTAAATGTATACGCGTCGGCGACGTTGTGGCATGCCGTAATCGGCAGCATTCACCACGTGCCATTCCACAGAATAGCCCAAGCGATATAGGCAAGAGAGAATAATCGCGAAATCGCGGCCACGTTGTGCGGTAGGAGATTTCAGAAGTCGGTCGACGTTCTCAAGAAGTACATACTTCGGGTGGCGCATTTCAAGAATGGCGTTGATGCTCCACCAAAGCACGCCTTTTTTACCTTCAATGCCAGATGCAAGACTTGCGGGCTTCGCGACCGAATAATCTTGGCAGGGGAAGCCTCCAACGAGCATGTCGAATTCCGGCAATTCACGTTCGCCATTTTTGATTTGCTCGACAACGACTGCGATATCTTCATTGACGCAGCTTCCTTCGCCAAAGCGCTTTTCGTAGCAGCGCCATGCGAATTGTTTGGTGGGTCGCCCATCTGGCTCCCAATTATTGGCCCAGACGGTGTGGAAATTGCCGGCTGGCTTCATCTCGAAATCAGGATACTTGGGATTGCTGTAACCATCAAGTCCAAGTCGGAATCCGCCAACGCCGGCGAATAGTTCAACGACTTTGATTTCCTTGCTCATTACAGCTCTCGCGCTCCTTTAACTCTTGCGATCCGAACGATCGTTCGAGATACTACTGGCCAATATCTTATCTAATCATGAGGAATCGATCAAATTCAGTGTGTCGTGTTTATAAAAGGGGCTTACGGTGGTTAAATGCAAAAGAGTTGGGGCTGAATTGGAATGGCCTCGAAAGAGATGTGGGAGCTAGTTCGATGTTGAACGAAGAGCGTAGTTTTTCATCATTGGAAGAAGTCACGAAACTGTTGATTGCAGCTGAGGGGAAGACTTTTCGAGAACTTGACGAAACAGGTCGTGGCGATTCGGCGGGAAACAAGGGCTCGCTTGGCAATATCATTGAGGAATCCGTTCTGCATTATCCTGTCAACTCAGATGCTGAGGCTGATATCCTCGTTGGCGATACGCGTTATGAGCTTAAAGTGACCCCACTGAAGCATTCCGGCAAGGGCAAACGTACGAAGACAGTTGCCAAGGAGAGACTTGTCCTTGACATCATCAATTACGAGAATCTGCCTAAGGAAAATTTTGAAGATTCCCGGTTTTGGAATAAGTCGAAGAACATCATCATGGTGTACTACTACGATGACCGCGAAGACAAGAAAACCCAATCACGCTTGGACTGCAAGGTCTTGAAATCTGTTGTCTTGCATTATGACGAAAACGATTTGGCGACGATTCGAGATGATTGGGAGACGATTCACGAGAAAGTTGCCTCGGGGCATGCAGATCAGCTTTCGGAATCGGACACAAACTATCTTGCCGCGTGCACGAAGGGTGCGAATGCTTCCAGTATGAGAGATGCTCCCGCGCCAGCCGGCTCTGGTAAGGCGCGGATACGTGCGAAACAGCGTGCGTTCAGCTTCAAATCATCTTTCATGACGTCGATTGCCGAACGTGCTTTGGTAAGCCGCATTGAGGAATACAGTTTGCCGATTCCGTCGAACCAGACGCTTTCTGAATTCCTGTGGCAACAAATGAGCCCGTACATCGGGAGAAGTGTTGATGACATCGCTCTTCGATTGGGCATTTCGAAATCGGATTCGAAAGCCAGCAAGAGCCGGCTCGTCATGAAAATGGTTGGTGCGGAAGGGCGTAGCGTCGATACGATTGAACAATTCCGCAAGGCCAATGTGACCAAGCTGAAGACTGTCGTATTGTATCCGGATGGGCTCCCGAAGGAAAACATGTCTTTTCGCCAGATTACAGAGGAAGAGTGGCAGGGACTAGCATCCTTTGATGCGAAATGGGAAGACTCGTTCCTGTACGAGTATTTCGAAGAGAACAAGTTCTTTATTGTCTCATTTAAATCTCCGGTACCGTATTCGCAACATGTGGCCGGTAACGACCGTCTTGTTGGAGGATTCCTTTGGAATATGCCGGAAAAGGATATCGAACAGTATGTCCGTCCGGTCTGGGAGCGGCTGCATGAATTGATGCTGAGCGGTGGATCGGTACATTACGGACGAGGAACCAATTTACTTCCTGGAGCGAGCTTCAACGGAGTCTGCCATTTAAGGCCGAAGGGGCAGAACAGCGATGACGTGGTGCGTCTGCCTAATGGCGAATCGATTACCAAGCAATGCTTCTGGCTCGATCGACATTATGTGGCCGAACTGATTCGTGAGAATCAAAAAGTGAACGGCAATGTGAAATGAAATTGGTGCAAGCAGGCGAAGCATTGTCTTGAAGACATTCATGCTAGTCATGATTCGAGTATTTGATGATATTCCTCTATCAAATTCTTGGCCATAGTATATTTGATTGAATATTTATGGCTTGCTTTGCGAAAGCAATAGGAAAAAAGTATTGGAAAAAGGGAAGGGCCTGCGATGATTTCGTTGAAGAAGCTCGCTGCTGATGGACTGATTAAATTGACCGACGCGAGACGTAAGTACACGATAGATGGAGTGCAGCGGCTTGAGGCCATATATCGTATTCCCCTTAAATACCTTGGTAGTGCCCGAAAAGTTACGCACTTTGGATCATGGCCGTCCATGGAGCGATGATCAGTTCGCTTCCACGAGGTTGTCATCGAACCGGGACATGTCGAGGTAGCGGCGGGTCGACCATTCGTTCGCGGTGACGTACCGGATGCGCGCGCAG
>ENA-OZUP01000367-OZUP01000367.1-human-gut-metagenome-genome-assembly--contig:-NODE-367-length-11189-cov-5.272678_pt1 | contig 11189 bp, 9 predicted proteins | sample MGYA00243436_ERZ654027 | MGnify/ENA primary metagenome ERZ654027 (study PRJEB26926, sample SAMN06164567) | human gut metagenome | biome: ENVO:00009003; feature: ENVO:2100002; material: ENVO:00002003...
GGCACAGATTGTTGAAGAAAAAATCAAACAGATAACCAGCAAAAAAGACTGGGTCAGCGACAAAAAAGTCAACGAAAAAACCTCTATCCGCGAAGCGCTGCTGCAGCGGGATATTGCCGCCTCCGAACGTGATGAGCTTAAAAAGCAGATGGAGCAGATGGAAGCGACGATTGACGAGCTTAAAACCGCCGAACTTGAAGTTTTGGATAAAATTAAAACCCTGTCCAATAAGGAGCTTGACAAGATTAAGGGGATTTTCTCTTCGGTCAATGTGGCGCTTAAGCGTAAAAACATGTACTTTAACGCGATGGCCAATTCCAAGCGCAAAGACAGCAAAGGCGGCCCTTACGTGCCTCTGAAAATAAAACTGGATGACCCGCGGATTGAAGATAAGGTTTCTGCCATTTTCAAGAGTGTGGATGACATCGAATATTATCGCGAAGTGATGCTCTCCGTTCCTCTGGGCAAACCGGTGTGGAGCTACTGGGTCACTTCCCGTTACGGTACCCGCTCCGACCCGTTTAAGAAAACCAAAGCCCGCCATAAGGGGGTTGATTTGGCCAGCCGTACCGGAAACAAGGTTAATGTTAAGGGGCAGGGCAAGGTTATCCGTGCCGAATATGCCGGGGCTTACGGTAATCTGGTTGTCGTTGATCACGGCAACGGTTTCCAGACCAAATATGCCCATTTAAACAAGATTTATGTTAAAAAAGGCGACCGTTTGGAAATTAACGATACGGTCGGAGAGGTCGGAAGCACCGGACGTTCAACCGGGCCGCACCTCCATTATGAGGTGCTCTACAAGGGTGTCAACGTTGATCCGCTGCCCTTCCTCAAAGCCAAAATTTAGGAGTTGAATGAAAATGACGAAATTAAAAAAAATGTTGTTTTTGAAATTTGCCCGCAAATTTAACAAAAATGCGGAAGCCGTACCGGTTCCTTCAATTATCAGCGAAAACACCAAAATTGCCGGAGACATCATCAGCAAAGGCATTGTTCATGTGGACGGGCGCGTTGAGGGCGACATAACCTGTGAAGAACTGGTTATCGGCCTGAAAGGGGCGGTTGTCGGAACCGTGACCGCCAATAACCTGCATCTGTATGGCATTTTGCAGGGGAAAGCCGTGGTCGACAGCCTGTTTATTGCCAAAACGGCCAAGCTTTTGGGCGATGCCGCACATAATTCGATCGCCATTGAACCGGGCGCGTATATCGACGGACACTGCATCCGCGCCGGGGCGCCGATTCCTGCGGAACAGGGCAAGCCTGATCTGTTGATAACCGATGCTTCCAAAAAGAATAAAAACAAAGAATAGTTAAGGGAAAGTTCAGTTATGGCCAAAAAGGCGGCAAAATCTGATTTTATCAGCACCGGCAGCGTTGCGCAAAACCGCCGGGCGCATTTTGATTATGAAATCACCGAAAAATTTACCGCCGGCCTGGAATTGACGGGAACCGAAGTCAAGTCGCTGCGCCTCGGGCATGCCAATATTAACGATGCCTATGGTATAGAAAAGGACGGTGAACTGTATATTTCTAATATGTTTATTGCCGAATACGCCAATAAGGGCTATGAAAGCCATGTTGAAAAACGGGACCGCAAACTGTTGCTGAAACGCAAAGAAATCAACACGATTATCAGTGAATTGTCCCGCAAAGGAGCAACCTTGGTTGCCGTTAGTCTGTTTTTTAATGCCAAGGGGCTGGCCAAATTGGAAGTGGGTCTCGGCCGCGGCAAAAAACTTTACGACAAACGTGAAACACAGAAAGAGCGCGATTGGAACCGCGATAAGCAGCGGATTATGGCCGGAAACCGATAGCTTTGCTCTTTCGCTGTTTTACGCCGTGGCCTGATATGTTATCTTACGGTTAAATTGCCGGCAAACACCGCTCCTGCGGTGTTTTTTTTATTTTAAATTGTCTGTATTTAAAATTTGGCACGTTCTTTGCATATATATCCTCAAGAGCAATTTCTGTAAGGAATTTTGATGATGGATATTAAAGACGTAAATAACGGACTGTTGAATCTTTTGCAGGCCAATCGTGCCAATTTGCAGGGAACGGCGGTTAATACCACCGGCTTCGGCGATCTTTTGGCGGGTTTGGAAAGCGAAAAAACGCCGTCTGTCGAAGTAAAGGCTGATTTTCGCGAGGCAAAGAATGCCGCGTCTTCAAATCTGTCAAAACCTCGTGCCGAAGATAAAAGCGTTGCCGGCAGAGAGCAGAAGACTGAAAATAAATCCGCCTCTGACCGCAGAGAAGACAAGGTGAAAGAGCAGACGGAAGCCGAAAAAGCGGAAAAGTCGCAAAATGAAAAAACAGATAATTCATCCGCAGAAAAGCCGGAAAAAGCTGAAAATGGCGGCAACGAACGTCCCTCAGCCGAAAAGCCGACTGAAAAGGAAGCCGCCGGTGATGTTTCCGGTGCTGAACGGGCTGACGAAATTGCTGCCGCGGAAGATGCTCCGGCCGTATCGGGCGAAGCGGCGCCGGAAAGCGGTATGGCCGAGGGAACGGAAATTTCGTTAGATGCTTTGGCTTTAATGGGGACGGTTACCGTTGTTAATCCGGCTACCGGTGAAACTTTTCAGACGACCGGTGCCGAATTGGCCGCTCAGTTGGCCGATGCCGGTGTTCAGTCTGTTTCGGTTCTGCCCGGTGAAGAAGGGCAGCCGCTGGTTGCACCCGTCGTTGAGAATGCGCCGGAAGCCGACGCTTTCCAAAATATAGTGGCGGCAATGAAAAAGACACAGGCGGAGAATGCGCCCGTTGTTGATGCAGATGCTGTTGCCGCCGATGCCGCTTCGGATCAGGATATCTTGGCGCAGCAGGCCGCCAAATTGGGAGAAGCCGTCGGCGAAGATCGTAAAGTTAAAGTCGAGGTTAGTGTCAAAGAGGAAAAAATTGCCGATGCCGTTGACGGTGGATTGGTCAAAAATGCCAAATTGTCCGATGAAACGCTGTCAGCCGTGGTTGAAAGCAAAGATGCCGTCAAAAGCAATCCTCTGACTGAAGTCAAAACGCCGGCACAGCAGGCTGCGGCCCAAAATCAAATTCGTGAAATGCCGCTGACGATGACGGCCGGAGCCGTTTCCAATGCCGCAGCTGCGGCAGCTGATGATACGGCCGCGGTTGCCGTTTCGACGGAGACCGGTTCTGTCACGCTCGCCCATGCCGGAACCGTAGGCGGCGAAATGCTTGCTAACGCCAAAGCTTCAGCGGCCAATGACAGCTCTTCAACTTCTTTCCGCGATGTCTATAAGGGCATGGGTAAGGAAGTTGTTGATCAGATTAAGGTCAACATTACCAAGTCTGCGGTTAAAGGCGTGGATAAAATCGAAATCCAGCTTAAGCCGGAAGACTTGGGACATATTGAAGTTAAAATGCAAATCGGCAAAGACGGCAAACTTCAGGCGCATATTGTCGCCAGCCGTCCGGAAACCGCCGAAATTTTGCAAAAGGAAATCGGAAACTTGCAGAAGGCATTTAACGAAGCCGGTTTCCAGACTGATGAGGGCAGCCTGAGTTTCAGCTTCCGTGATGACGGTCAGGCTGGTCAAAATCAGGAACGGAACAACTTGCGCAATTTCATCGGCGATGTGCTGGAGCAGGAAACTGCAATGGATGCCGCCGTCGGAGACCTCTTTGCCGGAACCGCGTGGGACGGCAAGAACGGTCTGAACATTCGCGTGTAAGCCGGGAGAACTATCATGACAGATATTAATGCGTTAAACGGTTATACTCAGTCGGGAACCAACAGCTCTTCGCAGCAGGCCAGTAACCAGCTTTCCGCTGATATGAACACTTTCCTGACTTTGTTGACCACTCAGTTAAAATATCAGGATCCGCTTGACCCGATGGATACGGCGGAATTCACCAACCAGCTGGTACAGTATTCCAGCGTTGAGCAGGCCATTCAGACCAACTCTAAATTGGAAACCCTGCTTAATCTTAACATGTCCAACTTGGGAGCGCAGGCCGTTTCTTATATCGGTAAAATTGCTCAGGTTTTGGGTGATGTAATGCCGTTGGAAGACGGACATGCCAAAGCAACCTACACGCTGGATAAAAACGTTGAAAGCGCTGTTATTATGGTGAAAGACCTGGATGGCAACGTCGTCTATTCCGAACAGGGCAAAATCGTTGCCGGAACCCATGATTTTGAATGGGACGGAAAGGATTCCGACGGAAATCAGCTTCCTGACGGCGCTTATCAGATTGTCGTTTCGACCAAGGTCGGCAGCGGCGAAACTTCCGCTACCGTTACCACCACGATTTTCGGTAAGGTAACCGGTGTGGCCAGCGACAGCAACGGCGTCTATATCGGTCTGGGCGATGCGGTAACCGCAGGCCTCGGCGATATTCTGACCATCCGTGACGATAACTATTTTGATAAAGATGAAGGTACCGGAGATGAAACCACGCCTCCTGAAGGAGGAGACGGCGGTACCGAAGAGGGGGGCGGCACCGGTGAAGCCGGAGACGGAACCGGCGGAGAAAACGGAGACAGAGCCGTCGAACAGGCTTCCCGTATTCTGAAAAATGTGGCAGAAGCCGCAGTAAGTGCAGCAACCCTCGGATTATTATAATTTTGAACTTTAGGAGACAAAACAATGAGTATTTTCGGTGCATTACAATCCGGTATTTCAGGTTTGGCCGCTCAGTCCAGTGCAATGGGCGCCATCTCTGACAATATCGCCAACGTAAACACGATCGGTTACAAGGTGACGAATACCCGATTCTCCACCCTGGTAACCAAACAAACGACGTCAACTCTTTATTCGCCGGGCGGCGTACAGTCTCGTCCGCGTCAGGAAATCAGCGCTCAGGGCCTGCTGTCGTCAACTTCGGTTTCGACGGATATGGCCATCAGCGGCAACGGTTTCTTTGTTGTCAATCAGGCGGCTAATCCGGGAGAAGGCGACATGTGGGCTTATACCCGTGCCGGCAGTTTCGGGCTGGATGACAACGGCTATTTGGTCAATACCGGCGGTTTCTATGCGCAGGGCTGGTCTCTACTGCCTTGGGACGGCAATCCGAATGCCAGCGTCGTTAACGTTAACGGTATCAATTATATGAAAGCTTATTATGATACCGACGGTAAAACCGTTTACATCAATGACAACATTATTGATAACCGCAACCTGCGTCCGGTTAACCTGTCCACCATCGGCGGTACGGCTACTCCGACCCAGCAAATCAGCCTCGGAGCCAACCTGCCTTCCAGTGCGCCGATTTTTGACCCGTCCAATGCCGCGGCCGGCGGTAAGGAAAAAATTTCCGCGCTGATTTATGACAGTCTGGGCAATGCCAGCAACCTGAGCCTGGAATATACCAAAACCAGTGCCAACGGCTGGGCTATGAGCAGCAGTATTCCGAGCGGTGCGGCCAGCCTGGTCATGACCGGCAATACCGAAAACGGCAAAGACCTTACCTCTGATGTTTACTATGCGGCCGGACAATTGGAATTCTCTTCCATTCCGCAGAATGGTTCAACCATCAGCATCACCGATGCCGGCACCGGTAAGACCTATACCTTTGAATTTGTCAAAGATGCCGCTCATTATGCCGGAGCCAATATCCCGGTTGAAATCAGCAATCAGGTTGTTTCGGTTGACGATTTCGTTAAAAACTTTGAGACCGCATTGAAAGAAAATATGCCTTCGGCCGAGCGCTTTACCGCCGACGGCAACAAAATCAGCATTGTGCAGTCCACCATGGGCTCGGCGCTGACCATTGATGCCAGCAAAACCCTGTCCTGTCTGCAAAGTGCGGTCAATCCGCGTGCGGATACGGGTATTCCGACCGGTGTTTTTGATATTCCGCAGATTGACGATGATATCAAAAACGGTGCCCGCATTGACTTTAATTCCACCACAGCGGCGGACTATGAAGGCAAAACCCTTACCATCAACGGCAAAACTTATACTTTCACCTCAACGCCGGATCCGGATGATCCGCTGGATGTTGACATTTCTGAAGCCATCAGCGGCGTAAACATTGACCCGACAAAAATTGTCCAGTCTTTGGTAACTGCGCTGAACAACACGGCGGATGAGCCGAACCGTTTTGTTGCCAGCGGTATGACTTTGGAAATTCTGCCTTCTTCTTCCGGCGGCGAGATCACTCTTAATACGACTGATCTCGGAGCGGCTATCGACGGTGTTATCCGTAACAAAGACGGCGATTGGGGAACCATCCAGAACAAAGATAATCTGGTTTTGGGCAATACCTTTAAGACCAATACCACCGAAGACCAGCAGGGTTCGATTGTTCCGGCCGTTCGCTTTAACTCTGACGGTACCCCGAAAGAATTCTGGGTCAACTCAATGGAAATTGAATGGGCCAACGGCGCCGAAAATATGACCGGCGAAAGCGGCCACGGAACTCCGATTACCCTGAATATGGGCAATGTCGGCACCAATGACGGTTTAACCAACCTTTCCGGCAACTTTACCACCAACTACATTAAGCAGGACGGTGCAAAGTTCGGCAGCTATGCCGGTGTCAGCGTCGATGAAAACGGTGTTGTAACCGCTTTGTTCGATAACGGCGAAACCCGTCCGATTGCCATTCTGCCTTTGGCAACCTTTGCCAACCCTGAGGGAATGGAGTCTCTGACCGGTAACGCCTGGTTGGAAACCGATGCTTCCGGACAGGCCCTGTTGAAGATGGCCGGAACCAACGGTGCCGGTGAAATCACTTCCGGGGCGTTGGAAACCTCTAAAACCGACCTGGCAACCGAGTTTTCCAACATGATTGTAACCCAGCGTGCATATTCGGCCGCTACCAAGATTATTACCACGGCCGATGAAATGCTTGATGAATTGACTCGGATGACATAGAGCTGATTCTTAAAGATTTGCACAAACAAAATTAACCTCCTAAAGGACGCCCCGCCAATGCCGGCGGGGCTTTTAGGGGTTTAAAATTTTGCCGCTGCTGTGAATATTTAAAATTATCGTTCCCTTAAACGCTTTTTTACGCTAATCATAAGGGTAATTGGAAGTGTAATTGATAGAAATGGGTCTTACGGTGAATAATTTTTGGCAAAGCATTAAAAACCTGTCGCCCGGGCGTTTGGCGTCTTTGGCGGCAATTATCATATTTCTGGTCAGCTTTTTGGGGTATATGGTTGCCCGCATGAGCTCAACCGAATATGCCGTTTTATATACGGATCTTGAACTGGAAGATGCCAAACAGATTATCTCCCGCCTTGAAACTGACAATGTAAAGTATAAGTTAACCAAAAACGGAACTGAAGTTATGGTTCCGGTTGATTTGGTTAACAAACTGCGGGTCGATACCGCGGAAATTGCCATGGCTTCCGGCGGAGCCAATGTCGGTTATGAGATTTTTGACCACAGCGATGCCCTCGGTTCAACCAATTTTGTGCAGAATGTTAACTTGATTCGGGCTCTGGAAGGAGAACTCGGCCGCACGATTCGGACTGTCGATAACATCAAAAACGCGCGTGTCCATTTGGTTCTGCCCAAGCGGGAAATGTTCTCCCGTGAAGAACAGCCGCCATCAGCCTCGGTTGTGATAAAAACCGTCAAAGGGCCGCTGAGTCCGCAGAGCATTCAGGCGATACAAAAGCTGATTGCCGCCTCGGTGCCCAAGCTGGATGTCAAAAATGTGGCAATTGTCGATAACGCAGGCAATTTGCTGACTAAAAATTACGAAGACCCGGAAGCGATGACGGCAGCCAATAATGAAATTCTGCGGCTGGAACAGGAACGAAAAATGGGTCAGCAGGTTCAAAGCCTGTTGGAACGAACTATCGGTGAAGGAAAAGTTCGGGCTCAGGTCAATCTGGAAATGGATTTTGACCAGGTTGTCACCAAGGAGGAAATTTTTGATCCGGATACGCAGGTCGTCCGTTCGCAGGCAACCGTAACCGAAGAGGGGATTAACAACACCCGTGAAAATCCGGTGACCGTTGCCCAGAATATTCCCAACGGCGATGTCGTAACCACCGGAAACGGAACGACCTCGCAGTCTTCCCGTACCGAAGAAACAATTAATTACGAGATTTCCAAGGTCGTTCGCAACAAGGTCAAAAATACCGGTTCGATTAAGCGTCTGACTGTTGCGGTTATGGTTGACGGCATTTATGAAAAAGGGGCGGACGGCAAAATGGCCTACCGCAGCCGAACCCCCGAAGAAATGGAGCAGATTACGTCTCTGGTCAAATCGGCGGTGGGGTATGATGCCAACCGCGGTGATGTCGTCGAAGTGGAAAATATGCGTTTTGTAAATATGATGCCGGAGGTTGAAGAAGTGCAGGAAATTTTGATTATGGGCTTTACCAAAGACGAGCTGATCCGTATTGCCGAGGGTATCGGCGTCGCAATCGTGGCGATTTTGGTTATCCTGCTGGTTATTCGTCCTTTGGTTAATAATGCATTTGACGTATCTAACAATAATAATGACGGGCGTCTGCTCGGAAGTAATCCCGAAGACGACAACCTTTTGCTGTCAAACTTCCTCAGCGAAGACGACAGCAGTATGGAGGAATTGATTAATCTGAATAAAATTGACGGCCGGGTGAAAGTATCTTCGCTTAAAAAAGTCAATGACATTGTGGAAAAGAACCCCGATGCGGCAGTTAACGTCATTCGCACGTGGCTCTATTCAAATGACAATAATTAGGCGGGTATGAGAACATGGCAATAAAACAAAACGTAATTGATGATTTTAATATTCTTTCCGGCCAGCAAAAGGCGGCAATTTTGATGCTGTCCCTTGATGAAGAACGTTCGGCCTCGATTTTTGCCCTGATGGACGACGAGGAGATTAAGGAGCTGTCGGTTATCATGGCCAGCCTCGGCAAAGTCAATTCCAATGTCGTTGAACAGCTTTTTTCCGAATTTGTGGAAAAGGTTTCATCCACCGGCTCGCTGGTCGGCACTTATGAAAGCACCGAGCGTCTGCTTTCCAAAGCCTTGGATAAAGACCGCGTTTCCAACATTATGGAAGAAATTCGCGGCCCCGCCGGACGAACCATGTGGGACAAGCTCGGCAATGTCAACGAGCATGTTCTGGCTAACTACCTCAAAAACGAATATCCGCAGACCATTGCCGTTATTCTTTCCAAAATTAAAGCCGAGCATGCGGCAAAAGTGATTGCCCTGCTGCCGGAAAATTTCGCCATGGAAATCGTTATGCGTATGATCCGTATGGATTCGGTACAAAAAGAAGTGCTGGACGGTTTGGAGAAAACCCTGCGCAAAGAGTTTATGAGCAACCTTTCCAAATCTACCCGCCGCGATTCGCATGAGCTTATTGCCGATATCTTTAATTCTTTGGATCGCAATACCGAAAGCCGCTTTATGGAGGCTTTGGAAGAACGCAACCGCGAATCTGCCGAGCGCGTCAAATCTCTTATGTTTACGTTTGAGGACCTTATCCGTGTCGATGCCCAGGGTATTCAGATTTTGCTGCGCAATATTGACAAAGACAAACTGGCTGTTGCCCTGAAAGGTGCTTCCGAAACGATTAAAGACCTCTTCTTTAACAATATGTCTTCCCGTGCCGGAAAAATTCTCAAAGAAGATATGGAGGCGATGGGGCCGGTTCGCCTGCGTGATGTTGAAGAAGCTCAGCAGTATATCGTTACCGCGGCTAAGGAATTGTCTAACAATGGTGAAATTGTCATCAGCGAAGGCAAAGACAGTGACGAGCTGATTTACTGAGGTAAGGCTTGATGGCTCAGTTGAAAAAATTTATGTTTGATAACTTCGTAATCGAGACCAGGCCGGAAGCTGACGAGCCTGAACCGCCGGTTGATGAAGAAACCGCCGCTGAGCCGGTTTCCCCGACGGAGCAGGAAGAAAATGTTTCGGCCGAAAGTCCGGCAGAAACGGCAGCCGAACCGGAACTCGAGGCTGAACCCGAGCCGGAAGTCGAACCTGAACCGGAGGAGGAAGAATTTATTCCCGAGCCGTTGCCCCCGGCAGAAAAAAGCTATACCCAAAGCGAAGTTGACGAAATGGTCAATACGGCCCGGCAGGAGGGCTACGAGCAGGGATTCCGCAGTTCTCAGAACGGCGTAGATGCTGAAGCCAACACGCTGCTGATGGATATTAACCAAAAATTGGCCGCTCTGTTGTCAGAAACCGCCGATATCCGAACCGAAGTTGAAAATCAGGCGCTGGAAATGGTTAAGGCTGCCGTGCTCAAACTGGTGCCGACCCTGATGGCCGATGAAGCCGCTGAACTGGTCAGCAAGTTTATTGCCGATAATTTCAACAATTTTAAAGATGAAGCAAAATTGTCTTTCTATATTCATCCGGATATTATATCATATGCGCAGCAGAAGATTGCCGCGCTGGCCAACAGTTATGACTTTGAAGGAAAAATTGCCTTGCATAAAGACGCGTCTTTGGCTAAAAGTGATTGCCGGATTGAGTGGGAAAACGGCGGCGTGGAATTGAAAGGGGCTGACCAGCTGGCCAAAGTGGCCGATTTGCTCGATGCCCAAAAGATGTAAAACCGGAGATGAAACATGACAGATAATTTAGAATTAGATGAATTGAGCGAAAGCGCCGTGCTTAATGACGAGCCGATTCTTAAAAAAGATGTCGGTATGGATGATTTCGATATCCCCAGTTCTGCCAGCGACTTGGAAGCCGTTTATGATATTCCGGTTAAGGTTTCGGCCATTCTCGGCAAAAGCAAGATGAAGGTCAGTCAGCTGCTGAAGCTGAACAAAGGGGCGATTATCGAACTCGACAGCAAAGTCGGCGAGGCGATAGACATTTATGTCAACAACAATCTGGTTGCCCGCGGCGAGGTGGTTGTCGTTGATGACAAGCTGGGCATTACCATGACGGAAATTGTTAAAAATCCCTCCAAATAAGGACAAGTTATGGAACTGTTGATTGTCGGAACATTGGAAGGCCAAATCGGGGCGGCGAGCAAAATTGCCATCCAGCAGGGCGGTCATGTCTCGATAGCCGATAATGAGGAAGCCGGTTTGGATGTTTTGCGCTCCGGCAAAGCAATCGAACTGGTGATGATTGACGTTAAGCTTGACGTTTATAAATTTATTTCTTCGCTGGAACAGGAACGGATTAATGTTCTGGTTGTTGCCTGCGGCGTAGCCAATGATCCGTCTCTGGCGGTTAAGGCAATTAAGGCCGGCGCCAAAGAATATATTCCGCTGCCGCCGGATCCCGAAATGA
>ENA-OZUP01000382-OZUP01000382.1-human-gut-metagenome-genome-assembly--contig:-NODE-382-length-10999-cov-3.908626_pt1 | contig 10999 bp, 10 predicted proteins | sample MGYA00243436_ERZ654027 | MGnify/ENA primary metagenome ERZ654027 (study PRJEB26926, sample SAMN06164567) | human gut metagenome | biome: ENVO:00009003; feature: ENVO:2100002; material: ENVO:00002003...
CAGTGTCTCGTGGGCTCGGAGATGTGTATAAGAGACAGTCCCTGTTTATCTCACAGAGACCATACACAGCCTCGTCAATAAACTGTGGGCTCTTGTGCTCTATCTTGTACCACTTCTCATAAGTAGCAACATCCTTTATTCTGAAATCTGCACTGAGGTCTATGATCTTGACCTTGGACAGTATCTCCTCATTTACCAGTGATCCGCACAGTCCCTGTGGTGTGGCGGTAAATATTACATCTACCTGTGAGGCAAGCTCCTCCATGTTGTCATCCATACACTTTGCATCCACGATCTGGAACATGTTGCCGTATACCTGATAATACTTCTGATCTATAAAGCTTCTTGATCCATACCATACGATCTCCGCTTCCTTATGTCCAAGAAGAATTCTTACTATCTCCTGTCCTGCATATCCTGTTGATCCGATAATTCCTACCTTAATCATAACTGCCTCCATATATATGTAAAAATTTATATTTCCATTCCCACGGATTTGTCTTAAGGCATATCCTGTTTGATTGTATACCCACTTAGTCAGCCTAGTCAACATTCATCTAATCAGACGATATGTTATCCCTCCTACAAAAAACTTTTTATAATTATACATTTTGATTGCATATTATGCAATGGTTTTTTTGAATATTTGCATAATCGTTAAAAATATACGGTTCATCAACGTTTTTGCCGCCATTTAGCTATGTATCCATGTATAAATCACATGCATATTATACGCTGATTAAATGGATATTTTGAAAAATTGCTTGCATAATATACATTTGCGTTGTATAGTTCATGTAGGCGAAAAATGGAATATATTATAAAGTAATTTTTCAAAACACTATATTTATAGGAGGATTTATTAAAATGGCTAAAGAAAAAGTTGTACTGGCTTATTCAGGCGGTCTTGATACCACTGCCATCATCCCATGGTTAAAGGAGACATACGGATACGATGTTATCTGTGCATGTATAGATGTAGGTCAGGAGAGCGAGCTTGAGGGACTTGACGAGAGAGCAAAGTATTCAGGAGCTGAGAAGCTTTACATCATCGATGTTGTAGATGAGCTCTGTGATGAGTACATCATGCCAACAGTTCAGGCTGACGCTGTATATGAGAACAAGTATCTTCTCGGTACTTCATTTGCAAGACCTATCATTGCAAAGAAGCTTGTTGAGGTTGCACGTAAGGAAGGCGCTGTTGCCATCTGCCACGGAGCTACAGGTAAGGGTAACGACCAGCTTCGTTTTGAGCTTTCTATCAAAGCTCTTGCACCGGACATCAAGGTTATCGCTACATGGAGACAGCCTGAGTGGACTATGCAGTCACGTGAGGATGAGATCGCATTCTGTAAGGCACACGGCATCGATCTTCCATTTGATGCAAAGCATTCTTACAGCCGTGACCGTAACATCTGGCACATCAGCCATGAGGGCCTTGAGCTTGAGAATCCTGCAAATGAGCCAAACTACGATGACCTTCTGGTTCTCTCAGTTACACCTGAGAAGGCACCTGATGAGCCTGAGTACATTGACCTTGACTTCGAGAAGGGCTACCCTGTAGCACTCAACGGCAAGAAGATGAAGACTTCTGATATCATCCGTGAGCTGAACAAGCTCGGCGGAAAGCACGGTATCGGTATCATCGATATCGTTGAGAACCGTGTTGTCGGCATGAAGTCACGTGGTGTATACGAGACACCTGGTGGAACTATCCTCACAGAGGCTCATAAGCAGCTTGAGGAGCTCACACTTGACCGTGATACTATGGAGTACAAGAAGCTTGTTGGAACAAAGTTCGCAGCACTTGTATATGAAGGAAAGTGGTTCTGCACTCTCCGCGAGAGCCTTTCAGCATTTGTTGCCAAGACTGAGGAGCGTGTAACTGGTCATGTAAAGATGAAGCTCTACAAGGGTAACATCATCAAGGCTGGTACTACATCAGATTATACTCTGTACTCAGAGAGCCTTGCTTCATTCACAACTGGCGACCTCTACGATCACAAGGATGCTTCAGGTTTCATCAACCTGTTCGGTCTTTCAATGAAGGTTCGTGCTATGATGGATCAGAAGCGTGAGGAGAAGGACAACGCTAACAATAAGTAATTTATTATAGTGTAGACATGAAACATCCCCCATCATACTCGTTATGAATATGATGGAGGATGTTTTTTTCTTGACAAAACAAAAAGACTGAAATAGAATATATCAAAAGAAATGGGTTTTCACCGTACAGTTTTACGACTCAAGCGGGCTGCTCGTTTCTTTTTTTATTGTGGTAATATCATGCAGGTACTTATTACCATCCTCTGAATGTTTTATAAGAAGAATAGCTGTGAATATATTATATCTATCTAAATTGCCCGTTTTATCATCATACACAGGCAGTCCAAACCTTATATCATATCTATACCAACCATATTTAGCATCTTTATTATGCTTTTGCTCTTTATTCTCTTCCCAACGTGGATTTTTGGCTATTTTTATTAGCTCTGGAATTCCCTGTGATGCTGATGCCTTTGCCTTTTTTCTTGCACCTTTTAATGCAATTCTGCTTTTCGAACCTGCATATTCAGACGGAAATTCTTTTCCAATATAAACAACATCATTTGTTTCTGTAATTTCATAACAATCCGATATATAGCCTTTTAAGTATTTTTCTATCTGCTGCCAATCATCTTTTGATAAGCCTTTAAATTTTTTGTCATTAATAATTACTATTTGATTATTATTTTCGTCCGTTATTATACTAACATTCCTGTTTTTTATCATTCAGTAACTCCTTTATTATTTTATATTTGCCAAAAATCATTATGGAAATTAAACTATAGAAATTTCAGATCACTTATTTCTACTAAAAAAGAACTAAAATCTTATTTGAGAACAATGAGTAAAACTCCATCATTGTCAAGAACTCTCTCACTATGTATCTGCATTATATCAATGCTAGCGAAGATGTAAACCCACTTATAACGAATTTACACTTTCTTAATGAATTTATACACATCGTATATCTCGACGATATTTGAATGTATATCTATAAAAAAAGATCCGGAGCCGAAGCTCCAGATCTCCCTAAATACATATCATTTACAATATCGCTGCACCAACGTACATTATTTTAAATTACAGTCTATATATTCCATATATGACTTTTTTCCAATTTCTGATTCATTTTCCACATACCACTCTGCGCATTCTTTCAATCCATCTTCCAATGATATTGTTTCCGAGTATATTTTGTTCTGCTGCTGCACATCGAGATAATATTCATAGTTATAAAAACTGAAATAATTTCTCTGTTCTATATCCTCACTGACATTTACAAACGCAGGGATCTTATCAAAGCAGGCGTAACACATCGTCACCCAGTCTTTTATAGTGACCGGCTCCACATTTCCCACATTCATGATATGAGTCTCCGGCTTTTCCTCTATTACTCTCTCCATCAGGATACAGAGATCCTTCACATGGAAGAACTGCAGCTTCATTCCACCATCTCCGGGCAGATAAAATGGCCTGTCCGCCCTGGCGCAGTCAAATACAAAAGCCTCCCTGTATACATTGTTCATAGGTCCATAAATATATGGTGGTCTGAGTATGTAAGCATCACTCACTCTGTCAAGTAATGCATCCTCCGCAGCAATCTTATCCGTACCATATGACCCCCAGTATCTGTTGAGTGCCCGTTCTGAATCTTCACGGAATGGCTGATCTCCATACTCTGGATACACTGCACTTGAGCTGATCATGATATACTGACCAAATGAACCAAGGCTGTCACATAAGTCTGTGATATCTTCCGCATTATATGCGGTTATGTCCGCCACAACATCAAAATAGATGTCTTTGAGTTTGTCTCTCAGGTCATGCCTGTCCGTTTCTATAAGTTTCACACCTGGAACCTGCGGCCTTGAATTTCTGTTCACCACATACACCTCATAGCCTTTGTCCACAAAATACTGCGCCGCATACCGGCTTACAAATACTGTACCACCCGTTATTAGTATTTTCTTCATGGAGAGCCTCCTTTAAATTGGGATTTTTTATCTACTCACCAAGTTCCAGTACCACACTCTCATTTCCAGCTAATTTCACTGAACTAAAGTCTGACACACCTGTCTCACCAGAACTTGAATAAAGTACATTTGTAACTGTTATGTCTCCGCACTCAGCAAGTGATACCGTCTGATCGCCCTCTGCAAAGTTGTGCACCACCAGCAGTTTCTGTCCATCTGTCTCACGGAAGTATGCTGTCACACTGTCACCTGTGAGCGCTGCCGCTCTATAGTTTCCTTTCATAAGGGCAGGATTGTCTTTTCTAAGCGCTATCAGTGTCTTGTAATATGAATACATTGAATCCGGATCTTTCATCTGCTGGTCAAGTCCCCTTGTCTCTGCATTCTGATTGTCCTTTTCCCACAACGTATTATATGTACTGTCACCTCCCCAAAGAAAAGGCGTCCTTATCATCTCATCCGGCTTGCTGCCGTACATTCCGAGTTCCTCGCCATAATATATATATGGATTGCCTGGAAGTGTCATATATACCGCCGCTATCTGTCTCGCCTTATCAAGGCTGTTCACCGACGATGCTATCCTGTCCTGATCGTGATTTGCTCCAAATACTCCATTCAGATAGTTGACATCCACGCCGTCATATTTATTCTGTATATTCTCTATCGCCACGGAAAGAGAATCGCCAAATCCTGGCACCGCCATGCCTTTCTGTACGCAGTTCAGTATCTTCTGCTGAATCGCAAAATCAAACTTCGTGTCAAATGGCTGGACATAATTTTCCAGCACCTTGTCATCCTGCCATACCTCACCCACCAGATATACATCAGGATTTATGCTCTCGCAGTAACCGGCAAATTCGTTCCACCAGGTGATATTTGCCGCTTCAGAATCTTCCTGCTGCTTGAACTCGTGTGCCCCATAGATATGAACTGCGGCGTCCATACGGAAACCGTCAAGACCAAGCTCCAGCCAGTGACCGGCGGCATCCTTTGCAGCCTGTCTCACCTCCGGATTGTTGTAGTTCAGATCCGGCATATCCGCGCCGAACACACCATAATAATAGAAGTCACCTTCCTGGTGCCACACCATATCTCCCCAGCTTGATTTGTCGAGAAGATGATTGCAGTCTTTCTTATCGGTCTTGTACACCCACCTGTAATAATCTCTGTACTCGCTGTTCTCATCGGACTTTGCCGCCTGAAACCACGGATGATTGATACTGGTGTGATTGATGACCAAATCCATGATGACTTTCATGTCTCTGCTGTGTGCTTCGTCAAGCAATCTCTTAAGATCATCCTCTGTTCCGTAATCGGGATTCACCGCCATGTAATCCGTCACGGAATATCCGTGGTAGGTATCGGATGCAGTGATCGGCATGAACCATATCCCATCGATCCCGAGCTCCTTCAGATAGTCAAGTTTCTCCGTGACGCCATTCAGATCGCCTATACCATCACCGTCTGAATCGGCAAATGATCTGACAAATATCTCGTAATACACACCGCGATTACCCTCTTCGTCGGTCTTCTTACGAGGCTCTGCCGTAAACTCCGCCACGTCATACGAATCACTTGAGTATGTTCCCTCTACATAAGGCTCATCCTTGTCTTCCGTAGCTTTTTTTGACTCCTGTCCATTTTCTTCTTCGGCTCCGACATCTGTCTGATCGTTTGTCTGACCATCCGCCAAAGTCTCTGCTTCTGACGACGCAGCACCGTCCGCTCCGTCATCTGTTTTGCCGCACCCTGTACCGAGTCCAAGTGTAAGGGCCAGCATAACCACTGCAAGTCTCTTCTGCAGTCTGAGTAAGTTGTTCTGTTTCAGCACTTTCTTTTTAAGCACTTTCTCGTTCCTCCTATACTCCCTCCAAAGAACATTATAACAGACCCTACATTATAACTTCCAGTGTATTTTCTAAGCCATAGCCCTGCCGGCGGTCTTGTACCTGTCAACGATCACTCCAACAAGTATGAACAGTACGGCGAATAGCATCTGCACCCCCATGCTTACAAATATGCCTGACACAGAACTGCCGGATGCGAAATTGTCGATGGCATCCGTTGCATTTGCGTACCAATATGCCGGGAGAAAATGTGCTATCGCCATCACAGTGTCACTTAAGAACTCTCTCGGCACAAATATCCCGCATAGGAATGCCATTCCAAGTGATATGACATTTGCACACATGGAAAGAATCTGTTCACTCTGGGTAAGCTTGCTAACCAGAAATGCCAGCGAGAGTGCTACACAGGCATACACCAGCATATTGAGTATGAACATTCCGCTCCTTGCTGAGACTATATCATATTTTATAAGTATTCTGGAAAGTACTATAAATACTACAGACAATACGCATCCAGTAAACATCATCCCCAGGACAAGTTCCCTGTTCAGCCTGAAAAATTTGTATGATGAGCACTCTATTCTCGCTCTAAGCTTTTTCCTGTTATATACCTGCAAAACAGGCGCTACCCCAATTATCATAACGCATATCATGACCCACCCCAGATAGTTGTAAAAATTATATAACATGGAATGTCCTGAGGTCTTTCCTTCGGCCATATCGACTTCAGCCTTCTGCTCAAGTGCCATCCTCGCTCTCTTATCGGCATCGTTCACATCATCTCCGGCCCTCTTGTACAGATACACCATATTCATGTAGCTGTCAAGCCTTGCCTCAAACAGCATGGACGCCTGACTTCCGGGGATAGTCGTTATCTCAAGCAGACCATCCACAGTATCATTTGCCCATGCATCGCCAAAGCCATCTGGTATCCTGATCACACAATCCACCGCCCTGTTGTAGAGAGCATCCTGAATACCTCGTTCGTCCATATCAACGCCATATACAAGCTGCTGCGTATCATTCAGGTAAGCCATCAATTTTCTGCTCATCTCACTGCCATCCTCATCGCTCACCGCATATTTGATCATTTTATCCTTATAATAGTTCTGTGGATCTGTGTTTCCCACATTGATGAACACAACCATGACTCCACACAGGATTCCCACATACATGATCATCTGCCCAATATATTTTCTCAAAACCTTGAAAAAAGATTTAAACACTTGCATATCTGTTCCTCCTTACCATGAGAATCCCAACTGCTATGAGCACCACAGCCTCAATAATCATTATGACGATATTCTCAGTGAAAACCTGGTGGTCACTGTAAACATTCAGCGCATAGAATGAATCCGATATCAGAGCCGCGGGATTGAGTTTATTTATAATCGGCACGTGCTGCTGTATCTCATACTTTACTCCGTTTATACACAGATCAGAAAGGATGGACATCACCATGGATATTCCGATCACAATACCTATCTTGGTCCCCTCAGCAAGCTTTGATATAGCCCCAACTATGACTCCTATTGCCAGACCGATAAAGCAGCCCACAAACAGAGTAAGCAGGATCTCCCATACTCTGTCGCCAAAATCCACTCCTATGCAGGACATGTATATAAAGCTTATGACCTCGACCACAAAATGTATAATCAGCAGTGCAGCAAACTCTGCCAAAACAAAGGTCATTTTTCTCTGTGGGGACACATTTTTTCTCTTTCCCGTAGCGCTCACATTTGCCTGAAGATTGCCCATCATCTCTATAGATGAAAGTGATGCAAACAGACAGCTCATGGCAAATATGGCATAGAAATAATTGTTATACACATTCTGGCTGCCCTCAGTGCTGGCCTTCTCTGTATAATATGATCTCTGTTCTGAGAGTTTTTCCACAAGGTCCGACATATCATCCACGCCGGAAGTCCCAGACATATACTGTTGGAGTCCGATGCCATCCTTATATATATCCATAAGTGCATGCTCGTACTGCTTGTACTCAGAAAGCACTGTCTCAAGTATGCTTGCATTGACAGAACTCTCCGCAACCGTGAGCTTCACATCATCCGTATATATGATGCCCTCGACCTCTTCATCAGCCAGTGACATCTCCGCATCGCTTTCGCTCATCCTCGTAACCGACAGAAGGGCGTCATCGCCATCCGACAGCGCATCCAGCATATAATTAAGTCCATTTGCCGATTCATCCTCAGTGACCACCGCCACCTTGATATTCCTGAACATCTCATCCTGTTCATATATGTTGCCAAATGCCATGTACATAAATGTGGCAAGCAGTATCGGAAATACCAGTGTCCAGAAAAGAGACACCTTGGCACGCATCAATATCTTTATCGTATATAGAAAATCCCGTATAAACATATTTCTCTCCTTTTAATCCCGGTTCATCTGAAATATACAAATATCAATTCTTTCAACAACTCCATAATCCAACTTACATTCAAATCAGTCTCTGAGCTCCTTGCCTGTGATCTCCAGAAATACATCGTTGAGTGTCGGGAGTTCCGTAACAACCCTGCCAAATGATATATCGTGCTCCTTGAAGAATTCCATGAGTCTCACCAGATTGTGTCTTCCACCAGAATATCTCAGCGTCAACATACCATCGCTATATTCCTCCTCATACATATGCGGCTGTCTGCGAAGCTCCGATATCTGTTTGCCTGTAAGTCCAAGCACCTCAACCTTGATGGTCTCAGTGTTCTTGATCATCTTCTTAAGTTCTTCCTTTGTTCCTACAGCTACAGACTTTCCTTTGTCCATGATGACTATCCTGTCACAGAGCTGCTCGACCTCCTCCATATAATGGGATGTGTATACGATGGTGGCACCTTCCTCATTCAGACGCTTGATCCCCTCAAGTATTCTGTTACGGCTCTGCGGATCGACCGCCACCGTCGGTTCATCGAAGAATATAAGTTTTGGCTTATGCGCTATTCCGCAGGCAATATTCAGTCTTCGCAGCAGTCCACCCGAGAGCTTCTTTGGAAGGAATTTCCTGTAATCCGCAATATCCACGAAATCCATTGTCTCCTCAACACATTTGCGTCTCTTCTCTTTGTCCTTTATATAAAGGCCGCAGAAGTAATCAATATTCTCATATACAGTCAGTTCATCAAACACCGCCACATCCTGCATTACAACTCCTATCTCTCTCTTGATATCGTAGCTGTCGGGCTTCATCTCTTTGCCAAATACCTTTATATCGCCCTTGTCAAATGTGAGCAGGGACAGTATACAATTTATAGTTGTCGTTTTGCCGGAGCCGTTTGGTCCAAGGAGTCCAAGTATCTCCCCCGCCTTCACCGTCAAACTGAAATGATCCAGCGCCAGTAGATCTTTATATCGCTTTACCAGATTGGTAACCTCTATTGCATTTTCTGAATTACTCATATATATCCTCCTGTTTTGATATCCTGTTTTTTGACCCTCATTATCTTATGAGTGTCGTTCATAACATGATAGTCTGCACGCATCAGCATGCTACATTCTTTATTACATGCTCTCATTATATACACCCTTGATCTGTTTTCACAGTGAACAACGTCATCTTCACAATGTGACATTTGTCATATTTCTTTTTCCCTCATATTTATTTATAATAATTATTACACTAGGCTGCACACACTGCCTGGCACGGCTATTCAGACAGCACGATATATACTACAGCATTTTCTACATTATGGAGAATAATTATGAAACATCTCATCAACAAAGGACTCCTGCTGGTCTCAGCATTTGTCATGATATATGCGCATAATACTGCCACGGACACCCGGATCATCATCACACTGCTCCTGTCGCTCATTGCCGGTGCGGTCTATCCGGCACTTGCCGGGATCTCCGCAGTGAACAGAGCCACCACGAAGGGCGCCGAGAACCACAGCAGAATATATCCATACATATGCGAGGCACTGGTATGCGCGTATCTTGTATCCGCATTCTGGCTGCACCCAGTCTATATGTTCGTGTCCATAGTCAGCTACGACATGTACAGATACAGACAACGGCTGTCACCAGTCATACTTGTCCTGTTATCCATATACATGTGCGTCAACTATCCTCTGATGTCAGTTCTCCCGCAGATATGCCTCATCGCATTCTCATTTGCTATGAGCGTGTACTGCTGCCGGATAAATCTGCTGAGGGCGGAGCTTCTTGCCATGAGGGACAATACTGCAGAACACGACATGCTGGTTGCACAGAACACACGCCAGTTGCTGGAAAATCAGGACAACATGGTGCTCACCGCCACCCTGTCAGAGCGAAACAGGATTGCCCGGGAGATTCATGACAATGTCGGTCATATGCTCACCAGATCCATACTTCAGACCGGTGCCATCAAAGTTATCAACAAAGATGAGCGTCTTGAGAAACCCCTGGCACAGCTGCAATCTACGCTGGATACCGCAATGGACAGCATGAGAAAAAGTGTCTACGATCTACACGATGAATCCATAGACCTGCGCACTGCCCTAGATGATGTGATCAACAACGTCAGCGACATGGACATCTACATGGATTACGACATGTCAGATAAGCTTCCAAGAGAGATCAAATACTCATTCATCAACATAGTAAAGGAAGCCATTAACAATACGCTGAAGCACAGCAACGGCGACCATATGGATATCCGCGTGCGGGAACACCCGGCATTTTATCAACTGTATATAACAGACAATGGACAGAACATCCGCTCCGGTCCATCCCCGGCACAAGGAAGCGCTTCTGGCGGTATGGGCTTAAATGGTATCCAGGAAAGAGTAAACAAACTTGGAGGCACAATGAAGATATCAACCGACGACGGATTTTCCATATTGATCAATATCATGAAAAGAGATTTTACAGACTGAATTCCAAACAGATATGCAAAATATCCTGATTATAAATAGGAGGAAACCGACAAATGAATGTAGTTATAATAGATGACGACCAACTGGTAGCACTGTCACTTCAGACCATACTCGAAGCCTGCGACGACATACAGGTATCCGCCACGGGAGGCAGTGGAGCTGATGCGATCAGACTGTACGAAGAATATCAACCGGATGTTCTACTCATGGACCTGTCTCTTATACACATCTCCGAGCCCACGAGACACTGAGCGATCTC
>ENA-OZUP01000389-OZUP01000389.1-human-gut-metagenome-genome-assembly--contig:-NODE-389-length-10953-cov-7.775372_pt1 | contig 10953 bp, 8 predicted proteins | sample MGYA00243436_ERZ654027 | MGnify/ENA primary metagenome ERZ654027 (study PRJEB26926, sample SAMN06164567) | human gut metagenome | biome: ENVO:00009003; feature: ENVO:2100002; material: ENVO:00002003...
TCACAGCTCCCTTCGGCCCTCCATCGCCTTCGAGAGAGTCACTTCGTCGGCATATTCGAGGTCGCTGCCGACGGGGACGCCGTGGGCAATGCGGGTGCACTTGATGCCCATGGGCTTAATGAGCCGCGCAATGTAGGTTGCGGTTGCTTCGCCCTCGATGTCGGGGTTCGTCGCCAGAATCACTTCGCTGACCGGTTCGGTCTGCAGGCGCGTCATCAGTTCCTTGATGTGAATATCATCCGGCCCGATGCCGTCCATCGGCGACAGCGTGCCGTGCAGGACGTGGTACAGCCCGTGGTAATCGTGCATCCGCTCCATCGCGGCCACATCGCGCGGGTCGCGCACGACGCAGATTTGCCCGTTATGGCGGCTTTCATCCGCACACACGGCGCACTTTTCAGCGGAGGAAAAATTGCCGCACACGTCGCAGTAGCGAATCGCCTTGCGCCCCTGCCACAGTGCCGCCGCCAGCGCGTGAACATCCTCCAGCGGCATCCCGACGATATGGTACGCCAGCCGTGCCGCCGTCTTGTGACCGATGCCGGGCAGCCGAGACAGCTCCGACACCATCCGCTCAATCGGTTCGATTTGTCCGGGCATCAGAACAGACCGCCCATGCCGCCCATGCCGGGCGCCATCTTGTTCATCGTCTCTTCGCGGTTTGCTTCACCCTTGCGCAGCGCTTCGTTCACTGCCGCCATCACAAGGTCCTGCAGCATTTCCACGTCGTCGGGGTCAACGACCTTGGGGTCAATCGTCAGGGACAGCAGCTCGCGCTTGCCGTTCACCTTTACGCTTACCACGCCGCCGCCGGATTGCGCTTCGTACTCCTGCGCATCCAGCTTTTCCTGCGCGTCCGTCATCGCCTGCTGCATCTTCTGCGCCTGACGCATGAGCTGCTGCATGTTCGCGCCGCCGCCGAAGCCAAAGTTCTGTCGTGCCATAAAAATCGTCCTCCTAATTATTCGTTTTCTGTCAGTTTCTCCGGGGAAATCCGCCGGATGGTCAGGTTGCCCGAAGCCGTCGTCACGCGGACAGACGGTGCGCCATCGACGATGGATACGCCGTCCGTCAGCAGCCGCCCGGACACCGAGCGAAGAATGGCGTCACACTGCGCGCCGGGAATTTCCAGACTGATGCCGCCTGCGACCGAGCCGCCCTTGAAGGTGGAGAACATCTCCGCGAAGGAGAGCATTGCGCCCCGGCTGACCGAGGATAGCGAGATGTTCAGAAACGCAAGGCGCTCCAGACAGAGCATCCCCGTCGTCGTGAACAGGCTGCAATCCTGACCGGAGAGGTCGCTGCCGGCAATGTCGCCGCTGCCGTTCTTGACCTTCAGGCTCAGGCTGCTCAAGTCGGAGAGCATCACGAAGCCGGAGAGAGACTCCACGGACAGGTCACTGACCTGCAAACCGCGGACATGCACGCTGCCGGACGTCGTGCGAATCTCGACCCGCCCCTTCCACGTGCGCGGAATGCGGACGGTCACTTGCAGCCAGCGGGCGCTGAGCGGCAAGGGCGAGAGTGCGGCGGCGGACTGCTCCAGCGTCAGCGTATCGCCGTTCTGGGCGAGCGAAACCGCCTTCATATCATGGTCGTCGCCGGATGCCATGACTTGGATTTCCTGCGTGTCATCGGCGTAGAGTTCCAGCAGGGCGCCGGTGAGGTGAATCACCAGCTGCGTAATGGTCAGCGAGGAAAAAGAGTTGCGCGAATTCATACGCGTTCACCTCCGTCATTCGTCCTCATCATATCACGTTTTGGCGCTTGTTGCAAGGGGAAAAGCCAACTATGAAGCAGTTGGATGCTTATGCGGATAGGCATAGTTGACTTCATTTCCATTGTGGTAACTTCCGCGAGTTCCAGAGGGCATAAAAACAGACGAAGTCTGCGATCGCCCTCTGGACTCCTTCGGCGTTCGCCTCCGGATGCTACTTGATTTTTATTGGAAGTTTTTTAGTTTGTGCGCAGGGACGCTTCGCTGCCTACGGCGAAGTTGCCGGACTTGTTTTTCCTCTTTGAGTAGGTTTAACGGAGCAACAGTTGGGGCGTTGCCCCAAGCCCCATAAGGGGCGCCGCCCCTTAACCCCGCAAGGGGCATTGCCCCTTGACCCTTTTTTCGGCGCCATGCGGGCGCTGTTATTCCAGCAGCTCCGCCCCCGTCACCACGTCGTCCATCACCGCGATAACCAGCGGCGTTCCGCGATCCTGCTTGCCTTGCAGGCGCACGTTGTCCCTTTCCACCAGCGTCGCGGGGGATTTCGCCTGCTGCACGCGAATCAGGTGATCGTCCTTCTCCAACCGCACCACGCCCGCAAGCTGTTTGCCGTTGCTGCCATTCTTGTTGAAATAGAACGACTTCACGCCCTTGCCGTTGCGGTTCTGCTTCTCAAAATCAACGGAGAGCAGGCGTTTGGCGTAGCCGCGGTCGGTCAGCAGCACGATTTGGTCGCTGTCTTGCAGCTGCCCGCACCAGATGACCTCGTCGCCGTCCTCCACCTGCATACAGCGCACCCCGGCGGCGACGCGCCCCTGCACCGGTACGCTGTCGAGCGAGAAGCGGATGCACAGGCCGCTGCGGGTGAACAACAGCAGGTCGTCGCGACTGGCGGCGGGGAGAACTGTCAGCAGACGGTCGCCGTCCTTCACGTTCACGGCGGCGAATTTTTTGCTGCGCACGTCGTAATCCGCGGCGGCGGTGCGTTTCACCATGCCCTGTCGGGTGATGAAGAGAATGTCCGGCAGGTGCCCGACGTCCGCCATGCGGATGCACGTCATCCACAGCGCCTTCTCGTCGTCCTCCAGCCCGGCCAGCACGCCTGAAAGCAGCTGCCCGCGATCCTTGGGCTTGACTTCGTTCAGCGACGCAACGGGCAGGGGATAGCAGTTGCCGCGGTCGGTGAAGATGAGCAGCGTCTCGTCTGTTTTGGCCATGAACAGGAAGTCGGCGAACTCCTTGTCGTCCTCCGCGCGGGTTGGGAGCGGCGTTTTCTTGTAGAGCGCGGGATTCATGCGCTTCAACTGCCCCGCGCCCGTGAACGCCACGATGACCTCTTCCGGCGCGGCGGCCTCTTCCTCAACTTCCAGCGGGGATTCGTCCGCTTTTTCGATGGTTGTGCGGCGCTCGTCGGCGAATTCCTCGGCAATCTCCTGCAATTCCTTGCGGATGACCGCCAGCAGCTTTTTCTCGCTGTGCAGGATGCCCTCCAAGCGGTCGATGAGCTTCAGGATGTCCTCGTACTCCTTGCGCAGGGCGATGATTTCCAGATTCGTCAAGCGCTGCAGGCGCATGTCCAAGATTGCCTGTGCCTGCGCGTCGGACAGCTCGAAGCGCTCCATCAGGCGGGCTTTCGCTTCTTTCGGGTTCTTTGAGGAGCGAATCAGCGCGATGACCTCGTCGAGGTTGTCTACCGCAATCATCAGCCCCTGCAAAATGTGCGCGCGGGCTTTCGCCTGCTTCAGGTCGTACTCCGTGCGGCGGGTAATGACGTTTTTTTGATGGCGGATGAAGTGCCCCAGCATCGTTTTCAGCCCCATCTGCACGGGCTTGCCCTCGGCGATGGCGACCATGTTCACGCCGAAGGTGACCTGCAAGTCCGAATACTTGTAGAGCACTTTCAGCACCTTGTCCGGGTCGGCGTCCTTCTTCAGCTCGATGACGGCGCGCATTCCCTCGCGGTCGGATTCGTCGCGGATGTCGTAGATGTTTTGCAGCTGCCCCTTCTTTTCTTCCGACAGCTTCAAAATCTTCTCCAGCATCGCGGCTTTGTTGACCATGTAGGGGATTTCCGTGATGACAAGCAGCTTGCGCCCGTTCACGCCGTCCTCCACATGCACACGCGCGCGCAGGGACAGCTTCGAGCGTCCGGTCTCATAGCCTCTGCGGATTTCCTCGTTTTTCACCAGCACGCCGCCGGTGGGGAAGTCCGGGCCGGGGATGATTTTCATCAGCTCATCCAGCGGAATGTCCGGATTCTCCATCACAGCAATTGCCGCGCGGATGCTTTCGCCCAGATTGTGCGGGGGGATGTTCGTCGCCAGCCCTACCGCGATGCCGCTTGCGCCGTTGACGAGCAGATTCGGAAAGCGCGCGGGCAGCATGTCCGGCTCTTTGAGCGTGTCGTCGAAATTCAGGCGGAACGGCACGGTGTCCTTCTCAATGTCGCGCAGCATTTCCAGCGCGAGGGGCGTCATGCGCGCCTCGGTGTAACGCATGGCGGCAGCGCTGTCGCCGTCAATGGAGCCGAAATTGCCGTGCCCATCGACCATCGGCCCGCGCATGGAGAAGTCCTGCGCCATGCGCACGAGCGCGTCGTACACGGAGGAATCGCCGTGCGGGTGATATTTGCCCAGGCAGTCGCCGACGATGCGGGCGCACTTGCGGTGCGGCTTGTCGGGCGTCGTGCTGAGTTCCATCATGGTATAGAGAATGCGGCGCTGCACGGGCTTTAAGCCATCCTCGACGCGCGGCAGGGCGCGTTCCAGAATGACATGCTCCGCGTAGGGAATCATGGACTGGTGCATCACGTCCTCGACGGTCGTTTGCAGGATGCGCGACGGGTCGTCCTTGGGAATCGGGCGGTTATCGCTTGTTTTCTTTGCCATAACTTACTTTCCTTCCCCTCGCTGACCTTCCGGCAGCTCGAAATTATCCGGCTTGTTGAAGTCGGCGTTCTCGATGATGTAGTCGCGGCGCGGCTCGACCTTGTCGCCCATCAGGATGGTAATGCGGCGGTCAGCCAGCGCTGCGTCCTCAATCGTCACCTGCATCAGTTTGCGCTGGGAAGGATCCATCGTCGTCGCCCAGAGCTGTTCGGGGTTCATTTCGCCCAAGCCTTTGTAGCGCTGGAGCGTATAGCCTTTGCCCGCTTCCTTGATGCACTTCGCCAGCTCCTTGTCGTCGTAGGCATAGAGGACTTTGCTGCCCTTTTGAACCTTGTACAGCGGTGGCATCCCAATATACACATGCCCCCCAGTGACGAGCTCCTTCATGTAACGGAAGAAGAAGGTGAGCAGAATGGCGCGGATGTGCGCGCCGTCCTGATCGGCATCGGAGAGGATGATGACTTTGTTGTATTTGAGGTTGGCGAGGTTGAAATTCTCGTCGATGGATGTGCCGAGCGCGGTAATCAGCGAGCGGAACTCCTCGTTGCTCAGCACCTGATCCAGCCGCTTCTTTTCGGCATTGAGGGGCTTGCCGCGCAGGGGGAGAATCGCCTGATAGCGGCTGTCGCGCCCCTGCTTGGCGCTGCCGCCTGCGGAATCGCCCTCGACGATGAACAGCTCATTGTCCTCCGCCTTTTTGCCGCGGCAGGCGCTGAGCTTGCCGACCAGCGGCGCGGCATCAAGCTGATTTGCTTTGCGGGCGTTGTCGCGGGTCTTGCGCGCGGCTTCACGCACCTGCGCGGCGCGAATCGCCTTCTGCACAATCTGCTGGGCAATCTCCTGATTCTTGAGGTTCTCCAGCCAGTCCGTCAGCTGCTGGGTGATGATGCCCTCCACCGCGGGGCGCACTTCGCTGTTGCCCAGACGCCCCTTCGTCTGCCCCTCGAACTGCGGATTCTTGACCATCGTCGTCAGCACGCAGCTCAAGCCTTCGCGGAAGTCCTCGCCCGTCAGGTTGCTGTCCTTTTCTTTCAGGAAGCCGTTGCGGCGGGCGTAGTCGTTGAACATCTTCGTGAATGCCGCCTTGAAGCCTGTTTCGTGCGTGCCGCCTTCGCCCGTGGGGATGTTGTTGACATAGGAAAAAAGGCTTTCGGTGTAGCCGTCGGTGTACTGAATGGCGACGCGGCAGATGACGGAATCCTTCTGTCCTTCGAGGTAAATCGGCTGATCGTGCAGGACGGTTTTGCCGTCGTTCAAATACCGCACATAGTCGATGATGCCGCCCTCGTAGTGGAAGGTCGTTTCGCGGCGGGCAGGGTCGCTCACACGCTCGTCGAGAAAGACGATTTTCAAGCCCCGATTCAGGTATGCCAACTCCTGCAGGCGGCGGAACACCGTGTCGTAATTGAAGCGCACGTCCTCGAAAATCGCGTCATCGGGAAGAAAACGCACGAGTGTGCCCTTCTTGCGTGTGTTGCCGACTTTTGCCAAGGGCGCGTCCGGCTTGCCCGCGATGACCTTGCCTTTCTTCTCATCGAACTGACTTGTGAAGCGCATGGCATAATGGCTGAAATCGCGGTAGATGTCCACGGTCAGCCACTTGCTCAATGCGTTGACGACCGACGCGCCCACGCCGTGCAGACCGCCGGAATAGCTGTAATTCTCGTTGTTGAACTTGCCGCCCGCGTGCAGCACGGTGAAAATGACCTCCGCGCCGCTGACGTGCATGGTCGGGTGCTCATCCACGGGCATACCGCGCCCGTTGTCGTACACCGACGCGGAGCCGTCCGTGTGCAGCGTCACGCGCACCTCATCCGCAAAGCCGTTCGACGCCTCGTCAATCGCGTTATCCACAATCTCCCAGAGCAGGTGATGCAGACCGCGCGTCGAGGTGGTGCCGATATACATGCCCGGACGCATCCGAACCGCTTCCAGCCCTTCCAGCACCTGAATATTGCCCGCATCATAGTGATTTGCTTGATTTGCCATGAAAAAACTCCTCTTATAATGAAGGAAGTATATCAAAATCGCAACGGTGACAAAGCACCAATTTTCATTATATCACAATTCCGCCGATTCATCAAGGCGAACAGCAAAATGACGCTCGGACAGCAAAGCGGCGCGAAAAATTTTCACCCGCTCAACAAAAACGTAACATTTTATCAAATATCGGAAACATGTTCATGGGAAAACAAAAATAGATATTGAAAACGGGCAGATAATTGCCGAATCAAACAGGGGAAAATCCGCGAAAACGCCGCAGAATTTACAATTCACAGGGAAAAAGCCTCTTGACAATGAAACAATTTTGTAATAAAATCAGGCTGTACGGAAAGGAGTGATTTCCCCATGATGAATTCCGGTCTGCGGCGGCTTCTGTCCGGCGCGGTGGCGCTGATGCTGCTGGGCTGTTCCTCCGCCTTGGCGGATACGGCGACGGTCACTGCGCGCAAACTCATTCTGCGCGAAAAAGCATCCTCGACCAGCGATGCCCTGCAAACCCTGCCCAAAGGCACGAAGCTGGAGGTTCTCGGCAAAAGCGGCAGCTGGTATAAAGTGACTTACGGGAAATACACCGGCTATGTCTATAAAACGTATGTTAGCGTGACCAAGACGGCCAGCAGTTCCAGTTCTTCCAGCAGCACGACGCGGCTGGAAAAGGGGAGCACGGGCAGCGACGTCAAGGAGTTGCAGACAAAGCTGAAAAAACTCGGCTATTATGATGCTTATGTCGATGGCGATTATGGCGACACGACCGTCGCGGCGGTCAAGGCGTTCCAGAAGAAGTATAACCTGACGGCGGACGGCATTGCAGGCAAAGAGACGCTCAAAAAGCTGGACAGCGCGTACAAGAACGCGGACAGCGCCAAGGACGTTGATTCGCTCCGCATGGGCGACAGCGGCAGCGCGGTCAAGGACTTGCAGACGAAGCTGAAGAAGCTGGGCTATTACGACGGCACGGTGGACAGCACGTTTGGTTCGGGCACATACGCGGCGGTTCGCGCGTTCCAGAAGAAGTATAACCTGACGGCGGACGGCGTGGCGGGCAGCGAAACGCTCAAAAAGCTGGACAGCGCGTACAAGAACGCGGACAGCGACAAGGATGACGATTCGCTCCGCATGGGCGACAGCGGCAGCGCCGTCAAGGACTTGCAGACGAAGCTGAAGAAGCTGGGCTATTACGACGGCACGGTGGACAGCACGTTTGGTTCGGGCACATACGCGGCGGTCAAGGCGTTTCAGAAGAAGTATAACCTGACGGCGGATGGCGTAGCGGGCAGCGAAACGCTCAAAAAGCTCGACAGCGCGTACAAGAACGCGGACAGCGACAAGGACGACGACTCGCTCCGCAAAGGCGCAACCGGCAGCGCGGTCAAGGATTTGCAGACGAAGCTGAAAAAGCTCGGCTTCTACAACGCCTATGTCGATGGCAGCTATGGCGATACGACGGTTGCGGCGGTCAAGGCGTTCCAGAAGAAGTATAACCTGACGGCGGATGGCGTGGCGGGCAGCGAAACGCTCAAAAAGCTCGACAGCGCGTACAAAAACGCGGACAGCAATACCAGCACCGATGACGATTCGCTCCGCAAGGGCGCAACCGGCGCGGCAGTCAAGACGCTGCAGACCAACCTGAAGAAGCTGGGCTTCTACACGGCGTATGTCGACGGTTCGTTCGGCTCGACGACCGAGAGCGCCGTCAAGGCATTCCAGAAAAAATACGGTCTGACGGCGGACGGCGTGGCAGGCAGCGCGACGCTCAAGAAGATTGAATCCGCCGTGGCGAGCGCCAGCAGCGGCAAGATTACCACTGAGCGACTGGACTGGTTCAATGGCGGCAAGAACGTCATCCCGAACGGCGCGGTATTCCAGATTAAGGACGTCAGCACGGGGCTGATTTTCTCCGCGCGCCGGCAGAGCGGCGGCAACCATATGGACGCCGAGCCGCTGACGGCGGAAGATACCGCGATTCTCAAGAAAATCAACGGCGGCACGTTCAGCTGGCGCCGCCGCGCAGTGCTGGTGAAGTACAACGGGCATGTGTATGCCGCGTCGATTTACTCCGAACCCCACGGCACAAACACAATTCTGGACAACAACTTCGATGGGCAGTTCTGCCTGCACTTCTACGGCAGCAAGACCCACGGTACAGACCGCGTGGATGCAGATCACCAGAAGTGCGTGGAACAGGCCATGAAGGCGACTTGGTAAAAATCTCAGTCAAAGGGCAAAGCAATGGGCACTGCTGCAGCGCGGCAGTGCCTTTTTGCGCACATCCGAAATCATCCGCCGATGCCCTATTGACAAATCGCCCAAAATCCATACAATAAAATTGCGGCTGAAATCATTCATTTTTCATTCATTCCGATGGACAGCCGAGGACAAGAGAGAGAGGAAAGTACCATGTTCGGATTCCGACCCGACGGACGGCGCGTGTCGTCCATTGACCCCATCGTCGGCATTACGCCGTACCTGATGCCCATGCGCTGCGACGCGCAGGTTTTCCTGCAGCACCGCGTGGACTATGAGCTGCTGACGCGCTACATTGAGGCGCAGGCGGCGAAGGGCGAGAAAATCACGTTCATGCAGATTATTACCGCCGCGTTCGTCCGCACTGTGTCCCAGCACCCGGAAATCAACCGCTTCATCCTCAATAAGCAGTTCTTCGCGCGGAACATGTGCGCCGTGTCCTTCACGATGCTCAAGAACCCGCAGAACGCCGAAATGGGCGAGACGGCGGTGAAGGTGAAGTACGACCTGACCGACACCATCTACGACGTGCGCGACCGCATGGAAAAGGTCATCAACGCCAACCGCGGCGAGGACAAGAAGAACTTCGCGGATAAGCTGGCGAAAGCGGTACTGGTCGTGCCGGGTCTGGCAACGGGCATCGTCGCGCTGGTTCGCCTGCTTGATCGCTACGGGCTATGCCCCGGCGCACTGCTGGATGAGCTGCCCTTCCATACCAGCATGTATATCACCAACACCGCTTCCATCGGCCTGCATCACGTCAACCACCACATCTACAACTTTGGTTCGGTTACGCTGTTCTTCGGCATGGGTACCGTGGAGAAGGTTGCCGTGGTGGAGAAGGGCGAGGCGCGCATGAAGCGCTTCCTGCCCATCGGCATCACGGCGGATGAGCGCGTCTGCTCCGGCGCGCACTACGCGGCGTTCTTCGGCACGATGTCGTATCTGCTCAATCATCCGGAAGAACTGGAGAAGCCGCCGGAATCCGTCCGCTTTGACGAAAAGTGCGAATACCACGTCCCGAAAGTTGGCGAGCAGCCGGCGAAGAAGCAGAAAAAGCAGCAGAAAGCCACGGTTCAGGCGTAAATCAGCAGGAAAAAACGCATGATACGTCGAAATCCTCCATTGCAGCGCATTCCTTGAAACGGGAGTGCAGAAGAACGGAGGATTTTTTTCATGCAGAATGTAGGTATTGTCGGCTTGGGACTGATTGGCGGATCACTCGCGAAAACCATCAAGCTCCACACACCGTACACGGTTTATGGCACGGACAAGAATGCGGACACGATGCGCCGCGCGTTCCTGATGGAGGCGATTGACGGCAAACTGACGGCGGAGACGCTGCCACAGTGCGATGTTGTGCTGATCTGCCTGTACCCGCAGGGGATTATTGACTATGTGACCGCGCACGCGGCGGACTTTAACCCCGACAGCCTTGTGATTGACTGCGGTGGCGTGAAGCAGGTGATTTGCGACGCACTGTTTCCCGTATCACAGCGGTATGCGTGGCATTTCATCGGCGGACACCCGATGGCAGGGCGCGAGTACAGCGGCTTCAAGTACGCCCGCGATGATCTGTTCGACCATGCGTCGATGATTCTGTGCGGTCACGGCGACGACGACCCGGCGATTTTGCAGCGCGCCCGCGACTTTTTCATGAAACTGGGCTTCCTGCGTGTGCAGTTCACGACGCCGAAGACGCATGACGAGATGATTGCGTATACGTCGCAGCTGGCGCATGTCGTGTCGAGCGCGTATGTGAAGTGCCCGCTGGCGGATAAGCACCGCGGGTTCTCGGCAGGGAGCTTTGCGGATATGACCCGCGTGGCAAGGCTAAATGAGGATATGTGGACGGAGCTGTTCTTTGATAATCGAGAGGCGCTTCTGCCGGTGGTGGAGGACTTGGTGCAGCGGGTGACGGAGTATCGGGACGCGCTGCGGGATGAGGATAGGGAAGGAATGAGAAAATTATTGCGTGAGGGACGCGAGACGAAGGAACGCCTGACGGATTAACACGCGGGTAAAGTATGGAAGAGCGCTCAACCCAATCGCGCGAAGGGGTCAAGGGGGGACTTCGTCCCTTTTCGTCTGCCCCTTGCG
>ENA-OZUP01000401-OZUP01000401.1-human-gut-metagenome-genome-assembly--contig:-NODE-401-length-10765-cov-7.285994_pt1 | contig 10765 bp, 9 predicted proteins | sample MGYA00243436_ERZ654027 | MGnify/ENA primary metagenome ERZ654027 (study PRJEB26926, sample SAMN06164567) | human gut metagenome | biome: ENVO:00009003; feature: ENVO:2100002; material: ENVO:00002003...
GATCGCTCAGTGTCTCGTGGGCTCGGAGATGTGTATAAGAGACAGTCTTTGAACAGAGTATCCGTCTATGACACTCTCTTTCATATTTCTTAATCTGGCGTGCCTAAATGCCATCATCTACAACGTTTATTACGGTACAGTAAATTAAACGCGCTCCGCTTGAACGGTAATTTACTGCACCGACCTTTTGTATCTGATGGCATATAACGCACACACACGATACGTCATAAATCAAGAGAGTGTCATAGACGGATAACTCTGCTTTAAACGTTACAGGCATTGAATTAAAACCAATACTACAATGTAACTAAAAACAATATTTGGCAAATTAATGCAATACCACAAAATATGTCATAATTTATATACTCAAATTCACTACTGCAAATATTTCTAAAGTACATCAGTTAGCATAAAATTCAGCTTATTCTATACAAGTTTGTACTCCGTCTGTATTACAAACTTAATTTTCTCGTATAACTTATGTCTGTCTTCGTTATATTTCTTATATATATGCCTGTCTGCTGCACTCAGATATTTATAGACATTTATAAGATCACATTTATTTTCCTCAAGTAACGTCCGTAGATTATTATAAATTACTACTTTTATTAACTCATTTGCTTCATTTTCATCTATTGTAGAACCATTAATCGGTGAAATCATGCCTCTATATATAATTCTAACTTCTATGTTGTCATTATCTGATGTGCTAAGACTTATGTGGTAGGAATTTTTATCTATATGAAATTCATTTCCATTTCCATTTCTATTTCCATTTCCAAGGACAATATACATCCCCTCACTTCCATTCGCAAGCCAGATATAATCTGCCATTTCTTCTTTGAACTCTCCCTTTACTCCCTCATCATTCATTATTATCATTCCGTCCTGGTATATCTCTTCATTTTTAATATTAAATATACTGATAATACCTGTTTCTTCAGTTTTATTTATTACCTTTCGCACATCTTCAATTGTTGTTTTGCCATATTCTAAATTCTTGTCTGTCATATCGCTTATATATTTCCCCGGTAAATTAACACCTCCCACGTCACTAAATCTTTCCACCGGCTCATCTGTCGCATATATATATACATTGTCTGAAAGTTCTGCTTCATTATTAAGCATTTTCACAATCTCATAGAATTTCTGATAGTCTTTGTATACATCAACATTCAGAATAATTGCCTGCACATTTGAGAAATCTATTTTCTTGTCCGTACTTTTTTGATATGCCTCGTTCAGACCACCTATATTTTTCATTTTAAAGTTTCTGAAATCACTGTCTTTTTCGCCATTATTAAATGATAATATAACCTCATATTCTCCGTCATTGACACCAACAAATATACTGTCAACATATTCCCTGCTATCAATTTCCACCCGCTTTTCACCTGATGCCATAACTGTTTTAAATTTATTGTTTTCGTTAACAACTGCAACTACGCCAAAAGTTACTACCAGACCCGTTATGACATATTTTATAATGTTTATTCTTTTTAACTTCATACTTTCATATGGAAGATTCCCGTAATTCTTATTTTCCACATTTTCTTCATTTTGTTTACTACATTCTTTATTTCTGCTTTCAACATTTTTTTTACCAATGTAGCATAACCCACACATCACATCCAACAGATTAAATATATTTCCAAACAAGCCTGTCAAGGTAACGATAAGCGCCATAATAAAGAATACAAGATACAAACCCCCCTGTTTTTCCAGAATCAAGCCTGAGATTTTAACTGTATCCATTAATTTCACAGTTGACTCATCGTTTTGCAATACAGTATTCAGTCCCAGATTGCCTACATTTAGTGCAAATATAATTATGTTTATTACGATTGCAACAGTAATTCCACTGAACACGTATTTTCTAAAAATAACATAATCCTCACTATCTTCTATAGAGAAATGGCTGCTTTCTAAAAGCAATATCTCTGCAGGTGCGAAAATCAGAAATAATATTACTGCTCCTTTGAGCGTTCGGCTTATACCTGATACAAATAATGGTGAAATGTAATAAATATCGACTCCCCTTATTGCAAATATAATTAATAATATAACAGGTATCATAAATACCATATACAGACACTCTGCTAACCGCCCTCTCGCTTCTATTCCCTTCGCAGCCCCATATAACGCAAGCAACAGAACCGGTACAAATATAAATACATAATTTAATTCATCTATGACCTCGATTTTGATTAACTTCGTAAAAAAAGCTATTGTCATTATAGCAAGAATGAAATATTTAATAAAAAATAAAAATGCAATTATTTTACTGCACAATTTGCCATAATATTTCTCCGTATAATCCCAGAAATTCCACTTAGTATACCTGCATATCCAGAGTATTACCGCTGTATATGCGTATGACAATATTCCTGCGATTAAAATTGCAAATATTCCATCGTGTCCGCTGTATTTTGCTGCAATATCTGTAGAAATAAGACTGCTGACAGCCAATACCTCTACAATAATAAGCCTTTTTATCTGTCGTGCTGATATCTTGTTATTCCCATACATTCTACTACCTCACTTAATTCTCTGTTTTCTGCGATTGTCTTTTCTTGCAAATACCGGCCTGCTCGTAAGATATTTAAAAGGTGCACGAATTATAAAATCCCTGCCCCTCTCAGCTCTGTTAATTTCTCCGCCTGCGACAGGTCCGAGATATGGAAATGAATAGCTTATCAGACCGCTAAGGTGAATAAGTACACACATAATGCCTAATATATATCCGTATATCCCCCAAATTGCCGATGTGAGAATCAGAAAATATTTTATAATTCTAAATGAAGATGAGAATTCATTATTAGGAATAGTGAATGAACACAATGCTGTAAGTGCCACAACAATTACCACTATCGGGCTTGCTAATGAAGCGTCTACTGCTGCCGAACCAACGATAAGACCTCCTACTATCCCGATTGCATTTCCCATAGCTCCCGGTATTCTTACTCCCGCCTCTCTGATTAATTCAAATGAAATCTCCATAATTATGACTTCGACAAATACCGGATATGGTATTCCCCGTCTTGCATTTATGAATATCATCACAAGATTTACCGGTAATATCTCCGGGTGAAAATTAACAACTGAAATATATAATGCTGGGAGTGAAATTGCGAAAAACACAGCTATATATCTCAATATCCTTGTAAATGTAACAAGTCCCCAATGTTCAAAAAAATCATCTGAGGTTTTCATAAATGACGAAAAATTAACAGGCAATACCAGTGCAATTGGTGAATTATCGACTAATACTACAACGTGTCCGTTTAACAGAAATTGTGCTGCCCTGTCAGGTCTTTCGGTTGTCATATATTGTGGAAATGGTGACAAATCATTGTCATTTGTAAGTTGTTCGATTACACCGCTATCCATAAACCCATCAATCGTAAAGTCATCTAACCTTGATTTAATCTCTTTTAATAACCCTTTATCCACAATTGTATCCATATATAATAATGCAATTCCTGTATTGGTCCTGACTCCTGCGAATTGCTCTTCGATTTTAAGTTCATGACTTCTTATTCTCTTTCTCACAAGCATTTCATTAGTTTTATATGAACTCGAAAAACCTTCCTGTGAACCTCTTATTACCTGTTCATTTTTTGCTTCCTGAACTCCCATTCCGGGATAGCCGTCTCCTCTTATCTTTAATGCCTTATCTTCACCCTCTAGAATCAGGATTGCATTTCCTATCATTACACCCTTTATAGCATTTTCAATTGTATCAACTTTTTCTACATCTGTAAGTCCATACAGAACTTTTTTTATCGTAATGTCGCTTACTGTTTCCTCTAAGAAATATATACGTCCCCTGACCTCATCTAAATATTTCATATTTACATCAAGACATTTTACATCATTACAATTTTTGAATATATCATCAAGCATATTTTTGTTTTTCTCAAATGATTTAGACAAAAACATTGCACACCCTCCTACCCTGTTACATCTGCTACATAGGTATTAGTGTGTGCAATTCATAATCACTTATTCATAATTAACTTAAACTTCGCATATAAGAAATCTTATTAGCTTTTTTTCACTGCCTTTTCTGTTGTCAGATTATCTATAATTGTTTTCTCCTGATTATTAATATGAAGCTTGATTGCATTCTTTGCCTTATCAGGGTTTCTCTCAGATATTGCCTTTACTAAAGTATCATGTTCTGCTACAAGTATCTTTCGTTTATTCTCGTCCTTAATATATTCTAATCGATATCTGTACATCTGCTCACGAAGATTATTAAGTATCTGTATGAGTCTCTTATTACCTGTTGTTTTATATATTACATCATGAAATGTCACATCTGCCTCTGCCATTACTGTAAGGTCATCTGATAAGAGTGCCTTTTTAAATGCTTCATTGCATCTGCACATTTCCTCTATATCTTCTCTCGTAGATTTCTTGCAGGATAATACAACTGCTAATTCTTCTAAATTCTTTCTTACCTCTAAAACGTCTGTCAGATCCTCTAAAGTAATCTCAGCCACCACAGCACCTTTTCGCGGTGTCATAACTACCAGACCCTCTAATTCTAACTTTCTGATTGCCTCTCTTATAGGTGTTCTGCTTACGCCTAATTTCTGGGCAAGTGCTATCTCCATAAGACGTTCTCCCGGCTCTAAATCACCTTTTAATATTGCCTCTCTAAGTGTATTAAATACAACATCTCTTAGTGGCAGATAGTTATCAATTGCCATGCTTAACTCTTTCATAAGAACCTCCATTCTTCTTTCTCGGTGTATTCGGTATATACATATATGTTACATATGCCTGTTTCGTATAACCCAAAGCCTTAATTCTCTCTTTCGCTCTATAAGCATCTTCTTCAATTCTGAATAAACCAAATACTGTCGGACCACTGCCACTCATAATTGCATTTATTGCATTTTCTTCCATCATTACCTGCTTTAATTCCTCAATTACAGGATATTCCTTAGCTGTTACCGTCTCTAATACATTTCCAAGTCTTGCTGCCACTCCATCAAGGTCCTTATGCTTAAGTGCCTCTATCATTCCATCAATATCAGGGTGTTCATTAATCTCATCTAATCTAAGATTCTCATATACAAATTTAGTAGATACACTGATAGGTGGTTTGGCAATTAATACCGGACATTTAATCATATCAGGTAATTTTGTAAGTTTCTCACCGATACCCTCCGATAAAGCCGTTCCTCTCATAAGACAATATGGAACATCAGCACCGATTTTTACACCTCTGTCCATTAACTGCTGTAAAGTAAGTTTTAAATTAAACATTTTATTTATTCCAAACATTACAGTAGCGGCATCTGTACTTCCACCAGCCATACCTGCCGATACAGGAATGAATTTCTTCAATACTATTTTCACGCCATCTTTAATATTAAATTCATCAAAAAGCATTTTTGCCGCCTTATACACGATATTATTCTCATCAGTTGGAAGATAGAATAAGTTTGTCTCTATTTCAATTCTGCCTGTATCAGTCCTGGTTATCTCTATTCCATCGAAGATACCGACAGTCTGCATTATCATCCTTACATCATGGTATCCATCTTCACGTTTCCTAAGTACATCTAATGCTAAATTAATTTTTCCATAAGCTTTAAGATACATTTGTTCCACAACCAAATCCTCCTTTTTCTACACGTAACACTTTGTATACATTATACTTTACACAACTTAAAAATACAAGTTAAGTATTAATATTTTATCTCGTTTTGCCGATATTATTTAAAATAGATTAAGCGTATTACGCAGAAATGAGGTTTGATATGGACGTAAATGGAATTACAAGTGTAAGTACAAATTCTGTTAAAACTTACACATCCGGCAGTTCTTCTGCTAAAACCACATCTACTAAGAGCAGCTCATACGGTACGGATGCCGCAGCTGTATATGAGAAATCAGATGAAGCTAAAAAGGCTTCTTCTAACTCAGCATTAATTAAGAAATTAAAGGCAGATACCGAAAGCAGACTTAGTCAGATGCAGAATCTTGTTAAGGAGATGATGCTTAAACAGGGACAGACTTATACTAATGCAGACAGTATGTGGAAATTCCTTGCAAGCGGTGATTATACCGTAGATGCACAGACTGCTAAAGATGCAAAAGATGCTATTTCCGAAGATGGTTACTGGGGTGTTAACCAGACTTCACAGAGAATTTTTGATTTCGCAGTATCACTTTCAGGTGGTGACTCTGAGAAAATGGATAAGATGCTCGAAGCATTCAAAAAAGGATTCTCACAGGCTACAAAAGCATGGGGTAAAAACCTTCCAGATATTTCAAGCCAGACTTATGATGCGGTAATCAATAAATTCGATGATTACAAGAACTCTAAGACTGATACTGAATAAGATTAAACGCCTATAAGGTAAAATTTAAGGAGTGCCTCACTAACATTGGCACTCCTTATTTATTTTCAAATTTTCTTGACTATCACAAGCATCTGTCCGCTCTTTAGTTCATCGGTTTTCAAATCATTGATTTGTCTTAAGCTATCCACAGTTGTATAGAATTTCTTAGCTATGCTCCACAAAGTATCGTCATTTTTCACAACATAACCCACAATTCCCGGAAGTTCACTTATCATTTCCATATCATAATCTTTTTCCTCTAAGTCAATAATTACATCTTTCGTCATTTTATCAAATACTATACAATCTAATAGGATTACTGCTTTTACCTCGATTTCATCGGTTCCTGTCATATTCGCCTGTATCTGTTCTGTTGCAGGCTTAATATTATAAATACTATTGTTATTAATGTTATTTACTTCTATTTTCTGGCTAAATGGAATGGTGTCTCTAAGACAGCATAATGGGTTCATATCGTCCGAACAAATATACAATATATCCGTTTCAATAACACCCTCTATAAGCAGACCATCTTCCGCAACGGATATGTCATCGATTTTAACATTCCCTATACAACTGCATATCTGTAATATATGTGTACCGTCCATATTTCTTGTTTTGAGTTTGTCGACAACCTTACATTTAGAAACATTTTTCATAAGAAGATTCTCATAATCTGTAGATTTCTTCTTAAGAATAACGTCCTTCTTATGCGAATAAGCATCTTTAACGATATCAAACTGCTGCTCTTCATATAACTTAATATCAATATTTACTATTCCATCTAACTGCAACATTCTCTGCTCGCCATCATAATCTGGTCTTGCTTCTATGTCAGCATTTGCAAGTTTTAGCTCGATATTTGGTATCATATCTTCACTACAACCCGGCACTTCAATTATTCCATTAAAAGGCACATTTGCATCTACCCATTGCAGTGGTCCATCATCTGCTGTATACAACACAAAAATGTCGATTTCACCGGAGACTCCTATCTTATCCTCCATAACCTTAACTTGCTGGCCAAACAGACTCGATGTACACCATATTATCTCATTTATATTTAATTTACCCGTACCAAGATTGATTTCCTCTCTGATTCTGAGCAAATCTCTCTTCCTTATAGCAATCTGGGTAAGTTCAATGCTATCCTTTATATATTCGATATTATCATCATCTATATCAACAGCAAACTCTTCATCACAGATATTTTCTGCAAGTGCAATTACAGTAATTACTGCTTTCACGCTAATTTTTCTGGAATTAATCACACTTACACTTAAATCATCGATAACTAAATCAACGCTTATCGTATCTCCCTCTTCTATTCCGTCCATATTTATAACCTCATCAAAAGGCATACTTCCCTCTAACTTATGTATCTCGACTGATGGATTCATCGCCTTATACATCATTACGAATTTAAGTTTTCCTTTAGTTAAAATCTTGTTCTGTGAAACCTTAATTCCATCTACTACGATATTTCCTGTCTCTGTAATTTTATTTCCAATATCGGGAAGTCGGTCAGCAACATTTACATCATCATCTAACGTAATCTGACTTATGATTTTCCCTTTCATTTTATTCATATGAATATTTTTCCTTATCAGTGACATTACATTACCTCCCAGCATAATTTTCTTTTTTGATTTTGCTTTATACCTCACACTCAGTATTTCTATCTGTTTTTATTCTATTTAAATACAACAGATTTATCAATATAATCTAATTTTATTACAATATAAGGATAGGTTACCATCTGGCTGACCACCTCATTCTTCGATGGTCCAAGAAATTCTGTCTTAACATATATTCCGTTCTTCGTTTCATATAATTCGCTTACACCAATGCTATATCCCCCTGTCGGCTGACTTCCGTATCCGATTATTATGTACAGACTATCATTATCAATAAATGTCGTTTTAAACATATCCTTCTTGCGTTCATCGATAATAGTCTTTAATTCAACCGGAATACTCTCCTCAGGCACTACCGTAAAATCAACCTCCCCTAACTTCTTTTCATCATTTGATTCTATACTACACCCGGTCAGAACATTAGCACACATAAATATCCCAAAACATATCAGGATACCTGTAAGTACTCCTTTCCATTTCTTCACTTTTACTCCTCCACGCCTTAATTACTACTTTGCAAATGCATGCACATAATAATTTGCGGCCTCACTCGTATACTTATAATAATGTATGCTGTAAACTAATGGAAAATACCTTTAATATTTACAATTATCTGTCATATTTCTGTGTCTGCAAAGTCTTATAAGATATTTCTAGTTTTCCGCTAATATTTCTCTGCATACCATAAGTCTGTTACATTCATCAGGACTAACGCACCACTTAACTAACATTATCCGTCCTCTTTCTATCTCAATTACAGTTATACATCTTGGGTGAATTAAGCTTCCAGAATTATAATAGTAACTTCCATTCTCTGGATAAGACGGTCTGTGCGTATGCCCTGCTATGGTGGTTATCCTGTGATAATCTGCCCATTTCTCCAGTTTCTCATTCTTACGTGCCTTCTTATAATTATCTGCCGGAGGAGTGTTCGGATTATTAAAACCCACAAGCTCTAATGGTGACCAGATATTTCTTACAAGCCACCTGCCCAACCTCCAGCATTTATCATTAATAAATGAACCCTGATGGCCATGCAACAGAAATATATCCCTGTCATTAACTGTATCTTCCAATACGTAACTTTGTTTGGCCTCAATATCTTCTAACATCGGAACAAATCTCTTCTCACGTATGCAATAATATTTATCTAAATGTTTATCAGTGAATTTCTTATTTCTTTTGACAATATCGTGATTTCCATATATCATTTTAAGCCTGCCCTCTTTATAGAACTTAGACATCAGCCAGAAAATCTCACCATAACGGTTAATGATATTGTCATAATTCTTATTCTCCCATAATTCGTCACCATCGCCCAATTCTATATAAGTAAAACCCTTTCTATAATAATATCCCAGAGCCGCAAATGTTATCTGTTCATTTCCCGCAAAATTATCATTCCATCTACCTGTTCCCCTATGACAATCACTCATAATCACTATTTTAGACGTGACATTTAATTTCATTCGTTCAGACTCCTTGTAAATGTGGTTTATCTTCCTGTCATAACTTCCATTTGGTCTAAAATTATTTATACTCATAAATTTCCCCATAAACCAGCTATATTTCTCATATAGCCTTATTTATAATCTGACTATATTTTTATTGATATCCGACACATAATTTTATTAATTATATCTCCCAATATTGCAAAGCTTTCATAACTATCCGTTGATTTTCTTCCATATTCCAAGTGTCTGTACGCATATTCCATATAAATGTGGTGCTCTATACTTAATATAACCTATTTTATCTAATGTGTATTTGTATCTTCTGGTATATCGTCTGAATATCTTACAATTCTTCTTATTAATCTTCATTTTGAATCTGCTTCTTATACTCTTCTTAGAATCAGACTGTCTCGTAAATGGTTTCTCAAATCTTATTCTTACGGTATTTCTAAACACCGACATATTTCTCCTGTTATATCCTAATTTCCGAAGTGCATTAATAAATTGTATACACATCTGACCGTCTGGGAATACAATCTCTGCAATCATTGTAAGTTCAGCTGGCTTAGAATACTCTCCAATCATAAAACCTGTTAGCCACCAATGGGTATCGTGCCGCCTTATCAGAACGTCTCTGTTCTTAATAAGAATAAAACTCATAAACAATTCTTCATCTTCCCTCGCACTGTCATAATGTCTGCCGTCCTTTGACGTATACACACCTATCTCCGCACCTGTTGTAATTCCATACTGACCTTTCCAGAATTCTATAAGCCATTTCTTTCCACCATAATCGAATTTCACAGGCTCACTGTCTATTATCATTCCAAATGATTCCGCCATCTCATCATATATATTTCTGTAGCCGAATTTTCTCTGCCACGCATTGTGCTTCGATATAAATATTTCCTGTTTCGGTTCGAATTCAAAACCTGAACCCGCAATCTCCTTATTAATACTCTCCACTTGTGCCATAGAATTATATTCAGGATAAAACTTTCTTCCTCTGCGAATATATACAAACCGTCTGATTATCAGGACAAACAATACGATAATTATTACACTTAAAAGTAGAACATATAACATTTCCTTTAATAACAACTCCAATAAAAAAACTCCCCTCTTAACATATTTTATAGTGAATATCTATAGCAATTATGAGTGTACTTCTACAATGCATATCACTAAATAATAAGCTCATTATACTGTAATATTATACTGCGATAGCAGCTTCATAATTAACTATACTTTCTATAATATATGTTCTGTCTCTTATACACATCTCCGAGCCCACGAGACACTGAGCGATCTC
>ENA-OZUP01000431-OZUP01000431.1-human-gut-metagenome-genome-assembly--contig:-NODE-431-length-10341-cov-9.635038_pt1 | contig 10341 bp, 14 predicted proteins | sample MGYA00243436_ERZ654027 | MGnify/ENA primary metagenome ERZ654027 (study PRJEB26926, sample SAMN06164567) | human gut metagenome | biome: ENVO:00009003; feature: ENVO:2100002; material: ENVO:00002003...
CCTGTCATTATCCAAACTTCGTTTATATTTCTATCGACAGACGCCAATTTCTGCACAAATCTTTCCGACAAAGGCACTTTTCCATTTACTATCTGTGAGAATGATGACTTTGTATAGCCTAACTTCTCGGCTAATTCTCGCTCGTTTTCGGCGTATTCCATAAAAACGAGCCAATTTATCACCTTTTTAACCCTTTGTGTTTCTGTCATTTGCAAACTAACTTAAAATTAAATCGCAACTTTGTGTTGAAAATTTTGTTTGAAATCGAAATAAAACTTATATTTGCACACGGGTTTTAATAAAATCGCATTCAAAAACATGAAGAAAAATTTGAAATCGAAAATAAACCAAACAGTAAATGCAAAAATAATGGAACAAAAGGTTTTCAAAACGGCCTATCAAGAGGAACAGGAAGCCAAAGATATGGCTATCTACAACGAATGGAACGAGTTAATGTCCGTTCCCGGACAACGTGCAGCAGGCGTAACCCAACATTTGATGCAGAAGTACAACATCCATTCTTCATCAACTATTTGGGTTATGCGTAAAAGAGCCGAAAAACGGCTTAAAAGGGAGGGAAAATTATGAGTACAAAGTTAAGCCCCGAAGCTGCACGAGCCAAGTACGAGTACAACAAGAAATACCAGCAACGGTATTGGGAGAAAAAAGCTGCGTCAAAACGGGCTGCTGCCCAACAACAGATACAGACGGAACCGGTTTCGGTTTCCCGCAATGGTATGGACGACCAACGGTACATCACGGCTCTCGAAGCCTCGAACAAAACACTCAACAGCGAAAATCGACGGCTCGTGAGGCTTTTGCATAACTATCAGAAAATTATCGCTCAATCAACGGTTGCGGCTTTATGAAAAAGAACAAACAGACAATCGCAAAATATACCCGCCTGTATGCAATAGGCTTATGGGGAATCCTATCCATCATTTGGCTTTCCGGCGAACCAATAGACGATATGGCTTTGGGAAAATTCTGCTTGCTGAAAGGAATTGGGCTGGCATCGCTGGGGTTATGCTGCCTCGTAGGAAAAAGGCTCGATAAAGCAGGACTGCTGCCTGATATGGACGATGAAAATGATTGTGAGATATGAGTTGCCCGGTATGTAACGGATACCCCGGTTGCCCAAGTTGCACACCGGAACCTCGAATGATAACCTGCCCTGCCTGCAACGGAACGGGCGAAATCTACTACAACGAGAACGGAGACCGAATCTCCGAGGAAGAATACGCCCTGCTGCCCGCCGATGCAAGAGAGGTTGAAAGTTGCGAAGAATGCTACGGGGCAGGTAGCATAGAAGATATTTACGGACTTGATTATGACTAACGCAATGAATGATAAAGACAAACAACACCGCTCGGAGGAATTTCAAGAACTAACCTCCAAAATAGACCGGCTCGAAAAAATAGCCCTATTGGGGGCAAAAAACGTCCTGACGATAGATGATGTTGCCCTAATAACAGGGTTCACGAAAGGGCACATATATCGCCTGACAAGCGGGCAAAAAATCCCGCACTACAAGCCCAACGGACGTACTCTCTATTTCAAGAAAGAGGAAATCGAAGATTGGATGCTGCAAAACAAGATACAAACAAACACCGAGATTGAAAGTGCAGCCACCACCTACACAGCAATCAACAAAAAAAAGTGAGTTATGGACAATAGCCTCAATACAGCGAAAGCCCGCATCCGGGCAGCCTTTGAATCCGGAATCAGGATGACAACGGCACAGGGAAACCGCATCGGCAAAACCGTCGATTTCCGCAAAATTGTATCGCTCCTCAAAAGCGAGGGATTCGACATACAAAGCTATTGGAACGAAAAGGACGGGCGGCGTTGGAAAACCTACTACCACCAATACCCGCTGCCGCAGAAAGGGACACGCATGAATGAATTGGGGCATTCCAAACTGCAATTATAAACCGGCTGGGGAGGCGAGGCGGCATTACGCTAAGGTGGTGATTTAAGTGCGCTCACGGACTTCGCCACCTCTATTTCGCAGGTTCGAACCCTGCCCCCAGCGCAAGCAAAGCCCGAAGCTGTAAGAGGGCAAAAAAAATCAGCAATTATGAGTGACATCATCGAACTCAAACAGGCTGAGATGCTGCAAGCAATCAACCGGGCGGAGGTAGATACCCAAATCGCCACCGCAAAGCAGTACCCTCGTGATATTTACGGGGCATTGAACAACATCAAGACAATCGCCACGCTCGACAATTCGACGGCAGAAGATTGTTTCTATGCCCTGCGCCGACAGGGGACACTCATCGAGGGCGTATCGGTACGCCTCGCAGAGATTATCGCCGGAGCGTGGGGAAATATGCGGGTACAAACCCGTATCATCGGCAACGACGGCAAGACGATCACGGCACAGGGCGTATGCCATGACCTTGAAACCAATCTTGCCGTTTCGGTCGAAGTGAAACGCCGTATCACGGACAAAAGCGGCAAAACCTACTCGGAAGATATGCAGGTTACAACCGGCAACGCAGCATCGGCAATCGCTTTCCGAAATGCAGTTCTGAAAGTAGTTCCCAAAGCCGTAACAAAACGGGTCATCGACGAAATCAAACAGGTTGCGCTCGGCAAAGCCATAGACCTCGAAACCCGCAGGCAGAATATGATTGCCTACTTCGGCAAACTGGGTGTATCGCAGACGGACATCCTCACCTACTGCGGCGTGAAACGTATCGAGGAAATCACCAGCGAAATGGTGTTCGAGTTGAGCGGCTTGAAAAACGCCATAAAGGAGGGCACAACGACCGTAGCCGAAACATTCAAGCAGAACACCGCCGACGCAGAGAAGTTGGCCGAGGACGCCCGAAAACAAGCCGAGGCCAAACGCCGCAAGGTGGCAGAGGCTGCCGCCGCAGCTACGGCTGCAACACAAGGTGGCGGACAACCCTCCGAAACATCGGAGGCCGTGAATCCCGAAACAGGCGAAGTAACAAAAAAATAACCGCTCGAAAGAGCATAATTCAATATAACAATGGATAACGTAGAAATCAAAAAATCGAATCTCGAAGCAGCGTACAAACAAGCTGACGACAACACGAAAAAACTGCTCGCCACATTGTTCGGCGATGCGGTAACAACCAAAGACGACCGCCCAGTAACGGAGCGTATCAAGACGTTCGAGGACGCAATGGCTGCACTCGACAGCAACCACCCATTTGTATGCGATTCCCGAGCGTTTTGCGCCCAATCCGACAACATCAGCCCTGATATGCTGGCGTATCTCAAACTCCGCATCATCTGCGCTGCCTTAAACGAGGGCTGGGAACCACAGTTTACAGAGGATGAGTGGCGGTATTATCCTTGGTTTTACCTCTACACACAGGCGGAACTCGACGACATGGGCAACGGGGAAAAGCAGGAGCGGCGAATGATTGACACCGCTGACTATGTAACTGAATATGCGGGCTTCGGCTCTGCGAATTCGGTTGGCGCCCCCTCGCATACGACTGCGCACTTCGGCTCTCGCCTTTGCTTGCGGAGCAGCGACCTCGCCATTTACTGCGGAAAGCAGTTCATCAAATTATGGGCTGATTTCAACTTAACCCGCAAATAAAAATATCAGGGAGGGATTTTCACCCTCCCTATTTTCAAAACCTCAAAATTAACAGAAATGGATATTCAAAACATCGTAAAAGACCTGCAAAAGTGGCAGGAGGAAAACAAAGAAAACCGGAGCGTAATCATTATTACCTCTGAATGTATCGCAAAATCCGAGGGGGGGGGTAAACGCACCAGCGCATCTCTCATAGGGGTTGTTGGTTCAGAAGGGATGCTCGTGCCCTCCCTTGCAAATGCCATTACCCAACACTCCGATTTCATCGACCTACTCCGTAAGGCCACAAAAGTTGCGGCAATAGATACAATTTCCCAAACCATTAAAGACGTAAATTAGTATGAGCAATACAGTAATACGACCCAAAGACCGAGCCGAATGGCTCGAATACCGCAAAGACGGTATCGGTAGTTCCGAAGTAGCGACAATCCTCGGCCTCAATCCGTGGGAAACTCCTTACCAGCTATGGAGACGCAAAAAAGGGCTGGACGCCCCCAAAGACGAAACCTTTGCGATGAAAGCCGGGCATTATCTCGAAGATGCCGTATCGCAGTTTTGGGCTGACGCAACAGGCCGAGAGGTCATCAAAAGTTCAGCCGGAGATTGGTTGTTCAAGAACAACGAAAAAGGGTTCTTGCAAGCCTCCCCCGACCGTACTTATTGGCTGGACGGCCACCGAAACCCGAACAACAAAGGGATATTGGAGTGTAAAACAACCCAAATGTCAATCGACCCCGACGACCTGCCGAAGCATTGGTTCTGCCAGGTTCAATACCTGCTCGGAGTTTCGGAATTTAAGCAAGGTTCGCTGGCTTGGCTCTGTTCCGGCCGAGAATTCGGGTACAAGGACATCGCATTTGTTCCGGACTTCTTCGGATGGATGATTGAGGAGGTTGAACGCTTTTGGGTTGATAACATCATCGGAAACGTGGAACCGGATGCGACTACCGTTACGGACGTTATCACGAAATACGCCCGCCATACGGAGGGAAAAATCATTGAGGTTAGCGATGACATCCTCTCGGCCTGCAATCAACTGAAAGTGGTAAAAGCAGAACTTGCCAAACTCGAAGCCACCAAAGAAGAACTCGAATCGAAAATCAAAATGGGCTTCGGGGATGCAGAAGCCATCAGTTACGGAGGCCAAACCCTCGCAACGTGGAAAACGTCCAAAGACAGCGCAAAATTCGATAGCAAGGCTTTCGGGAAAGTCCACCCCGACCTTGCACAAGAGTTCACGAAGATAGTACCGGGCACACGCCGATTTATCCTAAAATAGAGGGAATGTATGCAATATCAAACCAGCAGCGAGAGGAAATTATCAAACTTCTCGCTGCTTTACAAGACCTGCCCGACAAAGATACCAAGACTATCAATATCAAACGCCGAGCGGTCATACTGACAAGGAAGTTGAACAATAAAAAGCAGATAGACAATGACACCAAATGATTTTTTAGGGCAATTATGGGAGTATAAACAGAACAGTTAAATTTTCTTCGCTCAAAATATGATTGTATTATAATCATTTTATTATTTTCGCAAAACCAAAAGTAACAGAGTATGAATAAGAAAGAACATAGCACTGTATATGGGTGGGAGTGGCCGAAAGGCCTCCCTACGCTCCTGTTATGCGTGGTAGCCCTAAATACGGTGCTTTTTAACACTATACGGCTATGATTACGTTACGTTCCAATCAATCAGAGCCGATAAACAAGGCGATTGCATTCTTCAACGAAAAGAAGCCGAAACCGAGTTTGATAGTACTCCCCACAGCGTGGGGAAAATCAATCCTTACTGCTTTCGTTGCGAAGAACTGCACGGATAAATTGCTCGTTTTACAGCCCTCAAAGGAGCTGTTGGAGCAGAACTACAAAAAATACCTATCGCTATGCGGGTTCGTAACCAACGCCGGTATCTACTCCGCATCATTCGGTCGAAAGGACATCGCACAAATTACCTACGCCACTATCGGCAGCATAAAGTCGCTCGGAGCGACATTCAAACAAATGGGCTTTACCAAAATGCTCATTGACGAGGCGCATCTATATCCCCGTGAATCCGAAAGTATGCTCGGCAAGTTCCTCGAAGAAAGCGGGATCACACACGTTCTCGGCATAACGGCCACGCCTGTCAAATTACAGACCAACCGAGACCTCGACGGCAACACCTTTTCCAAACTTGTGATGCTGACCTCCCGCAGCAAGAAAGGCAATTTTTTCAAGGACATTATCCACGTCGGGCCGGTTCGGGAAATGGTAGAACTCGGATTTTGGAGCAAACTCGTGTATCAGGTTGCCGATTTTGACGACAGTATGCTCGTGTTCAACTCCTCCAAATCCGAATACACGGAATACAGCGTTCAACAAGCATACAATGCCAACAACGGCGCAGGCGGCATAATCGACGCACTCAACAGCAACAAAGACCGCAAGCATATCCTCGTGTTTGTTCCAAGCGTACAGGACGCTATCGACCTATCGCAACGGTATGAAAATTCAGCCGTGATATACGGCGATATGGATAAGCGGCAACGGGATTTCGTCATATCGGAGTTCCGAGCCGGACGCATACGGGTAATTTTCAACGTGCGGGTGCTTTCAACGGGTTTCGACTACACGGGGATAGATTGTATTGTTCTCGGCATTTCAACGGCCTCAATCGCCCTGTATTACCAAATCATCGGGCGTGCTACACGTATCGACGAGGGCAAACAGGACGCCCTCATTATCGACCTCGGCGGCAATGTAGCCCGTTTCGGCAAGGTCGAGGACATCACATTTGAACGGGGGAAGATATGGAGAATGTTCGGCAGCGGCGGGAAGCTGTTGAGCGGCATACCTATCAGCGACATCGGACGGGTAACGAAACAGGACGTGGACGCAATGGATGCCGGGCGGAAAGCCGTTATCGAGGTCATGCCTTTCGGCAAGTATAAAGGCGAGCGCATCGCCGACATTCCGGCCAGCTATCGACAATGGTGTTTGGCAAATTTCGAGTGGAAAGCCCACAACGAAAACCTCCGGCAATCACTCTTAGCTACACTTAAAAATTAAGGATATGGCAAGACCCAAGAAAAATAATGCAGAGTATTTCACGCATGACGCTGATATGCGGAATGACGTGAAAATAAAGGCTCTCCGCCGTAAATTTTCCCACACAGGGTATGCCGTATGGAATTACCTGTTGGAAACACTCACCGACAGCGATTTTTTCGAGGTTGAGTGGGAGGAAATAAACATCGAACTCCTTGCGGCGGATTATGACGTATCGGTTAGCGAGCTGACCGAAATTGTTGAATACTGCGTAAAAATCGGGTTGTTGCAGCGGGCTGGGAATAAACTCATTTCCAAAGCCCACCAGCAACGGTTCTCCTCTTTGCTCGCAAACCGTGAACGGAAGCGCATTTCAGAGGGGCAAAACGCAAGTATGCCGAATAATGGCGGAGTTATGGCGAGCCAAAACCCCGTAAAAACTGATGAAACTGATGCAAGCGGCAACCCGAAACAACATAGTAAAGGAGAGGAGAGCAAAGGAGAGGAAAAGAAAGGAGAAATAAAATATCCTTATCAGGATATTGCCGACCTGTGGAATTCGATATGCAAGAGCCTACCGAAAATATCGAAGTTATCAGACCCTCGTCGGGCTAAGATAAAAGCCCGGCTCAACGAGTTCGGCAAGCCCGAAAGTTGGATGCCGACCTGCGAGGCTTTGTTTGAGGCTGTCGAGGCATCCAGTTTCTTGCGGGGCGAAAACAAATCGAATTGGCAAGCGACGTTCGATTGGCTGTTCAGCAACGGCACGAACTGGGTTAAGGTCATGGAGGGCAACTACACCAACAAAGGCCAGCAACACAAAACCGGTTCCACCACCCTCGGCTGTGATGAGCGCATCGAGAACGGACGCCGGACGTATGGGTCGGGAAAGGTTACAATCCCGATGAACGCTCCTCCCCGTCCGGGCGATAAATACGCTTGGGATAGTTCAACGCAAAAATGGGTGCTGTTATGATGCGGTGGAGAGAGTTGGGAATAGAAATCCCGTACAATCGCACGAGCGGCAACATCAAGACCTACTGCCCTCAATGTAGGGACAGCCGCCACAACAAACGGGATAAAAGCCTATCGGTGGACTTGGCGACAGGTGTATTCAACTGCCACTACTGCGGGTGGGCAGGCTGCGCCGTCGAAAAAGAGCAGCGGTGGGACAAACCGTTTTACAACCCTCGCCCGCTGGCTCGACAGAAGCCCGAATACAAAAAACCCAAACAGACAGGCAATACTGCTATGAGCAGCAAGGCCATTGCTTGGTTTGCAGGGCGGGGTATCAGCAAAAAGACGCTCGAACAAATGCGGGTTACGGAGGGTATGGAATGGATGCCACAGAAAAACGGTCAGGCCAACACAATCCAATTCAACTACTACCGCAGGGGCGAATTGGTAAACACGAAGTTCCGCACGGGCGACAAGTGTTTCAAAATGGTATCGGGGGCAGAATTGCTGCCATACAATATCGACGCTATCAAAGGGCAAAAAGAGTGTATCATAACGGAGGGCGAAATGGATGCCCTTTCGTTCATTGAGTGTGGCCGTACCGACGTTGTAAGCGTTCCGAACGGGGCAAATGCCAACCTCTCTTACCTGGACGATTATATCGAGGAGTATTTCGACGACAAAGATACGATTTTCATCGCATCGGACACCGACACCAAAGGCGTTATCTTACGGGACGAGTTGTTACGGCGTTTCGGAGCTGACCGCTGTCGCATTCTCGAATATGGGGAGGGATGCAAGGACGCCAACGAGCATTTGATGAAGTTCGGACGGGATAGCCTGCTGAAATGCCTCGACGATGCGCCGGAGGTAAAGGTAGAGGGTATTTTTACGGTTTCGGACTTTGAGCAATCGCTGGACGCCATTTTTGAACACGGCTTGCAAAAGGGCGTAACAATCGGGCACGACAATTTCGACCGGTTGTGTTCATTCGAGACCAAACGCCTCTGCATCGTAACAGGTATTCCGGGCAGCGGTAAATCGGAGTTCATCGACGAAATTGCCGAACGGCTCAATATGCGGTACGGGTGGAGATTCGCATATTTCAGCCCCGAAAACGCCCCGCTCGCCTATCACGCATCCAAGTTGATAGAGAAGTTTACCGGCAAGAAATTCAGCAAGGAAACGCTTAAATTCGGGGAATATCGGCTGGTAAAAGAACACCTCGAAGATAACTTTTACTTCATCAGCCCAGCAGATAATTTCCGAGTAGATACAATCCTCGAAAAAGCCAAATTCCTCGTCCGGCGGCGGGGCATTAAAGCCCTCGTAATTGACCCATACAACCGATTGGAGAGCCAACAGGGAAACCGGAATGAAACGCAGTACATCAGCGAACTGCTCGACAAGCTGACGAATTTCGCTCAAATCAATGACATCCTCATAATTCTGATGGCGCACCCGACCAAGCAGCCGAAGAACAAAGACGGAGTAATTGAAGCCCCGACGCTGTATGACATCAGCGGCTCGGCCAACTTCTACAACAAAGCAGATTTCGGCATCGTGGTTCACCGGAACCGCCTTGAAAATACGGTCGAGGTTCACGTTCAGAAAGTCAAGTTCCGACACCTCGGAGAGTGCGGGACTTGCCTATTCAAGTACAACATCAACAACGGGCGGTACACACCGTTCGACGGCGCAAGTTTCGACGCTATTGCATGGGACAATACCAACCACCTGCAACAACACCAACAAGAGCTGTTGGAGGAGGCATACCGCAGCAGCGTGTTTGATTTCCGAGACGACGATATGCCGGACGACGATTGCCCATTCTAACAATATGGAAGCGAATATAATATATAACATTGACTGCCTTACGGGGTTACGCAATCTGCCCGACGATAGCATAGATTGTTGTGTTACCTCCCCGCCGTATTTCAACCTGCGGGATTATGGAGTGAGCGGTCAGATCGGGTTAGAGGATACGCCTGAACAATACATTCAAAAGCTGGTCGGCGTATTCCACGAGGTAAGGCGGGTATTAGCCCCTGCGGGAACATTATGGGTAAATATCGGGGATTGCTATGCTGGCAGCGGAAAAGGGGCAGCAAACTATCCCGACAATGCCATGAAATACAAACAGGGGACAAATCGAGGGACTGTCGGGCGTTCGGCCATAGTCAAGAAATTCGATGGCTACAAGAGCAAAGACCTCATCGGCATACCTTGGATGCTGGCCTTTGCGTTACGGGCGGACGGCTGGTTTCTGCGGCAGGATATTATTTGGGCAAAGCCTAACCCCATGCCGGAAAGTATGAAAGACCGGTGTACGAAATCCCATGAATATATCTTCTTGCTCACCAAATCCCCGAAATATTACTTCGACTGTGAGGCTATCCATGAAAAAGCCGTAACAAGCGGCACAATCCCGACACAACCCCTGCAAGAAGCGCATTTTGCGACGTTCCCCGAAAAATTGGTGGCTGACTGCATTTTGGCCGGATGCCCTGAAAATGGAATCGTCCTCGACCCATTTATGGGTTCCGGAACGACGGGCATAGTCGCCCGAAAATTCAACCGCAAATACATCGGGTTCGAGTTGAATCCCGAATACATACAAATCGCCGACAAACGACTGAAAAAAGAACTCGGATTATTCATTTAACCTCAATAACAGTATGAAAACGTATGTAATTACACTTTCAAAGCGGTTCCCAACCGGACATAATCGGGCTGGCGAGCCAACACATTTTTGGGAAAAATTCATTA
>ENA-OZUP01000438-OZUP01000438.1-human-gut-metagenome-genome-assembly--contig:-NODE-438-length-10251-cov-4.282856_pt1 | contig 10251 bp, 10 predicted proteins | sample MGYA00243436_ERZ654027 | MGnify/ENA primary metagenome ERZ654027 (study PRJEB26926, sample SAMN06164567) | human gut metagenome | biome: ENVO:00009003; feature: ENVO:2100002; material: ENVO:00002003...
GTGCCCTTGATGCCGTTGCCGGAGATCAGGCTGGATGCCACGCTCCCCAGCGTTTGGAAAAAGCCGTTTCCGCTGGCCGCGCCGCCGAAGGTGGAGAGGAAGCCGCCAGCCGTGCCCGCCGCCTTCTGTCCGCCCTGGAACAGGCTCTTGATGCCGCCCAGCAGACCGCCGGTGCGTTTTCCGCTGCCGCCGACAGAGCTGCCCAGCAGCAGGCTCCCCGCGCCGCTCAAAAGGCTTTCGATGCCCGGCGCGAACTTCATGCCCACGAACACCGCCGCCAGCTTGCCCAGCGTCGAGGCCACCTGCGGCCCATTGTTCGCCAGATAGTCAAGCCCTCTCTGGATGTAGGGCAGCGCCCGCTCCATGGCATCGCCCAGGCGCTCCACGCCGTCGCTTGCGATCTTGCCCAGCGAGTTCGCCAACGTCGTCAGCTCCGGCATATTCTTCCTGATCTGGTTCAGGAAGTCGATCATCGACAGGCTGAACTCCTTCTTTGCCGGAAGGAACGCCTGGCCGATGTCCTGCATCAACGCCGCCTTCGCGTTCGACAGCATTAGATCGACCGCCTCCGGCGTGCTCGCCTCGATCAGGAACTCCCGCTCCATACTGCCCGTATAGAGGCCGGGGTCGTTGACCTCGCCCAGCGTCTTCTCAAGCAGCGCGAGGTTCTGCGTGATCTTCGCGCCGCCTTCGATGGCCCACTGACCAAACAGAGTGTTCAGGGCAGCCACCTTGCGCTCGTCCGGCATATTGTTGATGGCCTGGAACACCGATTTCAGCGTCCCGATGCCGTCGCTCTGCATGGACCTTGCGATGCCCTCAGCGGTGAAGCCCAGCTCCTCCCACATGGCCTTCTGTGCCTTTGTGGCGTTGGACCCCTTGCTGATGTTCGTGTAGATACGTGAAATGCTGGTTCCCACGCGGTCCGTCGCAACGCCGGTCGCCTGCATGGCCGTGGCGATGGCCGCTGTAGCCGACGGGTCCACGCCCGCGATCTGGCCCATAGACGCGGCCTGGTTCACGCTCTGCGCGATCTCCGCCGCCGTCGTGGCATTGTTCGCGCCCAGGTAGTTGATCTGGTCCATCAGCGTCATTACCTGGTCATGGTTGAAGTTGAAGGCGGCCTCCCACTTCGCCATGTAGCTGCCCGCCATGTCGTCTTCAAGGTCCATAGCGGTCGCGGCGACGGCGGTATCACGCAGGATGCCCGTGCTCATTTGCCGGTCCGCACCGATGCCGGACTGGCCCAGGGCCGCCGACATCTTGGAGATTTGTTCGGTGGTCCGTGGTATCTGCGTGCTGAGGTCCTGGATATAGGTCCTCATGGCTTTCAGGTTGCTTTGTGCCTGCTCGGTGCTGGTGGTGGCGCTTTCCGTCAGCCCGTCCACGTAGCGCACCATCGCAGACATATTGTTTTCCAGCTTCGCGGCCTCGGAGGTGCACTTGGCAAGTCCGGCTACGGTCGCCGTTGCCAGCGCCCCCATGGCCGCAAGCCCCGCCGTGCCCACCTTGCTCATGGTGGTGGTCAGGCTCCCCATCAGGGTATTGGTCTGGTTGATCGCCGTCGTCAGGCTTTTGTCTACCTTACCGGCGATCTTGATGCTTAACTCTAATGTTTCGTTCTGTGCCATTCCTCCGCCACCTCGTTATTCAGCGCGATAAACTCCTCGACGGGCAGTTTCAGGTAGAAGTCCACGCCCGTTCTCGTGACCGCTGACAGGCGGATGGCCGCTTGGCGTAAGGCTTTCGCCCCGCCCTTTACTCGAAAAAACCGCTGTCGTTCACCGCGTTTTTCAGTTTCAGCACCTCGCGCAGCGGCAGGCCCGTGAAGAACTCCTCCGGCAGGCCCGTCGCCATGCTCGCAAGGATGCAGGCGAACAGGTAGTTGAAGGAGGTCTCCGTCACCATAAAGCCAGCGCGTGCCAGCCGGTTCTCTGCCTCGCTCTCGTTCATGCTGTTCAGGTCCGCGATGCCGTTCAGGTCCACCTCCGTGTAGGTCTGGCCCTTGAAGTGATACGGCTCCTCAAGCTGCATCACGTGGTTCTCCGTCGCGGCCTCCACGTTCATGTAGTTGCGCACGACACCGGCCACCTTGCGGCTGGCCCCGCGCGGCATCAGCTTGAAAAACTCGATGGGCAGCTCCGCCGCCTTCGCGGCGATGGCCCTTGCAAACGCGGTCGTGGTCTCGCACAGCATAGCGGCGGCCACCTCCCGCTCGTTGAAAAGCTGGCGCTGGGCGTCGATGGCGTCCTTCACCGTCAGCTTATCCAGTCCGCTCAGGTCGATGGAAGTGTATTCCGTGCCCTCGAACTTGTAGGGCTTGCCCAGGTCGATCACGCGCTCACTCTGCGTGGTCTGCGCGGTTTCCTCGTTGGCCTCCGCCATCATGTTCTTTTCTTCGCTCATAGTGCTGCTCCTTTCGATTTTTGAATATGGCGCAGGCCCTACCCTCCGCCGGTGCAGAGAGTAGAGCCTGCTCGTCTCGCTTTTGACTTTCCGGCCTTATCAGGTCAGCTCGGAGATGCCCGCCAGCATATCCACACCGTTGACCTTGTAGACGCCGTTCAGCTTGTCCACTTCCAGCAGCGGGGAACCGTCGTTCTCCACCAGCAGATAGGTCAGCTCAAGCGTCACCTTGGCCTCCATGCCTTCGCCCTTCTCCACCTTGCCGGGGTTGAAGGTCTTCACGCGGCCCATCTCCACCACGCGCAGGCCCTTGAAGGCGTAGCCGCCGGTCTTATCGTAGACCTGCTGGGCGGCGCGCAGCGTCAGGTTCACCACGGACAGGGGGGAAAGCATATCCATGGCGCTGCTGTACAGCACATTGAAGTCGATCTCCTGCTCCATGCTCTCGAACTGGCCGATGGTGGGGCTGTCAATCTCGCCGTTGATGCCAGCGCCGGAGACAGTGCTGGTCTTCATCTTCACCTCCGGCAGCGTAACAGACGCAGCTACGCCGATCATCTTGTTACCGTCCAGATAGGTGTTGAAGTCGTTGATCTTCTCAGGGATGTAGTTGTTGCTGATGCTCATGTTTTCGTACCTCCCTTATCAGCTCAGTGCGCTTACCAGCGCGTCTGGGTCGAACTCGATGATGTCCTCGATGTCCTCCGCCGGGGTGTACGGGGTCATGTACTGGTGGAAGGTGATCTTGCCGTTCATCAGGTCGGTGACGGGGTTCTCGTCCTCGTTGTACACGATCTCGTCCCTTGCGGCGACGCCCATGGCGACGTACCCGTTGCCGCGCACGTTCTCGCTGTCCACGATGGCTTCGATCAGGCGCTTGTTCAGAGGGCTGTCCACCTTCTGGAAATACGTCAGAATGAAGCTGTTGGCGCGCCAGCTCATGTAGCGGCGGCAGGAGAAAAAGCTGTCCTTCGGGTCCGTGTTGCCGGGGTAGGCGCAGGTGCGGTTGCCCCACAGGCGGAAGCCGTTCATGTTCAGCCAGGTCGCCACGCCGTAGCTGTTGACTACGTTGGCCTGGTCCTGGTCCAGCAGGACCTCGGTGCCGTCGGCAAGGCACATGGCGCTGATGGCGATGGTCTTGTTGCTGGGGTTGCTTGGGATGTCGTCGCTGGCCGCGTCGGTGTAGGCGGTCAGGGCAGAGGCCAGGGCGGAGCCGCTGTACATCACGTCTCCCACCTTGCCGTAGCCCCACACGCCGTAAGCGTTCGGGTCGGTCAAAGCCTGGCGCTCCTTCTGCTCCTTCACGTCCGTGTACTTGCGCGCGCCGTCCGCGCCGCTGTCCACGTCCGCGATGCACACGCACTTGAATACGCCGTTGATCTCCTTCGTCTTCGCCTGCAGGGCCGCGCTCACGGTGGCGTTGGTGCTGAAACGGGGAGCCGTCAGGATGCCGGGTGTCATGCCCAGCTTGGGGTAGACCTGGCGCACGACTTCCAAGCCGGTCTCCGCGCCAGTGGCCGCGTCCACGCCGCCCACGATGTCGGCAGCGGTCACTTTGCTGGCGTCCACCTTCTTGCCGGAAACGGTCAGGTTGGTCGCGCCGTCGGCCTTGCCGCCCTCGATCAGGACGATGCTCACGGTGCCGTCGGCGTTATAAACGGCGGTGTAATCCTCCTCGGCGGTCAGCGTCTCCTCGCCGCTTTTCACCACCAGAGTGCTCAGGAGCACGCCCGTCTCCTCCACAACGGCCATGCCGCTGTTGATCTGCACGGTCTTCTCCTCCATCTCGGCGGAGTGCTTGGCCGGGTCCAGCACATTGATCAGCACCAGGGGGGCCACGTTCACCACCGCGAACGAAGCGGAGATCGCTTCGCAGAGGGTGAAACTCGCAAAGTCGTCGCTGTACCCAACGGCAGCGATGGCTTCCGCCTTGCTGTATACCAGCAGAGGCTTATTGATGGCCGCAGCCGGGTCCGCCAGCAGGTGCACCGGGGCAGTCCCGATCACGACCTGCAAACCGGCTGTTCCGTTCAGCGGAGCGATCATGCTGGTTTCCTGCTCGCTGACGTAAATGCCATGTCGATACATACGTTCTTTCCTCCTTCTTACAATTCGGATTTGATTTTCTGGAACAGGATAGCCTCCGCCGTCCCGCTCCGGCCCAGGTTGCTTCTCACCTGAGCGAAACGGCCCACGCTCACCAGCAGCCCCTTGGCCGCCGGGTGGGCCTGAATGAAGTCTGCCAGCGCGGCAGGAATGGTGCCCGCGTACACGGTGTACTGTCTGGCGACGCCGCGCACGCTGGGGCCGCAGTAGACGACGGGGCCGGTCTTTGCTTCCCGCTCCATAGGAACGGCAGTCTTTACCTCCGCCGCCGCAGCGGCTTCGCTCATAGGCGCGGCTATATCCGCCGCGCGGGGTTCTGTTTTCTTGCTCATAGCAGTCCCTCCAATTCGGTGTCTTGGGTCATGGCCGGAGCTGTACAGTTCATGGTCACAGCTCCGTAGTAATACGGGGCTGTGTCGTCCTGCTGCAAGGCCCAGGCGATAGGCTTTAGGATGGTGAAGGCTCCGCCGAAGTACGGCGCGGTGCACGCTCTCTGCACGATGTCTTCCTTGATGTTGGCAACATCCTGAAAGCCCGCCCGCTCGATACCGGTGTCATAGGCGCAGATGATCAGGCTGAACTCCACTGTTTGCGGGCTTTTATCGTCCGCGATCTCTCCGCCGGTCATGCGTACCACGATGTAGGGCGCGTGCGCCACGTCGGTGTCGGCGTCCACGTCGTTCTCCTCCGGGATGGGAAGGTCCTGCTTGAAGATTGCAAGCGGCTTCCGCCCCTCCTGGCCGTTGTACTTCTTTCCGGCGAACAGCTCGCGCAGCATCTCGATCAATGCGTCCTGGCAGAGCTGCGGCGTTTGGCCGATGCCCACTTTCATCGCTTCTTTCATGTCCTCACGCCTTTCTCTTTGCCCGTGCCAAGACCTGCTCGGCCCGCTCGGTCAGCTTTGCCGCCAGGAACAGCTCCACCTCCGGCTCCACTTCCGGCCAGATGGTCGAGTGCATCGCCGCCGCGCTGGGGCTGCCCATGGTCTGCATCTTGTCGCTGGTGCTCGGTGCGCCGCTGCGCACGGTGTAGTGGAAGCGCCCCGTGCCCACGATGCGCTGCACCATGCCCACGTGCCCGCTCTTGAACTCCACCAGGAAGCCCTTGCTTAACTGGTCCTTGCCGGTCAGCGCCTTCATGGGGGAGGTTTTCAGCACGCGGGCCGCGAAATACTCCGGGGCCTGCGCCACGTCACGCCCCATGAAGGGGCGGTTCGGCCTGGTCTGGAAATAGCCCAGGTCGTTGCGGTAGCTTGCGATGCGCAGCTCCGCGCTCAGGCTGCTGTTGCTGGCCTTCTTGCGTTGCACCAAGTCGCTCAGGTGCCGCTTGCCCGCGCTGTTCACCGCGTACCGGGCCTTCGCCTCCGCGATCATCAGCTTGCGGGCCTGCCGGGCCGTGGCGTTGATGGCGACCTTTGCCACCGCCGGGGTCTTCTTCCGCAGGTCGCCCAGCACCGCGCTCACATCGTCCAGACCATCGACCTCGATGGTCATGGTCCCCGCGTTATATCGCACGTTTCTCATGGTCCCCGCGTTATATCGCACGTTGCTCATTGTCTTGTCCTCTGTAACGTCATGCGGAAGACCCCGCACTCCTCCTCGCACTTCATAATGTCGAAGGTGCGCTTATGGTCCGTCCCGGCGTCCATCACCAGCGGCTTTCCCACCTTCGGCTTCGGCCCGTAGTCCTCCGTGCGGATGTACAGGATGGTGTGTGCCTTGTACAGTCCGGTATCGAAGTTCTGCTTCGCTCCCGCCTCCCAGTGTGAATTGTGCTCCCGTGTTCCGCCTTCCACGATCACCACAAGAACGTCCTTGCCGTCGATGATGTGCCGGTCGGCGTGCTCATTGCCGTTGAAGAACACGGTGTCGATGTCCGCCGCCGCGCAGTCCTTGAACGTAGGCGGAGGGGGCATCCCCTCCGCCTCATTCCCATAGTCCTGTTTCAGCTCGAACAGTGCCATCTCAGCACACTTCGGCCACCAGCCAGCTATCCACCTTGTCGGGGATGGGCAGCGGATGGGCCTGCAGCTCCACCATGCGGCGGTCGGGGTGGTGCTCCACGTAGCTGCGGAGCAGGCGGCTGGTCTCCGCCGTCACCCACTGCTGCGTGCCGTCCTCAATGTAGGTGCACGCACCGTAGGCCAGCATGAAGTTCGACTGGCCGGAGATCAGAATGACCACGTTCTCCGGGACCAGAGGCTTCACAGCCGGGGTCTCAGGGTCGGTCCAGTCGTCCAGATACACCTCGCCGTAGGTATACAGGTCGATGTTCGGGCTGGTCAGATGGCCGTAATACTTCACGCCGTTAGGCAGGTCGCGGGGGTCGTAGCCGCCGATGTTGATGCGGCGGTTATCGAGGAGCTTCTGCACCTTCTCGTCGTTGACGAAGGCGCGCAGAGCAGCCTTGCCCATGATCACGCGGTCCACGTTGGTGAAGCCGCCGGTCAGCACCTTCTCGGTCCAGTCTTCCAGGTCCTCGATGGGCTTGGCAGCAGTCTTGCCCCACTGCTTCGTGCCGTCCAGCTTGATCTTGTTGGTGAAGCCGAAGTCGATCACCTCGTTCACGCCGGGGCCGACGATGGGGATTTGTCCGGTGACGATGGCCTGCACGCACATCCACTCCTCGCGGCGCGTGGTGGCGTCGTTCAGGCGGTTGTACTCGTCCATCAGCTTGCGGGCCGCGCGCTGGGCCGGGGTCATGCCGCTGTACAGGTCCTCGCCGGGCAGGCGGGTCATGTGCTGGTCTGCCGTGGTCACGTCGTAGGGGTTGATCAGGGGCGGCTTGTAGCTCTCGGTGCTAAAGCCGTTGGCCTTGAGCACCTGCCCGCCGACGCGGGGATGTACGAAGGCGGCCATGCGGCGGTCGCCCTTCACCAGGTCAATGTCCACGCGCTCGGTGGAGAATGTCTTGATGTTGGTGAAAAAGGTGTCGCGGAAATAAGTGTGGATAGGCGGTGCCTGTCTCACGACCTCCGCCAGATAGCGGGGGGTATAGATATTCACTTCGTTAGGCATATCTCTGTTTCCTCCTTACTTCAAGTAGATGCCGAGGTTGCGCAGCGGGACCTCCACATCAGCGGCAGTCATGCCCGCAGGCAGGACCAGCGCATCAGCGAAGAACTCGCCGGAAAGGTAGATGATGGCGTCCTCGCCGCTCTTGGCGGCTTCGGCGGTCACGCCGTACAGGCCGGTCAGCTTCGCAGCCTCAGCCACGGGAGTGACCTTGCCCTCCGCCAAAAGGACGGGGGTATGGGCGCTCAGGTCAGCGCCCGCTTCCTTCACCGCCGTGGCGATGCGGATGTTGGTGCCTGCGATGAAATACTCAGGCTCGCAGGAAAAAGTCTTTCTTGCCAAATCCATGCTCATGCTGTTGCCCTCCCTTACTTCTTCTGCGCGTTCTGGCCCACGCTCTTGATGGCATCCAGGAACTCGTCCGTCTTACCGGCAGGGGGCGTGTTCTCCACAGTGCCCGCTCCGCTGTTCTTGGCGTCGGTCTTCGCGTTGTTCAGATACTCGTTGCCCTGCTCCTTGGCGCGCTTCATGGCGGCCTTGGCGTAGTCGCTGGCGCTGACGGGCTTGGTGAACTTCGCCTCGGCGGTGATCTCCTCGCTGCCCGGCAGGGCCATCTCCTCGATGTCGCGGATGCGCTCGCGCTCCTCGTTGGTCGCACGATCAGCCGCCGCCTGCTCGATTTGGTCAACCAGCGCAGGATAAGCCTGGCGCAGGTCGTCCGCAGTCTTGATTTCCATGTTCTGTACCTCCTCGTGTTGTACTCCCGGTTTCATGGCTCCGGGTTTATTTACAAAACGTCCGGCGGCGGTGGGTGCTGCCAAACTGTTCTGCATGAAGGTGGGTGCCTTGTCGAAAGGCAGGTGCATATTCACGCTGTTCACGAACAAAACGCCGTCGCGGTTTTCCACCACCGGCGTTTCCACATCCTCCACAAGCTCGTCCACAAAGCCGTTGTCCTTGGCCTCCTGGCCTGTCCACCAGCTCGTCGCGTCCATCCAGCCGGTCACTTCTTCCTTGTCCCGGCCCGTCTTCTTCGCGTACAGGCTGATGATGTTCTCCTTGATGGTGTCCAGCGCGTTCAAATACTGCTGCATGGTCGTGGCGTCGTAGTAGCCCAGCAGGCCCAGCCGGACCGGGTGGACCATGTAGGTGCTGTCGTTGGCCGCCACAACGCGGTCACAGTGGCAGGCCACGATGGTCGCGGAACTGGCGCACAGCCCGTCGATGCGGGCCACCACGTTCGCAGGGTGCTGTTCGAGCAGATTGCCGATGGTCTGCGCGGCAAAAACGTCTCCGCCGCCGCTGTTGATGCGCACCGTGATCTCGCTCACGGCTCCCAGCTTGTCCAGGTCCTCCGCGAACTGCTTGGGCGTTACCTCGTCGCCCCACCACGTACTGTCTGAAATGTCACCATACAGCAGCAGCTCCGCTCTGCCTCCGGCCACATTCTGAAACTTCCAAAACGGTTTAGGCATTTCCATTTCCTCCTTCGCTCGCGGCGCTGGACGGGTCCACGATCTCGTCCACCTCCCGCTTTCTCTTGGCCTCCGCCACTCTCTGGCGGATGTTGCGGTTATAATTTCCGCCGGTCATTTGCGCGGTCTCCTCCTGCGCGGTGGAGAAACCGGCCTCCACGCGCTTCGTCGCCGCGCTGATCTCCTGCACAGGGTTCAGGCTCGTTCTGGCCGGTCCGGGCCACGCGCACCCGCTATAAGCCTTGCGGATGGCCGGGTCCTGGAAGAAGCCCGGAGCCTTGATGCGGTTCCGCGCCACGGCCTCCGCCAGCCACTCCTCATAGATTGGCTGACAAAAACTGTCCACAAAGTCGTCGCGCTGCACATCGCAGGAGCGCCAGAACTCATTCAGTGCACCGCGTGCCGCGCTGTAGCTTGTGGAGAACTGCTTGGAAATGACCTCCGGCGGGATTTCCAGCGCCGCGCCGATCTGCTTGATCATGGCCTCCGTGAACTTGTCGTATCCGGCGTTTGGGTGCTTCGGGTCCGCGAAGGATACGGTTTCGCCGGGGTTCAATCCCACGATAGCGCCGTTGCCCAGCTCCACACTGCCCTGGTCCTCTGCGTCGATCAGCATATTCTCCGGCAGCATCTCGCCGAACGGGCGATCATCCGTCGCCGTGGCGGGCTGCACGAACACCGTGAACATGGCGGAAATGACCGCCGCGTTGATCTCCGCCTCCGTGTACCGTCCCAACTGCTTGAGTGCTTCCAGCACCGGGGCCAGAACAGGCACGCCGCGTAGCTGGCCCGCTCGCTCCCGTGTGATCACATGGACGATGTTCCGCCGTCCGGTCAGCTCGCCGCGCGCCTCCACGCGCGTCCATTCCAGGCCGCTGCCCAGCATGGATGTGTCGGAAAGGGGATGCCGGTTGCACACCCAGTAGGCCACCACGCGGCCCTCCGCATTGGTCTCCACGCCCTGTACGATGTTGTGTACCTCATAGCCTCGCACCGTGCACGGAGCCAGCCGGTCGTAGCCGTCCGGGCTGCAAATACGGTCCGCCTCCATCACGCGCACACGCAGGCCGTAGGGCTGGCCGACCTGCTCGCACATAGGCAACGCCGCGAATGCGTCGCCATTCATCAGGTAGCCCAGGTAGGCAAGCTGTTGCAGCTTGTAGAAATTGCCCAGCCCGTCCATGTCGCACTCCGGCGTGTCCGCCCACAAGGAGCTGTCTCTTATACACATCTCCGAGCCCACGAGACAC
>ENA-OZUP01000446-OZUP01000446.1-human-gut-metagenome-genome-assembly--contig:-NODE-446-length-10157-cov-5.478321_pt1 | contig 10157 bp, 10 predicted proteins | sample MGYA00243436_ERZ654027 | MGnify/ENA primary metagenome ERZ654027 (study PRJEB26926, sample SAMN06164567) | human gut metagenome | biome: ENVO:00009003; feature: ENVO:2100002; material: ENVO:00002003...
TGTAAATATATGGGAGATTGGCTAGATTATATGATGTTTTAATTATAATTCGAAACTTAAGGATACAACTATGAACAAATTGAATTCAATTTATGTTTCCATTCTGGCTCTGGTTGTTGCCATTGCAGCTCTGGTTATGTGCATCATGTGCTGCAACAACAAACAGTCCGTCAGCGTTGAACAGGCTTTGCTGGATAATCCGGAAATGATTGTCAATGCAATGCAGAAATATGAAGAAAATATGCGTGAACAGGCTTTGGCCGGCGCTCAGAAATTGATTGACGCCAATATTGAAGATGTCAACAATGATGCCAATACCCCGTTTGTCGGCGCGGCCGATGCGGAAAAGGTCGTTGTTGAATTTTATGACTATTCCTGCGGCTACTGCCACAGACTGTTCCCGGAACTCAAAACCGTTATGGCGAACAACGGCGATGTTAAATTTGCGTTCAAACCGTTGACTTTCGTTTCTCCGATTTCCGAATATGCTGCTCGTGCCGCTTTGGCTGCCAACAAACAGGGCAAATTTATCGAAATGCACAATGCCATGTTTGAATTCGGCGGTCAGCTGACCGAAGCCGCGATTGATGAAATTGCCGGCAAACAAGGTCTGGATATGGAAAAATACAAAGCTGACCTGAATTCTCAGGCGGTTTCCGATGAACTGGCCGCAGTCAGCGAACTGGCTAACAAGATTCAGATCAATGGTGTTCCGGCTCTGGTAGTTAACGGTAAAATGGTTCAGACTCTGGACGGTTCCGTTATTCAGGATGCGCTGAACAAATAGTTCTGAACGGAAATTAAAAAAAAGGGAGTTTGAAACTCCCTTTTTTTATGTCTGAGCGAATGATTAATATTTGCGGTCAATGATGTATTGTGCCAGAGCGCTGAGATTTTCGGCTTTGTCTCCGAAAATGGCGATGATCTGCCGGGCTTCGTCGATAAGTTGCCGGGATATCTGTTTGGCATTGTCAAGGCCGTACAGTGTGACGAAAGTGACTTTCCCCTGAGCCGCGTCTTTGTTCAGGGTTTTGCCGACCAATTCCTGCTCGCCCTCAACGTCAAGAATGTCATCGGCAATTTGGAAAGCGATGCCGATTTTGCGGGAATAGTCAATCAAAGCTTGGCGCTGCTGCGGAGAGGCTTTGCCGAGGACGGCTCCGGCTTCGCAGGCATAGCGGATTAAACGGCCGGTTTTCATCTCTTCAATATGCTTAATCAGGGCTTCGGCATCGGTTGAGGCGGGAAGCTTTTCCGCATAGAGATCAAGCATCTGGCCGGCAATCATGCCGTCAAAGGCTCCCGCGCCGTTGGCCAGCAGGCTGATGAGTTCGCAACGGGTTTCGGCATCGGCGGCAGTTTGCGGCGCGCTTAAAATTTCAAAGGCATAAGTCAGTAATCCGTCGCCGGCCAAAATGGCGGTAGCCTCGTCAAACTTTTTGTGACAGGTCGGTTTGCCGCGGCGGAGGTCGTCGTTGTCCATGGCCGGCAGGTCATCGTGCACGAGAGAATAGGAGTGCAGCATTTCCAATGCGACCGCCGTACGCAGGGAAGAGGAAAAATCAACACCGAAGAGGCGGGCCGTTTCATAAACCAAATAGGGGCGCAGTCGTTTGCCGCCGTTGGTAACGGCATATTTCATCGCTTCGACGACGCGTTTTTCAGGGCCGTCAGGCAAAGGGAAGAAATCAGGCAGACGGCGGTTAAACTGTTCGGAATATTCGGCAATAACCGTTTTGATATCATTCATTACTGTTCGTCCATAGCTGCCAGCGGAGCCGTTTTGATTTCTCCGTCCGGCGCGATTTCAATTTTTTCGATCTTCAGCTGGGCCGCCTGAAGTTTCTGTTCGCAGAACTGTTTGAGTTTAACGGCCTGTTCATAAGCCGTGACGGCGTCATCAAGCTTAATCCGTCCGCTTTCAAGTTCGCGGACGATGTTTTCAAGTTTAAGCAGGGCGTCTTCAAAGCTCAGCCCTTGTAAATCTTCGTCTTTCATTTGTCCTCCTCTTCGGTTTACGGCAATTTTATTATATTCGCCGGGGAAAGGCAACAGCAATATAGCCGATGTGACTAAAGGCTAAAGTCTATATAGCTCTTAGTTGTTCTATAACTCCCAATCTATTGAATTTTATGCTAAATTAGAAGGAGTTAAAGGAGGAAGAAAATGAAAAATCTGGCTATTACGCAAGGAGCGGCAATGTTAAAGGCTTTGGGCAACCAGAAACGGTTGGAAATTCTTTATCATCTGTCGGGCAAAGAATTGAACGTGGGTGAGCTGGAAAAAATGGTTGATCTCAGCCAGTCGGCATTATCGCAGCATCTGGCGGTTTTGCGGAACAACGGAATTGTTAAAACCCGCCGTTCGGCACAGACAATTTTCTATTCAATCCGCAGTGAAACGGCGCTTAAGCTGATTAATCTGCTGGACAGGCTTTATAATAAGCCGTATCAAAACGGCGAGTGCTAGGCGGAAACGTCCGCAACGGGCGTAATGCTGACACAATGTTTAATGTTGTCGTAGCGGATGCTGAGTTTGCCGTTGCGCAGTTCAATCGCCCGGTTGCCGAACAATTCTTTACGCCAGCCCTTTAAAATCGGATTGTTGCGGTCTTTAAACGTGGCAAAACGTTTCAAATCGTCATCAGAAGCAATGAGTTTGGCAACGACGCCGCTTTCCTGGCTGGTGAGTTTCAACAAAAGTTTCAACAGTTCATGAAGGCCGGCTGCGCCTTGGGGCAGGGGCCTTTCTTTCGGCAGTTTGACATATTGCGATGCCGGAATCTGACGGGCGGCATTGAGGACTTCGATTATTTCGTTTCCGAGTTTTCCGGTTGCGACTTCTTTGCGCATGTTGCGTATTTGTTCCAGCTCTTCTATTGAGGTCGGGCAGAGTGCGGCAATGTTGAGCAGAAGGTCGTCTTTAATGACGTTTTGCCGCGGGGTATCTTTGCGTTGGGCCCGGCTTTCGCGCCAGGCTGCCAGTTCTTTCAGAACGGTCAGCATTTTGGGATTATGGGAGCGGTGTTTGATTTTTTGCCAGGCGTCCTGAGGGTTAACGGTATAGGTTTCCGGATTTTTCAGGATTTCCGCTTCTTCATCCAGCCAGTGGATGCGTCCGTTCTGTTTTAATTGTTCGCGCAGAGCCTGATAAACGTTTACCAGGTGGGTGACATCGCTCAGAGCATAGCAGAGCTGGCTTTTATCGAGCGGTCGGATAGACCAGTTGGACAGACGGGATGATTTGTCGAGCTCAACGTCACAGATTTTTTTGACCAGTGTTTCATAACTGACGGAATCGCCGTAGCCGCAGACCATGGCGGCAATCTGAGTGTCAAAAAGCGGTTCGGGAATAAAGCCGGTCAGCATGTAAAGAATTTCGATGTCCTGGCGCCCGGAATGGAAAACTTTGGTGATGCCAGGGTTTTTCAGCAATTCGACAAAGGGGGAAAGGTCCAATCCCTCTGCCAGCGGATCGATAACGGCAGCGTCATCCGCAGCTCCGACCTGAATCAGGCAGAGTTTTGCATAATATGTTTTTTCGCGCAGGAACTCCAGATCAATGGTGATAAATTCCCGGTTTTGTAAACTGCGGCAAAATTCTGTCAATGCCGCCGTCGAATCAATTACTTTCATAGATAAGCCCAACCGTCTTCCTTTCTAAAGTTTTTTGTACTGCGAAATAATTATAGTTTCTGTTATTTAATATTGTTTTAATGGCGGTGCAACAGAAAAATCTGTTTCGCAAAATTTTAAAAAAAAGACTTGCACTTTTGTCTAAATTGGGATATAGGAAAACTCATACTTTCTATTATTTGAGATATATTACATCAGATACAGGCCTGTTGCGTGGTTAACTTCAGGTTTTTGTGACAACCAAAAATTATTGTTAAATTTTCAAAAAGTTCAAGCTTTATGGAAACAAGTAAAGTTAAGAGATTTATCTTCGCACCGAAGAATGAATCTTTGAAAGCAGCTCTCGAGAGCCAGTCAAACAACGTGCGTAAATCTGTTTATCTTTCGCCTTACAGCGAAGAAGAGTTTATGCGTATCCGTGTCCGCAACCATTCGAACACGACGCAGGGCATTTGCCGCGCTTTGGCACACCGCGTTTCACCGATTACCTATTATAAGCTTCATGCTTACGGTCACGGTGACGAATTGTGTTCTGCCGTTGTCGGAACCATTCGCGTTGAGAACAAACCCTACGACGAAGTGGTTCAAACGGTGAAAAAAGTGCTGGACGAAGTTCGGGCAGAGAGCAAGATTTTCCTTAAACTCAAGGTTTCGGACATTCTTGCCAAAGACGAGACGCCGTGGGTGGAAGTTTTCTGCTCCAAAAACCGCCGTTTGACCGTGGAACAGTGGCAGCCGCAGCTCGCTAAAGTCGCAGCAGCATTGGGCGCCGAGCTTGTTCTCTGGGATGCCGAGATCCGCGAAATGTAGTTTCTTTTAAGCCAGAAAAAAGAAATTTAAAGAGTTGGTGTGGGAACACCGACTCTTTTTTTATGCCCGGCAAGGGAGGAAAATAAATCGGTTTGGCGGCGTTTGCGGTTAAAAGCCTGCTCTTTTATGCGCTTTTCCGGGTGATAGCGCGTTTAAGGACTTGCCAAGCCGGGAATTTGGTTCTACAAATAGAGAGTTTTTTAATTAAACGTATGAGGTTTTTATGAATCAATATCGAACACATACCTGCGGGGAACTGCGGGAAGCGGATGTGAATAAGACCGTGACTTTGGCGGGTTGGATTCACCGTAAACGGAATTTGGGCAATCTCTGCTTCGTGGATTTGCGAGATCACTACGGCATTACACAGTGCGTTGTGGACAGTTCTTCCGATTTGTTCGATAAACTCAACGATATTCGCGTGGAAAGCGTTATCGGTGTAACCGGCAAAGTTCTGCATCGCGAAAGCGTCAACAAAAATATGCCGACCGGCGACATTGAAATCAAGGTTGAAGCCGTGGAAGTTTATTCCCGGGCGGAAATGCTGCCTTTTCAGGTGGCGATGGAAGACGACGCGCCGGAAGAACTGCGTTTGAAATATCGTTTTCTTGATTTGCGCAAAGAGCGCATTCATCAGAATATTATGCTGCGTTCAAAAGTTATTGCCGCGATGCGCCGTTTGATGGTTGAACAGGGCTTTACCGAGTATCAGACGCCGATTTTGACTGCCTCTTCGCCGGAGGGTGCGCGCGATTTTCTGGTGCCGTCCCGTATTAATCCGGGCAAATTTTACGCGTTGCCGCAGGCTCCGCAGCAGTTCAAACAACTGCTGATGGTCGCCGGTTTTGACAAGTATTTCCAGATTGCGCCGTGTTTCCGCGATGAAGATCCGCGTGCCGATCGTTCTCCCGGAGAGTTCTATCAGCTGGATATGGAAATGTCTTTTGCCACGCAGGAAGATGTTTTTAAAGTCATTGAGCATGCCATGGGCGGCGTTTTTAACGAATTCGGCGCCGGAAAGAAAGTTGATCAGGCTCCGTTTATGCGTATTCCTTTCCGGGAGGCAATGCTGAAATACGGTTCGGATAAACCTGATTTGCGCAATCCGCTGATTATTCAGGAAGCAACCGCGCTGTTCGGCAATTCCGGTTTCGGCGTATATGACGGCAAAGTTGCCGAAGGCGCAAGCGTACGGGCCATCGTTGTGCCGGGAATTGCAGACAAGCCGCGTTCTTTCTTTGATAAGCTGGATGCTTTTGCCAAAGAAAACGATATGGGCGGCATGGCTTATATTGCTTTTGCCGAAGGCGGAGCCAAGGGAATTGCCAAGCTGCTGAGCGCCGAGAAATTGGTAGAAATCAAGCAAACGCTGGGGGCTAAAGACGGCGATGCCGTGCTGTTTATGGTCGGCAGCGGTTTGAAACTGGACAAGTTTGCCGGCAAAACCCGCTTAAAACTGGGCGAAGATTTGGATTTGAACGAGAAAAACGTTTTCCGCATCTGCTGGGTGGTTGATTTTCCGTTTTATGAGGAAAATGAAGAAACCGGCGCAGTTGAATTTTCGCATAATCCGTTCTCAATGCCTCAGGGAGGTATGGACGCCCTGTGCAACAAGAAACCGCTGGATATTCTGGCTTATCAGTATGATCTGGTTTGCAACGGTGTGGAACTGGCTTCCGGCGGCGTTCGCAACCATGAGCCGGAGATTATGTATAAGGCGTTTGAAATTGCCGGTTATAACAAAGAATTTGTGGATAGCAAATTCGGCGGCATGATTAATGCTTTCAAATACGGGGCTCCGCCGCACGCCGGCTGCGCTCCCGGAATTGACCGGACGGTTATGCTGCTGCTGGATGAACCGATTATCCGCGACGTTATTCTGTTCCCGTTGAACGGCAAAGCACAGGATCTGATGATGCAGGCGCCGAACTTCGTGACAGAAAAACAGCTGGAAGAACTGCATATCAAGATTGTTCCGGCAGAAGACAAGAAATAACGAATTTAAGGGCTTTTCCGGAGAAAAGCCCTTGTTTGTTCCAATATGTATCAGGAAGAAGACAATGAAAAAGTTTTGGTTGAGTTTGACTGTTCTCATTATGTTGTCGGCGTGCAAATCGGTGACTTTTAACGATTTAAATGTTCAGATGCCGAATGCGAATCTGCTGCCGCCGCTGAATACGGAAGTGGACAGGGAAAGTGTCCGCGACAGTTTTGACGTTCAGTATTCGGGGAGTTCTTCCCGTTCGGGCTATACGGATGCCAGCGGCTGGGGCGGAAGCATTGACAGCGTTAATATCGTGCGCAAGCGCGACCGGCGGATGCGCGACATGATAACTTTGTTTGACCGCAATGCGGCCAATGTGTCGCAGGCTTACGGCGAACGCAAGGGAACAATTAAGCTGCGGGTGACCAACAGCAGTGTTTACAATTCAGGGCTTTATTATGCCGTTCCCTCGATTTTGAGTCTGCATACGCTGAATTTGCTGGGAATGCCGTATCTGTATGCAAATACGGATTTGGAGACGGAAGTTTCGATTTATGACCGCAGCGGCGATTTGGTTTGGAAAACGACAGTGGTCGGGCATGGTGAGGAAGTGGTAGCCATGTATTACGGCTATAATGAGGAAGAAGCTCATGTCATGAGCAGCATTCGGGCGATGAAAGATGCACTGGCTAAGGTTAATATGAATATTGCCAATGATTTTCAAATGATTAAAAAAGGTTTGCAATAAAATGCAAAAAAAATAAAAAAATCTTTTGACATTCATAAAAAAATGGCTTAAATATCAGCATCAGTTTGATGCCTCGTCGTCTAACGGTAGGACACGACACTCTGGATGTTGGTATCTTGGTTCGAATCCAGGCGAGGCAGCCATAAAAAAGCACCCTTAACAGGGTGTTTTTTTTTATATTCAAATTTCCGAGAAAATATGCGGCGGCAGATTTTTTTGTTAACGCTGTTTTTATCTTTGTTGCGGCATACTATATTATACCTGTGTTCCCAAGTGAAAAATCAGAAAAAGAAAGGCTTTACAATTTCAGTTGTGAGGACTAGATTGTGCGGCCGAGAGGTGAGTAAAGATGATTAAGGATATGACGGCCGGTTCGCCGATTAAGCTGATAATGACTTTTGCGGTTCCGGTTTTAATCGGAAATATTTTTCAGCAACTGTATAATATTTCGGATATTCTGATTGTCGGACGTCTGCTCGGTGTAGAGGCATTGGCGGCAGTCGGCGTGTCGGCGCCGATTTTTATGGTGCTGCTGATGATAGCTTTCGGTTTTACCGGCGGTTTGACGGTGATTACGGCGCAGCGTTTCGGAGCCAAAGACGTGTCGGGCGTGCGCGCTTCGGTGGTGCACAGCCTGATTGCCAGTACGATATTGAGTCTGGCGATGACCGGGCTGACGTTGTTTTATTTGCCGCAAATCCTGCATTTGATGAATGTGCCTGAGAATATTTGGGACAATGCTTACCGTTTCTTGTTTGTTTTGTGTTCGGGGCTGGTTCTGGTTGTCAGCTATAACCTCCTGTCCGGATTTATCCGGGCTTTGGGTGACAGCAAGACACCGCTTTATTTTCTGATTTTTTCAACGGTGCTCAATGCGCTGCTGAATCTGGTTTTGGTTTATTTTACGGGGCTCGGCGTCGTCGGTTCGGCTTTGGGAACGCTGACGGCGATGACTATTTCGGTCGTTTTATGCGTGATTTATATCGGCCGGAAGTTTCCGATACTGCGTTTGCGGCGTACGGACTGGGTTTATAATCCGGCCTTTATGCGCGAGCATTTGTATGTTGCTGTGCCGATGGCTTTGCAGTTTTCGGTCATTGCACTGGGACTGATTATTATTCAGACGGTTTGCAACTCGTTCGGTTCCGATACTATTGCCGCTTTTACCTCGGCTTTGAGAATCGAACAGCTGGCAACGTCGCCGCTGGTTGCTTTGGGGTTTGCCTTGGCGACTTATACGGTGCAAAACTTCGGAGCCGGAAAAATCGGCAGAATCCGCCGCGGAGTGGTGCGCAGTTCTTTGGTTTCGGTTTTGTTCAGTATTTCCGTTGCTTTACTGGTGCGCTTTGTCGGCGAAGATATGATCGGGGTCTTTATTAAAGGCGAAAAACCGGAGATTATTGATATTGCCAAAGGGTATTTGGACATTTCGACTTTGTTCTATGTCTTTTTGGGGCAGATTTTTATTTTCCGCAATACGTTGCAGGGAATGGGGCAATCGGTTATTCCGATGGCGGCCAGTATCGTTGAATTGGTTATGCGTTCCTTTGCCGCGGTTTATCTGGCCTCACGGATGGGATATGAAGGAATCTATTTTGCCAGTCCGATTGCCTGGGTTGGGGCTGCGGCGGTGGTTTCTTTCGGTTATCTGAAAATGGTTCGCTGGTTTAGGCATTGTCTTTCCTGCCGGAAGAAACATTTCCGGTCGGAAGATGCCAATCTCCGATCCGAAGCGGAAACGGTTCCCGCCGAATAAAATCCGGGGCTTAATATTTTTATTGACAAGAAGGCCGGCCAAAGTTATAAGATATTTCGAAACGTTGCCGACTTAGCTCAGCTGGTAGAGCTACTGATTTGTAATCAGTGGGTCGGGGGTTCAAGTCCCTCAGTCGGCACCATAAAAAAGCCTCCCATCGCGGAGGCTTTTTTTATGGTATTAATCTGGGAATTTGAAGCCAAGCGGGCGTGAACCGATAGAAACACCGTTGTTCCGGTGTTTTCGTTGTGAGCGGTGAGAGTTTGTCGGCAAGCAAATGAGCGTGAGCGAAGTTTACAAACCGAAGTTTCTAAGTTCCTCAGTCGTCACTATAAAAACGTGTATTACGATCGTCAGGACGGAGGACTGTTTTTTGATTTCGGCGATTGAGCCTTTATTAACTTTTTTGCGTTTAAGATGAGGCAGATTAATTGAGCGAAAAGGATTCAGCAATGAAAAAACTGTTGGCTTTGCTGGCCGTGATGTTGGCGGCTTTGGGAATTTGGGGAGCGTACCGAGTTTTGTCTTATGCGGAACCGGATGCGGCTTTTTATGCGGAGAAGGTGAATCGCGCTCTTGAAGAAAATGAGCCGCAGCAGGCCTTTGATTATATTAATCTGGGAATTGAAGCTTATCCTGACCATTTGGATTTGCGTTTCGGCAAAGTTTATATGTGTCAGATGATTGCCGATTATGACTGTATGGGCAATGAGCTGGTTAAGATTCTGGATTATTCGGCCGCCAATGACAATCGTTGGAAATGGCTGAAAGAGGAAGACCGTGACAGGGTTTTTATGCTCGGGGTCGTGCAGAATTATCAGAAAATTCTGTGGGAAGACAATAAGACGGATGTAATGCGCCGGGTGGCGGAGACTGTTCTGCGTTATTATCCCGATCATGTTGAAAGCCTGAATACAATGGCTGTCAGTTATTTGAGCGAAGGGGACTGGCAAAATGCGGAATCGTATTTGCAAACGGCTCGTCAGCTGGCACCGGAAGATAACGTCGTACAGGCCAATCTGAAACGCTGGGCGGAGATGAAGGAAGAAGGAAAAGGCAAAAATTAGTTTTTGCCGTTATCTGCACCGTATGATTGCATTTGTAGTTATTCACAAGTTAAATCGGGCTGAAAAGTCCGGTTAGAGCCGCTTTTTGATAATTATAGATTTAATTTGCAATCTTGTTAAAGCTTTTAGTTTTAATTAATTTTATTTATGCTAATTT
>ENA-OZUP01000457-OZUP01000457.1-human-gut-metagenome-genome-assembly--contig:-NODE-457-length-10061-cov-5.262642_pt1 | contig 10061 bp, 7 predicted proteins | sample MGYA00243436_ERZ654027 | MGnify/ENA primary metagenome ERZ654027 (study PRJEB26926, sample SAMN06164567) | human gut metagenome | biome: ENVO:00009003; feature: ENVO:2100002; material: ENVO:00002003...
GTATTATATATGAAAATTTTATTATGATTTCTATAAATGTTCTGCCTAAATTATCCTGGACATTTTTACTATCCTCTATATGCCTGTTACACATTTACCGGGAGCTTATCAACACCGAAAAAGTGCCATCATGATATGACAGTCTTCCTTTTAAGCCATACTTGTCAAGTATCGTCCTCACAACAAAAAGCCCGAGTCCACTGCCACCGCCTGTTCTACTGCCGCTGCCCTTCACATACGGATCCCACAGCGAATCTATGTCATCTGGCAAGACATCGTCCGTTGTGTTGCTTATCGTCACCTTTCTATCTGCCATCTCTATATCTATAATTCCATTTTTCATGCCGTGTCTCACCGCATTTGTCACCAGATTTTCCGCAACGCGTTTCATCGATTCCATATCTGCATTTAAAGTACAATTGCCCTCAAATGTCACCACCATATTTTTTCTCTGTATCGCCACCTCATTTTCTTCTACAACTTTTCTGAAGAGTTCCGCCATATCAACGCTCTCAAGTTTTTCTCTTTTTCGCCGTTTCCCGGTCTCCAGCCTGTCTATCTCCAGCATCTGCTCAATCATTCCATTCATCCTTCGCACATTTTCTGATATTGCCTCCGCATACTGTTGCCTCTTGTCCGTATGCACATTTGCGAGAAGGTTCTCCGCATAACCCGACATAGCCATGAGTGGGGTTTTGAGATCGTGGGCCATAGCATTTGTCATATTGCGTCTGTACTCCTGACGGTCATAGCGGGTCTTTCTCGTCATGTATATGACAGCAGTCGCAAATACAGTTATGCACGCTATACACCATATGGCTATTCTTCTTATATCCCCGGCTAGTTCCCGTATGACTGCATCCGCGTCATAGGAACACACACCGACAAGCATGCACTGTCTGCCATTTGCCAGCGTGACTCTGCCCTCCATGGCAGCGTAAACCCTGCCGTCGCCATCCTGGATACCGCACACATTGTTTCCTGTGTAATCTATCTTCTTTTTGCCGAACAGAAAATCTCCGCTTGTTGAGCCTATGTGACAAGTCCATACCAGTCTGGTCATCTGTCCGCTTGCCACATACCGGGTGCTGGGTGCTTTGATAACCCTGTCCAGCGCATCGCTCTCGGTTTCCAGCAGCTGATCCATATCCCTGAATGTCCTGATATCCGTCACCACATACTTTTCCCCATTCATGACAAATGTTGAATTGATAGTGTCATCAAAAGTAAGCTTTTCCAGTGTCACATCATACTCCGAATACCCCGACGCATCCGCCGGGCCATCGTAAAATACGCTCCCGTCCGTGTGTCTGTCAGTACCCTGTATCGTAAAGCTGCTTCCATTTTCACTGTCCCGCAGATACACTTTTCCTATGCACGGATCGGCTATGTTCTTCACTCCGCAGATATCCCCCGAATATTCATATACCGACACCCTATTGTCAAGAACCTTCGTCAGTCCACTGTCATCACACACATAATATCCGCTTATGCCGGTATCCAGATTCCTGACACACATGATAGTAAATGGCTCATTTTTATTCACAATACCGTCCAGATTGATCCTCTGGAACGTTTCAGAATCGTACAATCTATATAAGGTATTACAGTTATTTATAAGATAGTGATTGTACAGCCAGTCTTCATTTGTCACATACATGAGTACCTCGCCATTCAAATACGAATTCCACATTATCGTATTGTATGCCCGTATATACGCCGCGCTGTCTTCATCCACGGAATCGGCAAATTCATCCTGAGTCTGTACTGTGTTCATCCTCTCGTGGACACTCCCCATCATATCATCAACCGAGTCAGACATCTTGTTATACAGCATCATGCTCGCAGTTCTGTATGACACATATGCCAGAGTTCCGATCAGAACCGTACATACCGCAGCCGCCACAAGCAGCTCCACCCACCAGATGGGCTTTCTCATCAGTTTCATTTTCTTTTCGTGTTTTTGCTTTTCATATTTTTGCTTTTTATGTTTTTGATTTGTATGCGATTTTACCATGTCATCACGCCTCCTTATTGCACATCCCTTATCTGATATCCTTTTGTGATGACAGTCTTTATCTGCCCGGCAGCCTTGCCTAGTGCCTTTCGCAGCTTTCTGATATGATCGTCCACAACTCTGGTTCTTCCGTCATAGTCATAGCCCCATATATTCACCAGTAGTTCCTCCCGCGACACCACACGTTTTCTGTTCTCCATGAGGTATATGAGAAGTTCCAACTCTTTTCGCGGCATATCAATGGCTGCACCATCCACAGTCACCGTGAGTACCGATGTGTCGCAGCATATTAAGCCACACACAAGTTCCCTGTGGATAACGGTTCCCTTCGCCCGTCTCACCAGCGCCACAGATTTGGCATAGAGTTCTGCAATGGCAAATGGCTTGACCACATAGTCATCGCAGCCAAGTGTATATCCATACAGCACATCCTCCTGCCTGGCTCTGGCTGTCAGGAAAATGACCGGTACATCGCTGGTCTTTCTTATCTGTCTGCACAGTTCCCAGCCATCCACTCCCGGAAGCATGATGTCTAAGAGCACAAGATCATACTGATCCTCATAGAGCATTTCCTCTGCCTGTATGCCATCACAGGCGCAGCTCACATTCATCTCACTTGCCTCAACTCCTGTGAAATAGTCAGCCACGGCCTCTCTTATGTCGTGATCATCCTCCACCAGAAGAACCTTGTATCCCATCTCCGCACCTCCTAAAATAAACTTTTTCCCTTCTCATTCGTCCAGCCACAATACATCTGAAACATATGTCCAAAAGGCGACATCCCCTGTCATCATATTAACATGATATACAGACGATGTCGCCTTTCTGTGTCCTTTATTCTGCTTTTACAGCCCATCTCATCTTCGTCGATCTTGCTCTCGGATTGCGGGCGCACTCCTCCGCTGACGGTCTGATGACATCCTTGCTGACTTCGCTGTAAACACCAGCCTTCGCTCCCGCCTTGAACGCTCTCTTTACCAGTCTGTCCTCACCTGAATGGAATGTCAGTATCGCCACTTTTCCACCAGGTCTGAGCGCATCCGGCAGCTTGTCAAGGAAATCATACAAAACCTCAAACTCACTGTTCACATCTATTCGCAGAGCCTGAAAACACCTCTGACAGGATTTCTTCACAGCCTCTTTTCTGTCCTTCTCCGGCACAAATGCCAATGCCTCCTCGATGGCATCCTTCATCTGCGTGGTGGTCTCCACATAATTCTTAGTTCGGTTTCTCTTCATGATGACCGTGGCGATCTCCTCCGCATAAGGCTCGTCCGAGTTCTCCTGGAACATCCCAACGAGTTCCTCATACGAAACCTCTCGTAGACGCTCCGCCGCCGACTCACCCTTCTCCGGATCAAGCCTCAGATCAAGTGGTCCATCAAACTTGTATGTGAATCCCCTGTCTGGATTGTCTATCTGCATGGAAGACACTCCGAGATCCGCAAGGATAAAATCAAATCCCCCGGCCTCCTCTGCCACCTGGTCGATATTCCTGAAATTTGTCTGCTTTATCGTGAGTATATCCTCTCCGTATCCAGCCTCAGACAGTCTATGCTTCGTCTTCACTATCTCTATAGGATCAACATCCAGAGCATACATATGCCCCTCTCCATGGAGCTGCTCAAGCATACGCCTTGTGTGACCACCATAGCCCAGTGTCGCATCAAGCCCCTGCTGTCCCGGCTGTATCTGAAGGAAATCCAGTATCTCATTTACACATATTGAAATGTGCATCCCTGCCGGGGTACTTCCCTTGCTTATGACTTTCTCTATCGTATCCGCATATTTTTCAGGATCGTGCTCCTTGTATTTCTCCTCAAACCTCTTCGGATGGGTGCCACTGTAGTGCACTCTCCTCTTGTGTATCTTTTCTTCCATATATTCTTATCTCCTTAGCCGCCGTCTGCCATACAAGGCCCCGGAACATTTATGTCATAATACCATATATCTGCGAAACAAGCCACACAACACTAAAAAAATGGAAGCCACGGCATTCATCCGTGACTTCCAGAATAATAGCATCATATAATTATTATTATTTACCAGCTATAATGTGATGTATCATGGTGAGCTGGCTCCTGAGTGCATCTACAGATATCTGTCCAGGGGCGGAAGGTATGCCCGCTGTGGCAAATGATATCGTATTGCCATACATCTCTCCTGTGGTTCTTGTCTCCACACCAAGTTCACCCATGGATATAACTATGAGAGGGGTCTGATTTCCACTATCCTGCAGTTCCTTTGCAGCCTGCATCATATCTACGACCTGCGATCCCTCCTCAGGCATCATGGCTATCTTGGCTATATCTGCACCTGTGAATATGATGGACTTAAATCTGTCAACTATCTGTTCCATAGGTATAGTAGTCTTGAAATCGTGATTGGACACTATGACATACACGCCCTTGGAATGAGCCTCCGCTATGACTTCATCCACAATCTCCATGTCGGAGAAATATTCTATATCCACGATGTCTATATATCCACTGTCTATAGCGTCAATAAGAAGGTCGTGATACTGGCTGAGTGTTGCCTCCATGCAGCCACCCTCGCCCTTTGTTCGGAATGTAAATATAATAGGGAACTGCCCCAGCTTATCATGGATCTTAGCCAGAGTCTTCATAAGTGCCTCTCTGTCAAAGCACTTCTCGTACATATCCGCTCTGAATTCCACCATGTCTGGTTCCGACTTCGCTATGATCCTCAACTGATAGTCCACATCATAATCCGTCGGAGCTACCAGAGGTACACAGATCTTAGTCATTCCCTCTCCTATCGCCACATTCTTCACATTAACGACCTTCATCACTGCCTCCTGCCTTTTTCACATTTTCCCTGCACGCTGTACAGCTATTACTTTATCTCAATTGCATCCATGAATGTCTCACACAGCTTCTGCGCGTCAACCTTGTCGACCTTATCCCAGTAGCTGATAGAACATGTAACTACATCCTCGCCTGTAGGATATACCAACAGCACCTCTGTTCTGTCCATATCATATGATGTGAGCTGTATCACAAGATATGTTACCTCTGTGCCATCCTTTGCCTTCACTGTGCCATCTGTCATCTCGTTGACCTTGGAGTTCTCATCGTTGTAATACTCTGTGTAAGTATCCTTCATGTTCTTCACAAGATCACTTGCTGAATAGTGTGTATATGTAGAATAGCTTGCATATACATCGCCCTTCTCATCATTATAAGATATGGTATACTCTGAAGCATAGCTTCTCTCGTATCCCTTTGGATCATTGATCTTTACTGACTTATCGCCAAGGCTTAATGTAACCTTTGAAAGGTCTTCCTCCTCTGTGCTGTCATTTGACTTCTCTGTGGTTGCTTCCTCTGTTGTAGCTGCCTCTGTTGTCTCAGGCTCTTCCTCCTCAGTATCCTTTGAGTCGGTGCCGAACTTTCCGTCAAGTCTGCTGTCAACACTTACTGAGTCAAATATCTCGCTCCATGCTGATACGATCTTTTCCATCTTATCCATGTTGATGTACTGATCTATATCATCACTGTTGAGAACTGAGTAATCAACCACATCTCCTGCTGCAGGAGCCTCTATCTTGTTGTCCTTCTCTGCTACCTTGAGATTTCCTGAGCACTGAAGAACATCCTCGCCTGATACTGTAACTGTGAGCTTTGCATCATTTATGCTGAATGACTCGCCCTTCTTGACATCTGCAAGGACACCCTCAAATGCAGCCTGAGCAGTCTCACCCTGTACATCAACAGATATGCTTCCACTCATCTTACCGCTGTTCTTGTCATAGTCTGATGTCACATTTCCTGTGAACTCCTGGCTCTCTCCGCCGCTCATTGCTGATAATGTGTACTTCTTGTCAGTTGATATCTTATCTCCTGATGTGTCAGTCTTTGACTCACTCTTGAGCTCTATATTTACATCTGAACCGTATGTAAGTGCTATCTTTGTTACAGCATCTGATGTGACATTTCCGTCACCCATGTAATCTGCTGTGAATGAAAGCTTAACGCCTGCTGCTGCAAGATCATAATCCCAGTCAACACGGATCACCTTGTCGTTTTCTACGTATACATTTGCAACGGCATCCTTTGTCATTACTGCGCTGACCAGAGATGGAATAGTGCCGATGGACTGCTTGAGCTGATCCTTTGTAACGCCCATCTGATCCATCATATCATCTGACAGATTGCTGTCCATGTACTTGTTCAGACAGTCAACCAGTGCCTGTGAGAACTCATCTATAGCGTCTGTTGTTATTGTCACTGTGTAGTGGTCTGCCTTGATAGTCTTGCCATTTGCATTTGTAAACTCATCCTTGCCGACCTTCTCATATGTTATGGACTCTGCAAGCTTATCTGCAGCCGGCTTGAGATCCTCATCTATGATCTTCTGAAGAGCCTCGCTGTCAACTGAACCGCCGGCTCCCGCATCCTTGCTGTCGAGCTCTGCCATAACACTGTTCATGTCAAATGAAAATGTCTTGGTAAAGAGATCAGGACATGACATATAGAGCGTCTGACCGATCATTACAACATCCGCACTGACTGTCTCGCCTGCCAGTGTCATGGAAGAACCAAGCTTGAAGCTGTTCTGTCCGTCGCTCTTGGCTGTGCTTGCGTCAAATGTAAATGTTGAACCGTCGAGCTGACCATCTCCGGCAACCTTGTCGATGGTAAAATCTGACTGAACGTCCAGCTTGTCGACATCTATGTCATCTGCTCCGACGATACCCACAATATTATTGTTCTCAAGTTCCTTTGCTGTGTTCTCCATCGCGTCCTTAACCGCATCCTTAGGACTCTTCTTGATGAACACGAAGAATACAACAACAAATGCTGCTATGATAACAAGCGCTGCCACAACTGCTATTATGGCTATCTTGATACCCTTTCTCTTCTTTGGAGACTCAGGCTTGTGCGCCTGATCGCCATACATGTTCACGGTCTGATCATATACACTCTGCTGTGCATTCATCTGCTGACCGTACTGATCTGCAAACTGCTGATTTGCATCGTACTGCTGCTGGCCATACTGTCCTGCGTACTGCTGGTTTGCTCCATACTGCTGCTGGCCGTACTGTCCTGCGTACTGCTGGTTTGCTCCATACTGCTGCTGGCCGTACTGTCCTGCGTACTGCTGGTTTGCTCCGTACTGCTGCTGGCCGTACTGTCCTGCATACTGCTGGTTTGCTCCGTACTGCTGCTGACCATACTGTCCTGCATACTGCTGGTCTGCGCTATACTGCTGACCCGCATCACCCTGCTGATTCTGTGATGGCTGTGGACCATCGGCGCCGTTAGGATTCATTCCGTCCGGCATCTGATTCATGTTATTATCACTCATAATATCTCCCTTTCTGTGTGAATAACCATTATCCTTCCTCTGTAAATTTACACAAATACTTATAAAATGTAAACATTTTTTATTATCTCTTCATATTATGTAAGCAATGTGAAATGGCACGTTAACGCCTGATACGCCACATTGCTGGCACTAAAAATCAGCTTCATCGTCGAAACTGAGTCCAAGTTTTCCAAGTATTGACTTTGGAACATAAGCTTCTATAAATATGCCATCGTCCAGATATTCCTCTGTCTGGATCTCACCGTATTTGTGTATAAGTCCTGTGAGCCCTGCTTCAGAATATGCAAATGTATGCCTTATATATGACTTCTGATTTCTAAGTATTTCCTCTATCGCACTGGCAAGCTCCGGGAGTCCCTGTCCCGTGGCAGCCGAGATATACAGAGTCTTGTCCGCTCTCAGATCACGCGCACCCACCAGATCATCCTTTGATATTCTGTCTATCTTGTTGAATACAGTTATCACAGGTTTTCCCGAATTCTCATCTATCTTGAGCTGCTTTAATGTGCCGTACACCGTCTCTATGTTCTTATCCCAGTTTTCATCCGATGCGTCCACAACATGAAGGATGACATCACAGTATTTTGCCTCCTCCAGAGTGGAGCCAAAGGCCTCGACCAGATGATGCGGCAGTTTCCTTATAAAACCGACCGTATCGGTGAGCAGTATATTCTGTCCCCCCGGCAGCTTGTATCCTCTTGTCGTAGGATCAAGGGTCGCAAATAATTTGTCTTCCTGTAATACTCCTGCCCCCGTGAGTGCATTCAGCAGGGTCGACTTGCCCGCATTTGTGTATCCGACTATGCCAACAACCGGCACAGCGCTCCTCTGTCTCTGCTTTCTCTGCTGGCTTCTCTGGGATTCAACGTTCCTGAGCTCCGCCTTCAGTCTGGAGATCCTGTCCCTTATGACTCGTCTGTCTATCTCCAGCTTCTTCTCTCCCGGTCCTCTCGTTCCGATTCCACCGCCAAGTCTCGACAATGAATCTCTCATACCAACGAGTCTGGTGGCTCTGAACTTAAGCTGTGCAAGTTCCACCTGCAGCTTGCCCTCGTAGCTTCCAGCATGTGCTGCAAATATATCGAGAATGACCATTGTCCTGTCCATAACCTTTATGTCCAGTGCGTCCTGAAGGTTCATCAACTGTGCCGGTGACAGCTCATCATCACAGCACACTCCTGTGGCGCCCAGCTCATATATCATCTCCCTGAGCTCCTCAACCTTTCCTCTTCCCAGATACAAGTCATTTGCAATGCGGTCCCTGTTCTGCACCAGCCGTCCCACGACCTCGGCTCCGGCTGTGTCTATGAGCTCCGTGAGCTCGTCCAGGGATGCCTGAATCTCCAAGGAGACCTCTTTCTGTGTATATCCACCTGTATCGGCGGCAAATATGATTATCTTTTCTTTTATCTTCTCTGCTTCGAGATCATAAATTGTACTTTTCCTGTCTGCCATGATCCACCTCTACTTTTCAACGGTGACTGTGACTGTGTGATAGGATGATCTGTTGCCGCTGCTGTCCTGCGCACAGCACACAACTGTATAGCTGCCCGCCTTGGACTCCATTTTGTTAACAGCCACACATATAACGTCCTGTCCAAGACTTGTGAGTGCTTGTCCATCCAGAGTCTTGCCATTGCCATCTGTGGCCACTCCTGTCCTTATCAGTGTATCACCATCCTGTGCGTTCACATAAGATGCAACAAGATCTGCAAGCTCATCAGCCTGTCCATTGTAACTCTCCAGCTTTATCTCCACAGGAACCCTTGTTATAACAGGAGCTTCATCATCCTCCACTGTTATCTCGATACTCTTACATATCTCACTGCCCTGATCTGTAAAGCTGTACTTTACTGTATATTTTCCCAGCTTCATATTGTCCACGGTTCCCTCAACCTTCAACTGATCCGTTACATCCTCACGCTGTGAATTGAAGGCCCATATTCCCGCCATTGTGTCATAGTTCTCGCCCTGGTTTATGCTGTGGCTCTCCGCACCGTATATCACGGCTGTTCCTGCGGTCGGATTCTCCTCAACCATGTCTGTCGGATCCCATCCGGTCTCATCAGTGTTATCCAGTCTGGTCACCGGCACAGGTCTTCCCAGCGGGCCATAATAGTCACTGTCAAATATATCAACATATGTTCCAGACTCGCAGTTCTCATATATCCATTTGGTATCTGCAACGCACAGTCTGACGCATCCCAGTGATGCCCCGGTTCCAAGCTTGTTGAATTCCCATGTCTCAAGCGAATCCTTTGTGGTGTCCAGATAAGGCACGGAATGGAACAGGGTGTCGCCATCTATCTGTGACACATACTGGCCATAACAGTTGTCAAACAGTGCAAGCCAGTCCCACTTGAGCTGTATGTTGAACAGTCCGACAGGAGTCTCTCCCACCGGTGATACCGAACAGCGCATTGCCTTTACCGGAACAGTGTAATATCCAGCAGCGTCCAGCTTGTATATAGTAACTATATTTTCCTGTCTGTTTATCTTGATGGCGTATGGACAGCCATTGTCCGCCAGATCCTCGCCATTATAATTCTCTTCCTGCTCAGTCGCCGGAACCGCTATGTCCGTACATTCCACAGTTCCCTGAACCTTGAGTTCCGCAACCTTTTCTGTTGTTGCTGCTGAGGCTGTCTCTTATACACATCTCCGAGCCCACGAGACACTGAGCGATCTCGTA
>ENA-OZUP01000466-OZUP01000466.1-human-gut-metagenome-genome-assembly--contig:-NODE-466-length-9990-cov-9.302063_pt1 | contig 9990 bp, 7 predicted proteins | sample MGYA00243436_ERZ654027 | MGnify/ENA primary metagenome ERZ654027 (study PRJEB26926, sample SAMN06164567) | human gut metagenome | biome: ENVO:00009003; feature: ENVO:2100002; material: ENVO:00002003...
TTCGGCGCACTCTACCCATTTTCCCTTTTCAAACCGGTTTTTAGAGGTTCCCTATTGTAATTACTTATTCAGCAGTACCTCGACGCTTGCAAGCTTAACGCAGACGCAGAATATCTCCATAGCCTGGCGCAGCTCGTCAACAGACGGGAATGTCGGCGCGATGCGGATATTGCTGTCCCTGGGGTCCTTGCCGTAGGGGAATGTAGCACCCGCTCCTGTCATGACAACGCCTGCTTCCTTAGCGAGGGAAACTATGCGCTTAGCGCAGCCGGGGAGCGCGTCGAAGGAAATGAAGTAACCGCCGTTGGGCTTGTTCCACTTGCCGACGCCCAGGGGTTCGATCTCCTTGTCAAGCATGTACAGAACCACGTCGAACTTCGGACGGATAATAGCGGCATGGTGCTTCATGTGTTCGCTGATGCTCTCAAAGTTCTTGAAGTACTTTGCGTGGCGCAGCTGGTTGAGCTTGTCGAAGCCGATGGTCTGGTAGGTCATCTGGCTCTTGATGAAGTCGATGTTCTCCTTGCTTGCTGCAACTACCGCAAGACCGCCGCCCGGGAAGGATATCTTGGAGGTGGAGGTGAACTCGAATACCATGTTCGGGTTGCCTGCCTTTCTGCATTCCTCGATGATGTTCAGCAGGTGGTCGTGGTTATCGGAAAGATGGTGTACGCAGTATGCGTTGTCCCAGAAAATGCGGAAGTCCCTGGCCTTGGGCTTGAGGTTTGCAAAGCGCTTTACAACCTCGTCGGAATATGTGATGCCCGTCGGGTTGGAATACATCGGCACGCACCAGATACCCTTGATCTCCTCGTCCTCTGCTACCAGCTTCTCGATGGTATCCATGTCGGGGCCGTCCTCGCGGTAATCAACGGTTATCATCTCGATGCCGAGCGCCTGGCAGATGGCAAAGTGTCTGTCGTAGCCGGGGGCAGGGCACAGGAACTTCACGTGGTCGTATTTGCACCAGGGCTTCTCGCTGCCGAGTACGCCGAGCTGCATAGCGCGGATAATGGTGTCGTACATCATCTGCAGGCTGGAGTTGCCGCCCACGATAACTTCGTCAGCGGAAACGCCGAGCATTTCCTGGAAAAGAGCCTTAGCCTCGGGGATACCGTCAAGCACGCCGTAGTTGCGGCAGTCGATACCGTTGCTGGACTTGTAGTCGCCGTCCAGGCAGTGCAGCAGCATATCCAGTGAAAGGTTGAGCTGCTCGGGCGCGGGCTTGCCTCTGGACATATCCAGCTTCAATCCCTTTGCCTTATAGTCTGCGTACTGTTTCTCCAGCGCGTTCTTTTCAGCCTGGAGCTGTTCCTTGCTCATCTGTGAATAAAGCATATTGTGACCTCTCTTTATGCAATTATAAAGGCGTGCTGTTGCTCCAGCACAACTCATTTATAACCATTATAGCATAGTATGTCGTTTTTTGCAAGCGTTTTTTTGAAATCCTGCAAAATAATTTGCCGGTGGGAATACAGACAAAATTCCCCGGGATAATCCACCCGGGGAAGCGTTCATTCAGTTTCAGAGAGCCTTTACAGCAGCCTTGAGAGCCTCGACCCTGTCGGTCTTTTCCCATGCGACGTCAAGATCGTCGCGACCCATGTGACCGTAAGCGGCAAGCGCCTTGTACTGCGGCTTGCGGAGGTCAAGCGCGTCGATGATGGCAGCCGGACGGAAGTCGAATACCTCAGCCACAGCCTTTGAGATAACATCGTCAGCGACCTTGCCGGTGCCGAATGTGTCAACGAAGATGGAAACGGGTCTTGCAACGCCGATAGCGTAAGCGACCTGGATCTCAGCCTTGTCTGCAAGGCCTGCTGCGACTACGTTCTTGGCAGCATAGCGAGCCATGTATGCAGCGGAACGGTCCACCTTTGTCGGGTCCTTGCCGGAGAACGCGCCGCCGCCGTGACGGGAATAACCGCCGTAAGTATCAACGATTATCTTTCTGCCGGTGAGACCGCTGTCGCCCATAGGGCCGCCTACGACGAAACGCCCTGTCGGGTTGATGAAGTACTTTGTGTCAGCGTCCAGGAGTTCTGCGGGAACGGTGGGCCTGATCACCTTTTCGATGATGTCGGCGCGTATCTGCTCCAGCGTTGCGGAAGCCTTGTGCTGCGAGGAAACAACAACAGTGTCCACGCGGGAGGGCTTGCCGTCCACGTATTCAACAGTGACCTGGGTCTTGCCGTCGGGGAGGAGGTAGGGGATAGTGCCGTCCTTGCGCACTGCGGTGAGCTTCTTTGCGAGCTTGTGCGCGAGGCTTATCGGCATGGGCATGAGTTCGGGGGTTTCGGTGCATGCGTAGCCGAACATCATTCCCTGGTCGCCGGCGCCGGTGTCGTGGGCGTTCTGGTCGCGTCCCTCAAGGGCGTTGTTTACGCCCATCGCGATATCGGGGGACTGCTTGTCGATGGTGGTGAATACCGCGCAGCTGTCTGCGTCGAAGCCGTATTCAGAGCTTGTGTAGCCTATATCGCGTACAGTCTTGCGCACGATGGTTGGAATGTCTATCTGTGCGGTGGTGGTTATCTCGCCCATTACCGTTACCATACCGGTGGTGGTGAGAGTTTCGCAGGCAACTCTGCCCATGGGGTCCTGCTCGAGAATTGCGTCGAGGATAGCGTCGGAGATGTTGTCGCAGATCTTGTCGGGGTGACCTTCGGTAACGCTTTCAGAAGTAAACAGATATTTGCTCATTGGTTTTCCTTTCTTTAACATGCCGGTTCTTTTTTGGACAAACAAAAAACTCACTCCTCAGGAGTGAGCCGAAATTCGTATCACTCCTCATCTTTCGGCAGTTATGCTGCCGCAGGAAGTAGCACCTTTTCCATTTGCCGTGAGCCGGAAAACGGAGAGGTTGCCGGGCTTCATAGGGACCAGTCCCCCGCATTACGCCAGAAGCCGCTCTTGATAAGGTTTTTTGTCGATAATAGTATAACATATGTGAGCGGCGTTGTCAATAGTAAATCTAAGATTTATTATGAAATTGGAGAAATATTTTAAAGGCAAATAAAAAAGCACAGGACGAAAGAGCAGCTTCCGTCCTGTGCAGTTCATATCAGAGTTTTGGGGATAACGTCCGCGTAGCGGACACATAAATTCCGGATTACGAATTCATAATTCCGTATTTATCAATACATTCCTCCCATGCCGCCTGCGGGCATTGCGGGAGCAGCGGGGGTCTCCTCGGGCTTGTCAGCTACGAGGGACTCAGTGGTGAGTACCATTGCAGCAACGGAAGCAGCGTTCTGCAGTGCGGAACGAGTTACCTTTGCAGGGTCAACGATACCAGCGGAGATCATGTCGCCGTAGGTCTCGGTGTAGGCGTCGAAGCCGTAGCCTACCTTGCCCTCGCGGTTGATGGTGTCGATGATGACGGAACCTTCAAGACCTGCGTTCAGAGCGATCTGACGAACCGGCTCCTCAAGAGCGCGGAGAACGATCTTTGCGCCAGTCTTTTCATCGCCCTCGAGGGTGTCAACGAGCGCCTTTACAGCAGGCATTGCGTTGATGAGCGCAGTACCGCCGCCGGCAACGATGCCTTCCTCAACGGCTGCCTTGGTAGCTGCGAGAGCGTCCTCGATGCGGAGCTTCTTCTCCTTCATCTCTACCTCGGTAGCAGCGCCGACCTTGATGACGCCTACGCCGCCGGACAGTTTGGCAAGTCTTTCCTGAAGCTTCTCCTTGTCGAACTCGGAGGTGGTGTTCTCGATAGCGTTCTTTATCTCGTGAACTCTGTCCTTGATAGCGTCCTTGTCGCCGCAGCCGTCAACGATGATGGTGTTCTCCTTGTTGACCTTTACCTGCTTAGCGCGACCGAGCTGGTTGATCTGGGTCTCCTTGATGTCAAGACCGAGTTCCTCGGTGATGACCTCGCCGCCTGTCAGGATAGCGATATCCTTGAGCATCTCCTTACGTCTGTCGCCGAATCCGGGAGCCTTGACAGCAACGCATACGAACACGCCTCTCAGCTTGTTGAGAATGATGTTGGTGAGCGCGTCGCCCTCAACGTCCTCTGCGATGATGACGAGCTTCTTGCCTGCCTGCACTATCTGCTCCAGCAGCGGGAGAACGTCCTGAATGGAGGAAATCTTCTTATCGGTGATGAGTATATACGGGTCGTCGATAACAGCTTCCATCTTGTCGGTGTCTGTTACCATGTACGGTGAAATGTAGCCGCGGTCGAACTGCATGCCCTCTACTACCTCGGAGTAAGTCTCAGCGGTCTTGCCCTCTTCAAGGGTGATAACACCGTCAGCGGTTACCTTCTCCATAGCCTCAGCGATCAGCTTGCCTACTGACTCGTCGCCAGCGGAAACTGTAGCGACTCTCTCGATGTCCTTGCTGCCGTTTACTGCCTGGGAGTTCTTCTTGATCTGCTCAACTGCAGCGTCAACTGCCTTCTGCATGCCCTTCTTGACTACCATGGGGTTAGCGCCGGCTGCGATGTTCTTCATGCCCTCGCGTACCAGAGCCTGTGCCAGCAGTGTAGCGGTGGTGGTGCCGTCGCCTGCCGCGTCGTTTGTCTTGGTGGCAACTTCCTTCACGAGAGCCGCGCCCATGTTCTGGAATGCGTCCTCAAGCTCGATCTCCTTTGCGATGGTAACGCCGTCGTTGGTGATCAGCGGGCTGCCGTACTTCTTGGAGAGAACCACGTTTCTGCCCTTCGGGCCGAGTGTGATCTTGACTGTATCAGCCAGGGTGTCGATACCTGCCTGGAGAGCCTTGCGGGCTTCTTCGCCGTAAATGATGTCCTTTGCCATGATTAATTCCTCCTATACGATTATTCTACTATTGCCAGAATGTCGGACTGTCTGAGAATGGAGTACTCAACGCCGTCAACCTTGACCTCGGTGCCTGCGTACTTGCTGATGAGCACCTTGTCGCCGACCTTGACGTTCATTGTGATCTCCTTGCCGTCAACGTTTCCGCCGGGGCCTACTGCAACTACCTCTGCAACGGAGGGCTTCTCCTGTGCGGAAGCTGTCAGGATAATACCGCTCTTGGTGGTCTCCTCAGCTTCGACCATCTTTATTACTACGCGGTCTGCTAAAGGCTTGATTGTCATATATATTTCCTCCTAAAATAGATTTACTATGTTCAGTTTAGCACTCTGTTTCTTGGAGTGCTAATTATATTTTAACCATTTTTCAGAATAAATCAAGGGGTGAGAGCAATTTTTTTGCAAAGTTTGTTACTATTGTGCATTTTATCTTGAATTGCTTCCATACATTTGTGAAAATTGCACACATATATTGGCGCTGTAATATATGAATATTCCCTGCAGAGACACAAAATTACAGCCGGACGGTGATATCTGCCGCAAAAAATTCCGGAAAGATGCAACCTTTGGGGGGCGTGCGCGGTTTTATAAGTGAATTCAGGGGACCTCAGAGTTCCCACCGTACGGAGAAGATAAGATATGCAGACATTATCGCTTAATGCTGCGGAAAGCTTCGAGGAGGTCATGGAGCTGTACATGCCCATGGTGTACAGGATAGCCTACTCGCGGCTCGGAGAGCGCAGCGACGCCGAGGACGTCACCCAGGACGTGTTCCTGCGGTACTTCCGGACCGGCATGACTTATAATAACGAGGAACACCGGAAGGCGTGGCTTATCCGGTGCGCCGTGAACTGCGCCAAAAACACCGCGGCTTCAGCGTGGAACAGGCACAGGGCTTCCGGCGAAACGCTGGAGAACACCACCGACGAGGACGACCTCACGGCTTCCGGGTGCGACGAGCAGTACGAGCGCACTGAGCGCCGCATGACGGTGCTGAACGCAGTAAAGCAGCTGCCCGAGAAGTACCGCACGGTGATACACCTGTTCTATTTCGAAGATATGTCGGTGGCGCAGATAAGCGCCGCTGTCGGCGCGGGGGAATCCACAGTGAGATCCCAGCTCAGCCGCGCCCGAAAGCTGCTTAAACCATTGCTGAGCGATTTTGACAACGAGCCGGGGGAGGTGGTTTTCTGATGGATCTCAGAGAGGAATACAAGAACGAGATGGAGAGCGTATCCCCGGACAGAGAAGCGATTGACAGAATGAAAGCCGCTGTTATGGCTAAAATAGCAGCCGGCGAGGGCGAAGCGGGGATTCCCGGGGAAAAGAAGAAGCCGCTTCCGCTGAGGAATATCGCGTACATCGGCGGCGCTGTGGCAGCGTGCGCGGTGATCGCGGTCTCAGCTGCAACGATACTCCCCAACGTGAACAAGAACAACGGCATGATAAGCGAGGCTGAAAGCTTCTTTGCGACCGCATCAGTGGCGGATGAACTATCCGGCGGAGGCGCCGCAGATACCGCAGGCAGCCATGAAACGGGCAGCGCCGCAAATGCGGGTACGTTCAGACCCGAGGACGACGTTGTCGTGGAAGATACCACATGCGGCACCGCGGAAGCGGCAAGCGATACCGCGACAGACGACAGATTCTGGGACGACAGCCCTGACAGTGGCGGCGCTATCGACAGCATTACAGACAGCGTTCCTGACGACGCGGCAACGCCTGATGTGATACCGTCTGACGAACCGGACAAGGTCAGCGGCACATCACCCGTCAAGCCGGACGACAACAAAGGCTGGCATGATTTCGGTGAAAACACTCTGGAGCCGAGCTATACCGACGACGGCAGGAACCCCGAAGCCGGCTTCGACACCGCAGATATCATCGATAAACCTGACACCGATCAGGGCGACTCCGGAATTACCGGCGAATGCACCATGGAGGACTTCATGACCGGCGACAACTCCTTTGACTTTGACGAAACGGCAGACTGCGCTGAAGAAACTGAAGAAGAGTTAGACACCGAGGAGGCGCCCGAAGTCAGGGAGGAAACCATCATTTTCACCGGCAGGGACTGGATAACGTTCCAGGGGGAGCGCTACCAGAAGATAAACATGGCTGCCGGTGCAGGCGAGCGGCTGCAGGCATACGACCCGGCTTCCGGGAAGCATTACACCGTGGTGAAAAAACTCAGCGTAATCTACGTCTACCAGGGTGGAAGCTACGTGGGTGCGTACAGAAAATCGTAATATTTCAGCGGCTGCTGCAGTATAATATCTGCAGCGTCAGTATTCCGGGTTGGGATATGTGAATACCCCGACCCGGTTTTCTGTGTATTAAAGCGTGAAATTTGTGTGAAATATCAAAATATCCACAAAAAGCCCTTGAAAAGTTGAAAATTTTATGGTAAAATGATTACAAAGGGAAACGTGTGTTGCACAACGCCCTTTGTTTGATAAAAAATTAACATCAAAATTAACATCTCTGAGGTGATCATTCTTGAGTAACTCACATGATCAGAATAATGTACCCGATATACCTGATATAAAGCGCGACGCCGTACAGCTGTTCAACGCGGTTCACAACAGCGGCAACATCGCATATACAATGAACTTCCGTCAGGGCTTTCCGGTGAGGATACTCGCGGGCAGCTGCGCTTTCGGCACGGCAGGCGACGCCGTTGTCATGGGTGAAACAGTCCACCCGGACGACTACCAGCCTTTCTGCGAGGTCATCAGCAATGTCATCGCGGGCACGGCTGACGAGATAAAGCTGCACGCGCGGCTCAACAACGGCGGTGAGTACCAGTGGTTCTACATCACGGGAAAAGTGCGCCGCAGCCCCGACCACCTTGATTTCATAGACGGCATGATGTTCAACGTCACCGATTATCTTGACTGCGAGGGCGAGGACACCGTCATGCGCAGATACCGCAGCAAGCATACAGTCAAGCTGGAGCAGACTTCGTATACCCTGCGCGACATTCTCGGCGAGGATTATCTGGTGCGCATTCAGCAGCCGTTTTCCCAGACGGGGGGGCTGTATTCCGCGATAACCGACAGCGACGGCGCGGTGATAGTCCCCAAGGGGCAGGATAAGCGGCTGAATCTCAATAAAATGGACTTCCAGCGCAAGAAGAGTATCCGCGTGCGCCACCAGACCATCGGCACATGGCTCATCACCGGGGAAAGCCAGGAGGTCGTGGACGGCAGCGCGACCCTGCTTGAAACAATGGCTCATACCGTTTCGGGGGTGGCGAATTCCTACGTTGCGCTGGTGGACGAGATGGAAACTTCCCAAAACGCCAACAAGCTGCTGGGTCAGAATTTTGAGGACCAGATACTTGTGAACGGCGTTTATTCGATATTCCTGCAGAGCCCGGACACCAAGACCGCGATAAAGAACATCACGCTGCTTGTCAGCGAGCATTTCGGGCTGTCTGAGATAGAGTTCTGCGGGGACGAGAACAACCCCGTGCGCACCTACAAGCTGGATCGTTCCGGCATGGTGGTGCCCATCATGGGCAGCTTCGTCTGCAAGCCGGAGATACGCGAGGAATTGGATTACAGCGGTATCGTGTGCACCGACCGGCGCACGGTCAACATTGATTATGACAAGAAAAACTGCAGCTGTGTGCTTGCCCGTACCTACGACCAGGGCAGCAACCGCGGTGTGCTTCTCTATACCGCAAAGACTTCCGGCAGGGAATGGACGGCACGGGAGCGCAGCCTGCTGAAAAGCCTGACGCAGCTGCTTTCCACCGTGATATACAAGCTGTTCCTGGAGGAAGAGCTCAGGAGTTCCAGAACAAGGCTGGAGCGCCTTGCTTACTACGATATCCCGACGAATATCCCCAACCGCAGCCTGTTCGAAAAGGAATACACCGAGGGCGTCGCACAGGGTTATTCCGGCGCGGTCATCGCGGTGGAATTCTCGAACCTGAAGAACATCTCCGAGATATACGGCTTTGAATACGCGGACGATATACTGCGCAGCTGCGCGGAGTACATAATGGCTCTGCCCTGCAGCTCGCCGAAAAAGACGTACCGCTTTTCCAGCGACATTCTGTTCGTCGTCCTGCGCGGAATAGAGCGCGAGGAGGCGAGGCAGTTCGCGCAGGCGATACTGACGAAGTTCCGTTCGCCGTGGTACCTGCACGATAACGAGCACCACATGCGGGTGTACGCGGGCTTCACGATGTGCCCGACGGACGCCGAAACGGTCCAGAGCTGCGTGAGCGCCGCTACTCATACCCTGCGCCTTGCCAAGGAGCGCCGCATGGAGGACGCCGTGTGCTATTCCGAGGGGCTGGAGGAGAACCTCACCGACAACCGCATAGTGAAGAAACTCATCACCGACGCAGCGGAGAACGGCTTCAAGGGGTTCTATTACCTGTACCAGCCGGTGCTTGAGATGAACACCGGGGCGCTGCACTGCTGTGAGGCAACGCTGTTCTGGGGGAACAACGATATGACAGTCCCCAGGGAGCGCTTCATGCCGATAATCGACCAGCTGGGGCTTTCGAAACAGTTTTACGGGTTCGCGTGCGACCTGATATGCAGCTTCTGCGCTTCAGTGAGGGCAAAGGGATTTCCGGAGTTCCGGGTAAGCTTCAACATACCAGAAAATATCCTTAACAACGAGGTTTCGGTAGAGGTGCTGCAGAACGCCCTGCAGAAATACTCCCTGCCGCCGGGAGCGGTGAGCGTTGCGGTTTCCGAGAGCGAGGGTACGCTGACTGAGGGCGGCGTATATCTGCAGCAGCTTTCCGACATGGGCGTGAACGTCATCGCGGACGACACGGGCACCGGGTATTTCACCGCAGCGCCGCTGGATATCCCCGCAGTCAGGACGGTGAAGATAAAGGCGTCGCGTCTTTCCGGGGACGGTGTTTCCACCGCGTTCGTGAAGTCGCTGATAAAAATGGCAAAGGAACGGAACATAGCAGTCTGCGCACGGGATATCGACAATCCCCGCGACCTGACTGCGCTCGGCGGCTTCGACGTTGACCTCATCGAGGGAATATTCAACGGGCGCCCGCTGCGCGATAAGGAATTCATCGAGAAGATGACTGAAACTGCAGTATAAAGAATTCCTGTAAGGCAGTCTGTCGAAAAATTGATCACAGCAGAAAATTATAGAAGCAGGCGCTGTAAAATAACTCAACACCCAAGCCCGAGCAACCATACTATGGAAGCTCG
>ENA-OZUP01000467-OZUP01000467.1-human-gut-metagenome-genome-assembly--contig:-NODE-467-length-9985-cov-5.106344_pt1 | contig 9985 bp, 9 predicted proteins | sample MGYA00243436_ERZ654027 | MGnify/ENA primary metagenome ERZ654027 (study PRJEB26926, sample SAMN06164567) | human gut metagenome | biome: ENVO:00009003; feature: ENVO:2100002; material: ENVO:00002003...
CGCTCAGTGTCTCGTGGGCTCGGAGATGTGTATAAGAGACAGCTTTAAGAAAAAACAGCCTAAACCGGTTCAACCGGTTCAGCCGCAGGAAAAGGTTATTAAAGAAGTTATTATTCCTGAAATTATTACGGTTCAGGAGCTGGCTAACCGTATGGCCGAGAAGAGTGCCGACGTTATCAAAAAGCTGATGTCTCTGGGGGTTATGGCAACCATTAACCAGCCGATTGATGCCGATACGGCGCAAATCGTGGTCGAAGAACTGGGACACAAGTTTAAGCGCGTGGCCGACAGCGATGTTGAAGAAGCTATCAAGGGTGCGGAAGATACGCCGGATCAGATGCTGCCGCGGGCACCGGTGGTTACTGTTATGGGGCACGTTGACCATGGTAAGACTTCTTTGCTGGATGCCTTGCGCGAGACAAACGTTGCCGCACGCGAAGCCGGCGGTATTACCCAGCATATCGGTGCATATCAGATTGTGACGCCGAAAGGTGACAAGATTACCTTTATTGATACGCCGGGTCACGAGGCCTTTTCGGAAATGCGCGCGCGCGGTGCCAAAGTGACCGATATTGTGGTTTTGGTCGTGGCTGCCAATGACGGCATTATGCCGCAGACAATTGAAGCTATCCGCCATGCTCAGGCAGCGGAAGTGCCGATTGTCGTGGCGATTAACAAAATTGACCTGCCGGGCGCCGACCCGATGAAAGTTAAGACTGCTTTGCTGCAGCACGGCATTGCGGTGGAGGAACTGGGCGGCGAATCGCTTTGTGCGGAAGTTTCGGCAAAGAAGCGCATCAATATCGATAAGTTGTTGGAAGCTATTTTGCTGCAGGCTGAGATTCTGGATTTGAAAGCGAATCCGAACCGGACGGCTGACGGTACGGTCATTGAAGCCAAAATGGAAAAAGGCCGCGGTTCGGTGGCAACGGTTTTGGTTCAGCGCGGAACGCTCAGGGTCGGCGACATTTGTATTGCCGGCAAAGAATGGGGACGTGTTCGTGCCATGTTTAATGAAATGGGGCACAAAGTTCAGGAAGCCGGTCCGGCAACTCCGGTAGAGGTTCTCGGTTTGCAGGGAACGCCTGCGGCCGGTGACGATTTTACGGTTGTTGCTGATGAAAATCAGGCTCGTGAAGTAACCAATTATCGTATCCGCAAAGAACGTGACGCCAAACTGGTAAAAAGCGCCAAGTCAGCGATGGAACAGATGCTGGATAAGATTAAATCCGGTGAAATCAAACACTTGCCGGTTATTATCAAAGCTGACGTTCAAGGGTCGATTGAGGCAATTGAAGGAACGTTGAACAAGTTGTCGAATGATGAAGTCAGTGTTCAAATTCTGCACTCGGCGGTCGGTCCGATTTCCGAATCCGACATTACGCTGGCGAAAGCTTCAAACGCTTTTGTAATCGGGTTTAACGTTCGTGCCATTCCGCAGGCGCGGGATATGGCCCGTCGCGACGGTGTTGATATTCGTTATTATTCGATTATCTACGATGTGGCCGATGACGTGAAGAAAGGTTTGGAAGGCATGCTGTCGCCCGAACTCAAAGAGAAGATTCTCGGTTATGCCGAAATCCGCAATGTCTTTAATATTACCGGGGTGGGCAAAGTTGCCGGCTGTATGGTTACCGAAGGGCTGGTCAAACGCGGTGCAAAAGTCCGTCTGCTGCGTGACAACGTCGTTATCCATGACGGCAATCTCGGCCAACTCAAACGTTTCAAAGAAGACGTCAAGGAAGTTAAAGAAGGCTATGAATGCGGTATGAGCTTTGAAAACTATAATGACATTCAGGTCGGTGACTTTATTGAATGTTATGAGATAGAGGCTATTGCCGCCAAACTGTAGATGTTTCTGACCGGGAACTGGCAGGGAAATTGCAGGACGGAAGTGTCCTTCCGTACGTTTGTGTACGTTTCGGTACTTCCGCCTTTATTTTCCCAGTTTGCAACATTTTAAGTGAGGGGCATTATGCCGGTTATTTTGTTGAATATGCATGTCGTTCAAAAGCAATGGTGCCGCATGTTCCTTTCTCAGAACCGCCGGTGAGAGCAGAGGGCAAAGAATTAAGAATTAGTTTTCCCGGCCGGGCATATTTTCAGGTTGAGGTCAGGGATATCAAGTTAGGATAAGGAATAAGAAAATGGCAGTAAAAGAACAATCGCAGAGACAGCTGCGGGTCGGGCAGGAAATCAAACGGATTTTGGCCGGATTTATTCAAAAAGGGGAAATTCGTAATCTGGAGGGAATTGACACGATTGTGACGATTACCGAAGTGACGGTGTCCCCTGATTTGAAATATGCGTCGGTTTATCTGATGACGCTGAACAATGCTCATTTGCAGGAAGTTGTCGGCGGTTTGCAGCTGGCGGCCAACTATCTGCGCAAGCAAATTGCCGAAAAGATGCAGCTGCGTTACGCTCCGGAGCTGGTCTTTAAGGTTGACAAGACTTTTGAGGAAGTTGATAAGATCGAAAAGCTGCTGCGGGATCCTAAAGTGGCTCATGATTTGCAGCAGCCCGATGAAGAATAAAAAAGCCTCCGAAAGGAGGCTTTTTTTATACGTCTGTTTGCTTTTACAAGCTTTTTTGCTTATGCTGCAGACAGATTTGTTCAAATAATTTTTGCTGATGACGGGAAGCTTCTTCGGCTATCCAGTCATAGATTTTCTGCATCCGTTTATCACCGATGGCGGCAAAATCTTCGGGGTGCCATTGAATGCACAGAAGGTGTTTTTCCGCGTTTCCCCAAGCTTCGGGAGTTCCGTCTGAGGCCGTTGCATAGATTTTCATATCGGAAATCGAATCATTCGGCATCATTGCTTCCCGGTGGCGGGAATTGGTCAGAATATGTCCTTCGCCGATAATGTCGGCCAGAGGCGTAAACGGTGCAACAAATACATCGTGCGCGGCCAGTTCTTTGGTTTTATGTTCCAGCGGCGTTTGGGTGTATTCCTTAACGCTGCGATACATACGCATGCCATGCATGCTTCCCAAAAGCTGGGCGCCGGCGCAGATTCCCAAAATCGGCAGACCGTTTTTTTCGGCTTTCATGATTGAGGAGATGTAAGCGTGCGAGCGCGTACCCGGGCGGCTGCCGTTCGGTTTCAGCGGATCGGTGTAAAATTCGTTCGGCGAATCGAAAGCTCCGCCGGGCAGAATTAAACCGTTGATGCCGTCCATCTGGTCAAGATTCTCATTATAAGTAAGAAATCTTAAGCTTGCTCCGGACTGAGCCATTGCTTTCAGATAAGGCATATCAACCGTATAGTGCCCTTTTTCCCGTCCCATCAGGAATGCAACCACGGGTTCTCCTTTGCGGACTTCCGTATCGGGTGCCAGTTCCTGCAGTGCTTCGTTACTCAACTCCAGAATCGGAATTATATTCCGGTCTGTCAATTTTTTTACTTCTTTGTCGCTGATGCCGTAGGCATTGTATTCCGGAAGGAATTGCAGCGAGACAGTTTGTTTTGTTTGCATTTGTTTGTTTTTTTAGGTTCATAAAAATAGCAATTTCATTCAAAATAGCACTAATTGCGTGTTTTGTCAAAATGTTTGTCGAACAGGACTTGCCAAAAATATAAGTTTGTATATAATCGGGACGATAGTTTTTATTATAAATGTTTGATAATTATGGATGTATTGAAAGATTTTGAACTGCGTCAGGTCGGAAGCAGACTGGTTTTGAGACAGATATGCCCGCCTGATTTTGAGATGAGAACGATTATTGTCGCCGATAAGATTGTGGAGCAAAAGGAAGATTTTTTCGTGCTTGGCTACAATGAAAAATTTTTCTGTTTATGCCGCTATGATAAGCAAAACAGATGCCTTTGTTCAAAAATAGGCTGTGACGATTATGTTCGGCTCGGTAAGAAAATTCTGTTTTTGCAGAATATGATGTGGCAGCTGTGGGATGAAGATTTTCAGCTCCATTTTCTGGGCGAAGCCGTCGATCAGAAAAAAACGGTATTTGTCCGTAAACTTCTCGAAGGCAAAACATGGAACGGGCTTTATTTGCTCAGCTATTTTGAGGAAAGCCGGCTGTGTCAAATCAGGTGCAGCGATTATCAGAAGACTGAAGGGAAAAGTGTTTCCTGTCTGCAAGCTGATATTGCCAAATTTAAAATTGAAGGTGTTTGGCGTTTTCTCAATATCTTTTCGCGAAGAAAATGGTGCCATTGTCCGGGGATGAAAGCTCCGGAATACGGTGTTGAGCAAAAGGTCGTTCTGAGTGAGAAACCGATGGCTTTTTGGGCGGACTATCATCATTTTGTGAAGACGTTTCAAAGCAGCAAGTCCGGTTTTGGCTGGATTGCGGATTTTGAAGAAAAATTTGCAGATGCTCTGTGGAATGGCAAGGATCCTTTCTTTGATGTGGTCTTATTGCCGTTATTCGGCAGCTGCGGTGAAAGTTTCGGCGTTAAGGTTATTGCCCGGACGCGCAGAATTTTTGAAGGAGAAACACAAGGCATTTATCAGGTGCTGGCTAAGGACGTGTTTTATAAACAGGATGCCGATGAGGTTGAAATGGGGCAGTTTGACGGAAAAGACTGTCTTTATGTCCGCTATGGCGACAAAGTGCATAAAGTTGTTTGTCAACCGACGGTGATAGGGGCTAAATTGCAGTTAATCGAATGATAAAAGCGCTTCTCAGGAAGCGCTTTTTTTGTTGCCAGAGGCAGAGATATCCGTTAAGAAAGTAATAAAAGGAAAAGAAGATGAGACGAAAAAAAGGCGAAGACATTAACGGCTGGCTGATAGTCGATAAACCGCGGGACATCGGGTCAACCCAAGTGGTGAACCTGACCCGGCGGCTGTTTAATGCCAAAAAGAACGGACATGCGGGCACATTGGATCCGTTTGCCACCGGAATTCTGCCGATTGCTTTCGGCGAGGCAACCAAGCTGCTGCCTTATGTGACGGACGGCCGCAAAGAATATGAATTTGTCGTGCAGTGGGGAAAAGCGACCGATACGGGAGATTCCGAAGGAAAAATTGTCAGCGAATCGGATAAAATTCCCGACCGGGAAGAAATTTTGGCGGTTATCCCGCAGTTTGTGGGGCAGATCAATCAGGTGCCGCCGGCTTATTCGGCCATTAAAATCAACGGCCGTCGGGCTTATGCTTTGGCGCGCAGCGGCGAAGAAGTCAGCATTCCCGAGCGGACGGTGGAAGTTTATGCCCTGGAGCTGCTGGAGGAACTGCCGGAAGGACAGGCCAGATTCCGGGTGGAATGTTCGAAAGGAACTTATGTGCGCAGTCTGGGTCGCGATTTGGCTGAAAAACTGGGAACCTGCGGCTTTTTGCAGGAGCTGCGGCGGACAAAATGCGGTCAATTTGGCCTTGAGTCAAAAATTTTACTGGAAAATATAAAAAATATAGTGCATAGTGATGCCCTAAAAGAAATTTTGCTTCCGTTAGAAACATCCCTGCGCGACATCGCGGAGATTGCTGTTTCGGAAGTTGACGCAGACAAGCTGAAAAAAGGACAAGGCGTTTCGCCCCGGGCTTATGACATTGATAAGCTCATCGGCCGGGAGGCGGCGGCGTTTTGCAACGGCAGTTTGATTGCAATCGTGCGAATCGAGGAAAAAAGAATTTCCCCGCTTCGGGTTTTTAATTTGTGAATAAACGAAAAGGAAAAATAGATGTCGATTACAAATGAAAAAAAACAGGAATTAATTAAAGAATTCGGCCAGACCCCGGGTGACACCGGTTCTCCGGAAGTTCAGATTGCCATCTGGACCTACAGAATCAACTCTCTGATTGAGCACTTTAATACGCATCAGAAAGATCTGCACTCCCGTTTGGGTTTGATGAAGATGGTCAGCCGTCGTCGTCACCTGTTGGATCACCTGAAATCCAAAAGCGAAAGTCGGTATCAGGATCTGATTAAGAAGCTCGACCTCCGCAAATAAGATTGATTTTATGCGGTATCTAAAGCAAAAAATGCGAGTACGAAAAAATTCATGTACTTTTATGTACATTAAAATTTTTTCGTCTCTGTTTTTCACTTTATCTACTCCCCTAAAATCAATCTTCGGGGGTTTAGGTGTTCAGCCTAAATCAAACCTTAAAGTGATTCATTTTATGGTTTGAGAAAATTTTTGAATGCGGGGCGGGTGCGTTCCGCATTCTTTGTAAAAAAAATCCTGCTTTCGGGCAGGTGGCCGGAGCGGGAGGGCCTGCGCCGGTTGATGATTGTAAGAGAATATGAAAGGAAAGATTTTATGATCGATTTTAAAGTTGTCCGCAAGGAAATGGAATGGGGCGGACGCAAGTTGGTATTGGAAACGGGTAAGTTAGCACGTCAGGCGCAGGGCGCGGTTGTGGTTACCTATGGCGAAACAGAAGTAATTGCAACGGTATGTGCAGCAAAAGAGGCAAAGACCGATCAGGATTTCTTTCCTTTGACTGTCAATTATCAGGAAAAATACTATGCAACGGGTAAAGTTCCCGGCGGTTTTATGAAACGCGAAGGCAAACCCAGCGAGCGCGAAGTTTTGCTTTCCCGTTTGATTGACCGTCCGATCCGTCCGCTGTTTCCCGATGCTTTCAAAAATGAAGTTCAGGTTATCTGCACGGTTTTGTCGCATGACCAAAACACCGATTCAGACATTCCGGCGATGATTGCCGCTTCTGCCGCTTTGAGCATTTCCGGCATTCCGTTTTTGGGGCCGATTGCTTCTGCCAAAGTCGGTTACAAAGACGGAAATTATATTTTGAATCCGACGGTTTCCCAGATTAAAGAGTCTGATTTGGAACTGGTTGTGGCCGGTACCAAGGAAGGCGTGCTGATGGTTGAGTCTGAGGCGCAGGAACTTTCCGAAGAGACGATGCTCGGTGCCGTTATGTTCGGTTTTGAAAACTTTCAGCCGGTTATTAAACTGATTGAAGAGTTGAAAGCCGAAGCCGGTAAAGAAGCTTGGGAAACTCCAGTCTTTCCGCCGGAATTTGACGAGCTTTACAAAAAGCTGGCCGACGGTTATACCGCAGAGTTTGAAACCGCTTTCAAAGAGACCGACAAGCTGAAACGCGGTGATTTGATTGCCGCCGCTTCGGAAAAGTTCAAAGCGACTTTGGATCCGGAAAACGAGTTTGAACAGCGTTATGCTCAAGATGCGATTGAAAAGCTGATGCATCATGTTATGCGCGAAAGCGTTTTGACGACCGGACACCGTATTGACGGCCGCGATACCAAAACCGTACGCCCGATTCAGTGCGAAGTCGACGTTTTGCCGATGGCACACGGTTCGGCTATTTTCACCCGCGGCGAAACCCAGGCTCTGGTGGTTACCACATTGGGAACCGGCGAAGATGCGCAGATTGTTGACGGTTTGATGGACGAGTATAAAGAAGACTTTATGCTGAACTATAACTTCCCGCCGTTTTCCGTCGGTGAGTGCGGCCGTATCGGCAGCCCGGGACGTCGTGAAATCGGTCACGGAAAATTGGCTTGGCGTGCGGTTCATCCGATGCTGCCGAAAGACAAGGACAGTTTCCCTTATACCATTCGCGTGGTTTCGGAAATTATGGAATCGAACGGTTCGTCTTCAATGGCTACCGTTTGCGGAACGACTATGTCGTTAATGGCCGCCGGCGTACCGATGGCCAAACCGGTTGCCGGTATTGCCATGGGGCTGATTAAGGAAGATGACGGCCGGGTTGCCATTCTGACCGATATTCTCGGTGATGAAGACCATTTGGGCGACATGGACTTTAAGGTTGCCGGTACCAGAGACGGCGTTACCGCTTTGCAGATGGATATTAAAATCACTTCCATTACCAAAGAAATTATGGAAAAGGCTTTGGCTCAGGCTCATGAAGGCCGTATCCATATTCTGGGTGAAATGGCTAAAGCAATTGAGGCGCCGCGTCCGCATGTTTCCGACAAGGCTCCGCGAATTATCGCGATTAAAATTCCGGTTGATAAAATCCGTGAAGTTATCGGTTCCGGCGGTAAGGTTATTCGTGAAATTACCGAGAAAACCAATTCCAAAATCGATATTTCCGATGACGGCATTATCCGCATTGCCACTTTGAAAAAAGAAGACGGCGATGCCGCTTTGGAATGGATTATGGGCATTGTGGCCGAACCGGAAGAAGGCAAAATCTATAAAGGTGTCATTACCAAAATTATGGATTTCGGCGCATTTGTTCGTTTCTTGGGAACGACTGAGGGTCTGGTCCACATTTCCGAAGTCAAAAATGAACGAATCGCTTCGGTTTCCGACTTCTATAAAGAAGGCGATACCATGTGGGTTAAATGCATCGGCCAGGATAACCGGGGCAAGATTAAACTCTCGGCCAAGAGAGTTAATCAGGAAACCGGCGAAGACCTGGAGAAATAACCGGCTGCTAACGAAAATAAAAAAAGGTTTGGATTTCCAAACCTTTTTTTATTTGACGTCAGAAAGGTCCGGGATTATAAAAAGAGTAAATTTTAATTACTGTTTAAATTTATTTTTATGAAAGATTATTGGTTATGGATTGGAGGAACAATGATTTTCCTCAATTTTGCGAACTTTTTGTATGCCGAATTCCGAATTTCGGTGATGAGTATTGCCAAACAGCGTCTTTGGGCATTTTATGTGATGCTGACGCTGATGTTTGAAGCCTTTATCGGAGTGCTGTCGGTTTTTGAATTATTGTCGGAACGGCCCGATAAATATCTCTGGCTGATTACAGGCGGGGCAAGCGTTGTTTTTTCGTGCTTTTCGATTATCGTTTTGCGTCAGCAGTTTGTCAGGGCCCTGGAAGGCGGCGTTTATACATTTAAAATTACGGACAAGAGCTATCGTCCGACCCGGCTGTTTGGCGAATTTGACACGGCGGTCAGCCGCAGACCGCTGTCGGCGGAGTTGGATGTGAAAAACAAAGACCGTTACAAAATCGGAGATACGTTGTCGGTGGCGGTCAGTTATTGTTCTTATGATCCGTTCGATTTTTTCGGCCTGACGGAAAGTACGATAATTGTCGTTCCTTACGGCTGACATTTTGCAAGAACCTCCCCGTCTGCGGCGGAGGTTTTTGCTTGTTTAATTGACAATGCGTTTCTAATGTTTATAATAACGGCAAAGTCATTTATTTTCTGAATTATTAATCTTAAAAACTATAAACTATGAAACTTGTTGTTTTAATGTATGTCTTGCTGGCTTTTTTTATGGTGAGATATGCGAACAAGCTTTGGGCCTTTAAAGCAATGTCCCGCCTGCAGGATATTCAGATGCAGATTATGCTATTCGGATTGTGGGTTGTTGCTATGCTCTATTCGCAACAGTTGTCGGCTTGGCCGGGGTTGTTCTGTTTTGCCGCGGCGGCAGTCTATAAATTCTGGATAGATCTCCGTTTGTGGCGGCGGGCAAAAAGCGGGCTCCGTTATCCTTGTCTTTTGCTGCAGAAAGGCGACGGTATTGTCAGAGGGATGATGGTGACACATGTCAGCAACATTCCTGTTATTGCGGTGCAGATGCTGAGCCATTATCCGCAGGAAGGCGAATATTATTGGTGCCGGGTTGTTCGGTATTCGTTTTGGTCCGCCCGGGTGGAAGTAGAGCTTTTGGAAAAAATGGACTGGGGAGAAAAGGAAAAGTTTCTGGTCAGCCGAAAGCTGAGAAATCTGGGGCTGGCTTAGTTTGTTAATCTTCAAAAAACATAGTTATGGAAATGATTATTATGCTTGCGGTTATTGCCGCATTGATTGCTTTGGTGTATTGGAAAAATGTTAAAAACGACGTTTCCGTTTCTGCCGGGCAAAGGCCCGAAGAGCAGGAAGTTACGGCCAAACTGGATTATTTTTCCGAAGCGGCCGGCTGGCATGCCACGTTTTATAACGGCGGCGTTTTGTGCCACGGCGTTTTTGTTAATTTGAGTGAAGGACAAGGCCGCTCCGGCGTGTCGCTTCCTGCGGTCGTCGTGGGGAAGCCGGAAGGAGATCGGGAGTTTTATTCTTTGCGCGCCTGACAAGAGGGGAGGTTTTCTC
>ENA-OZUP01000482-OZUP01000482.1-human-gut-metagenome-genome-assembly--contig:-NODE-482-length-9798-cov-4.601252_pt1 | contig 9798 bp, 9 predicted proteins | sample MGYA00243436_ERZ654027 | MGnify/ENA primary metagenome ERZ654027 (study PRJEB26926, sample SAMN06164567) | human gut metagenome | biome: ENVO:00009003; feature: ENVO:2100002; material: ENVO:00002003...
TTCCTACAAAGTACTGTCCAGGTGTCAAGAAGGTTGTCGTATGTAACGAATCACACATGCTTGCCAACAAGGAATGTCCTGAGACTACAACCTTCATCTACAAGCTGAATGATGATGGTGAATATGTTCTTGAGGGTTACACATGGGATGAATCACTCCTCAAGGAGCACTGTAACATCCACGGCAAGAAGAAGGATACAAAGAAAACTACCAAGGCAACAACGACAACCGAGGATACATCGGAGGATACAACGGATGATACAACAACGGAGGAGCCTACAACGACTGAGGAACCTACAACCGAGGAACCTACGTCAGAGGAACCTACCTCTTCAACAGAGATAACCACAACCGAGGAACCAAGCTCGGATGATTCAACCGATACAACTCAATGACGGAAAGCCCCATCATACAATTCAATGTATGATGGGGCTTTTTATATCATGCCTGTCTTCTATTCTATTTTGTCATCTTCGGCTTGAATATCAACGATGCAATATATCCAAATATCAGTGCGGCCGAGCTTCCAACCGCCGCCATCTGAAAGCCTCCGCGGAACAGTCCGATAAATCCATCCTTATCAACCGCCTCAGTTATGCCCTTCCACAGATTATATCCAAATCCCGTGAGCGGCACCGATGCCCCGCACTGTGCAAATTCCAGAAGCGGCTTGTATATTCCAAGCGCTCCAAGCACAACTCCCGTACAGACGAGTATGACCATTATCCTTCCCGGAAGAAGCTTGGTCTTGTCCATCAATATCTGGGCAAGAACACATATTATTCCGCCAACCACAAACGCTTTTACATAATCCATTTACATCTACTCACCTTTCTTTTCGTGATGCTCTATCATGACCGCATGGGCGATCCCCGGTATGGTCTGCCCCTCGTTATAGCTCACCGTGGAAAGCAGGGCTCCCGTCGGAACAAACAAAACTCTCTTCCACTCCCCGGAGCTCACCTTCTTCAATATATATCCGGCGAGGACGGTCGCCGAGCAGCCACAGCCCGATCCGCCAGAGTGGGTATCCTGTTCCTCGTTTTCAAATATCTCTATACCGCAGTCCATATGATTTGCCGATATATCCACATTGTTCATGCTCAGAAGATCCTCAAGTATCGTCTTGCCGACCTTACCGAGATCACCGGTTATTATCCTGTCGTAGTATGTGGGCTTTATTCCAAAGTCCTGAAGATTCTGATATATAACGGCAGCCGCCGCTGGTGCCATGCACGCTCCCATGTTGAGGGAATCCTTCACACCATAGTCCACTATCTGCCCTGTGGTTACGCCCTGGATACACACATCTGACTCTCTGTCTGACACCACAAAGGCACCACTTCCCGTGACCGTCCAGGTAGCTGACAGGGGACGCTGATTTCCATATTCCAAGGGAAAACGGAACTGCTTCTCCGCACTTCCATAGTGGCTTGACGCCTCCGCAATGACGTTGTCCGCATACCCCGCCGCCACAGTCATGGACGCAAGCGACAGTGCCTCCCCGCACGTCGAGCACGCACCATACAGACCGAACACCGGTATCTCCATATCCTTGATTCCAAATGTCGACGCTATGAGCTGTCCCAGCAGATCCCCGGCAAATATATACCTTATATCCTGCTTGACTATTCCCGCCTTCTGTATGGCAAGGGTCACCGCCTGACGCACCATCTCGCTCTCGCCTTCCTCCCAGGAATCTTTGCCAAATGTTGCATCCTCGCTCACTCTGTCAAAATATCTCGCCATGGGGCCGTCTATCTCCTTCGGCCCCGCCACCGCTGCTGCCCCCAGTATATATGGGGGATTGCCAAATTTTATGCTCTGTTTTCCTTTTTTCTCATTCATATCATGCAACTCCCTTATATGGATAAATGTAACTGTTACTATAATTCCCTTATGCACTGCAGATTATAATGGTAGTTTTTGTTAATCTCAGCACTGGACAAATTCATTTATTTGCTTTAACATTACTAAAGTTGCTTTACAAAGAAAAAGGAATGGAGAATCGCCGTGGAATTTACAAAGGAATACTGGGTAAACTGTTTTAGCAGATGTGTCAGATATGCTACGACTTTTTTCAAATGGATAGTTTTTTCACTGATAATGGGAACAATATGCGGGCTTGTCGGAACAGCTTTTCATATATGCGTAGAGTACGCCACCGGCTTCCGTGAGAACAATCATATGATAATATATTTTCTGCCGCTTGCGGGAATCGTGATCGTATTTATATACAGGATCTGTGGAATAAGACATTCCAAGGGAACCAATCTTGTCATCGGTTCCATAAGAAGTGTGGAGGACGAGATTCCTTCCCGTATGGCTCCGCTGATCTTCATATCGACGGTCATTACACACCTCTTTGGAGGTTCATCCGGCCGGGAGGGTGCCGCCCTTCAGATAGGTGGAAGCATCGGTGTCTCTATAGGCAAGCTATTCAAGCTGGATGACAGCGACAAGCACATACTCACACTGTGCGGTATGAGCGCTGTCTTTTCGGCACTGTTTGGAACGCCAATAACGGCTGCACTTTTCAGTATGGAGGTCATAAGTATCGGCATCCTCTACTACTGCGCATTTGTGCCTTGTCTGTTCTCGTCAGTCATCGCATACGCAATAACGAAAAAGCTTCACGTTGTACACGACCACTACAATATAGCCGGCATGCCGACATCCGTGGATGTGCCTTTGGTGATCAAGGTCATCGGTCTGGCTATCCTGTGCGCAGTGCTCAGCAGTCTATTCTGTATATTCATGAACATTGTGCACAAGCTTTTCCGCAAATATTTCAAGAACCAGTATGTGCGCGTATTCGCAGGAGGCGTGATGCTCGTCCTGCTCAACATAATACTCAACACCACCGACTACAACGGAACCGGTATGAACATCATCGCCCAGGCGCTCAACGGAGAGGCAAAACCAACGGCTTTCCTTCTCAAGGCGCTGTTCACCGCCATAACAATAGGCTGTGGATTCCGAGGCGGTGAGATCGTTCCATCGTTCTTCGTCGGTGCCACATTTGGATGCGTCATGGGTGGACTCATGGGACTCGACCCGGGCTTTGCCGCTGCCCTAGGAATGGTGTGCTTCTTCTGTGGCGTGGTAAACTGTCCTCTTACATCTCTGTTCCTAAGCATAGAGCTGTTCGGAGCGCACGGAATACTTCTGTTCACCATAGGATGTGCCGTCAGCTACATGCTGTCCGGCTATTACAGCCTGTACAACGAGCAGAAGATCATCTACTCAAAGCTCCGCCCTCACTATGTCAATCTCTACACCAACCAGGAGATAAAGACCAAGGAACCGGGATTCCTGGAAGGCCTTATAAGGATCAGGGAGGACGACTCAGACGACATTGAGGAGTAGCCGGCAGCTACTCTTCCTGAGTATCTGACTCAGACTCAGTCGTCTTCTTATCTGTGTCTGAGCTGTCACTCTTATCTTTGTTCTGATCCTTATCTTTGTCTTTATCCTTGTCCTTTGGAAGCTTTCCTACCTTGTACACCTCGTCACGCTTAGAGTACACGCTTGTCGCCTCAGGATTGTCCGATATGACATTTCCATCGCCGTCATACACTCTTCTGTAGGACTGCACTGTAAGGCCCTCTATTCCCACTGTGTCAAGCACCTGCTCATTCTTGCCAAGACTCTTGTCCAGCTCATACTTGGTCTCATATGGCTCTGTCTCAACGGTCTCCGTGTAGAGCTCCACGCTGAACGGCTCCGTGATGGTGCCCCATATCGTACATGATGTGGAATATCCATCGTAGCTTGTGCTTATCTTTATCGGGTAATCCGTGTCATTTGTAAATACAAAGTCACATACGCCCCACGCCACAGTGGCGTCAAGTCCCGCAGGAACATACGATGAAGGGTATGGATGACAATGTCTCTCATCTATCTCGAGATTCGCATACAGGCACGCCATGTACATGGTGGATGACACCTGACATATTCCACCGCCCATGTCCATGACTGACTGTCCGTCAGCATATGACGGGCCCGGAAGGAAGCCTCTCTCCTCGGTGAGCTCTCCGACTCCGAGGTTATATGAAAATGACTCTCCCGGCATGAGTATGGTTCCATCGCAATACTGCGCCGCCAGCTTGACATTTGTCTTTCTGTTCTCCGAACCCTCAACCTCTGTGCTGTATGAACTCATCTCGTCTCTGAACAGCAGCTTCCTGTATCCTTCCGTACTCATATCCGCCGGGGTGTATGTGAGCGGGATGCTCACATCCGTTCCCTTCTTGGCAGATTCAAGGCTCTTCTTTGCCGCCTCCAGATCAAAGTCCACACCGTCCTTGGCCTCAACTACCTCGTAGTTCTTGTCCGGGTCAAGCGTTGGATTCTGCGGCTCACAATGTACCTTTTTGTATACCTCGTCCAGATCCACGTCAGCAGACACGACAGGACATTCCACCACAGTGCCATAGTCTCCTTTTGCTATCTGCTTCTTTATGCGGGTTACCAGCTTGTCTGTGTCTATCCTGTAGCTGCCCTTTCCCTTTGTCACAATGAGGTTCTTGTCCTCTATCCTGTATCCATCCTCTATATCCAGATCGACCTTCATCATATCACTGCTCTCGATGGCGGTCGTTATGATGCCGCTGTCGCCTATATATGGATAAATATCATAGCTGCTTCCAAGTGTCCATGATTCCAGAAGCCCATAGCCTCTTCTCCAGAAGCTGTGTGAGTCATCCTGTATCTTCTGCACAGACTTCTCAGAATCCATATCCAGCGCTGCCGACACATCCAGGATGTAAGTCTTGTCATCCAGCTTCACCTGTATGCCCACACTGCTGTAATCGCGTCTGAACTGGTCATTTATGCTCTTTGCCGCCTCCGCAGATTTCATTCCGCCAACGTCTAATCCGTTTATGGTGGTCTTTTTGTACAGCTTTCTGTTGCCCACACACGCACATATTAGCGCATAAAATATCACCATGAACACCGCCGTGAGTATCCAGCTTATCACTCTGTATCGCTGCTGTCTCTTCCTCCACTGCTCAGATGCACGCCGTCCTGAACGTCCTGAAGCTCTCTGCCTGTTCTGCGCAAGTCTATTTTCAGTTGTATGTCCGTTTCTTCTTTCGTCTGCCATCTACATTCCCCTCATCCTGTAGAATAGATATTCCTTTGCAAGCTCCGAGTAGAGCTGCTGTACAGTCCACTCCCTGTTGCTCCGTGTCACTACCGACTTCAGCCTTACTGCCGGAAGCCCGGTCTTCTTATACCTTTCAAGAAATATATCAAGTTCTTTGCTGCTCACTCCGTCAAATATGAGCATATCCATACTGAGATCTTCCGTCTGTCCGGTCTCATCTCCACAGCCAGATATGTCAGCCGTGTCGCACAGACTTCCGACCTTCATACCATAATGCTTTCTCTGAATGTCAACGCACTCCACACCTATGTCACTGCATATATCCTGTACTGCACTCTTCTGCTCAGGTGCCAGATTGACTGTCATTAGCCTCTTCATGTCAGCATTTCTCCTGTCTTTCTTCTTTTGTCCAAATCTATACCCATTATGTTATTTTTTCAAATATTGTCAACCGATGTGGGGAAAATATGTTGATTTTTAATTTAATAAACCCCATTTCACCATATTGAGACTATCCAATATATAACACCGAGCAGCCAGCTTGTAAATATACCGTACAGTATAACAGGCCCCGCTATGGTGAACGCTTTCACGCCCTTTCCGAACACCTCACCCTCAGTCTGGAATTCCACTATGGGCGCACACACACCATTTGCAAATCCTGTGATCGGCACAAGTGCTCCGGCACCGCCGTACTTTGCTATCTTCTTGTAGAGATTCAGACTTGTGAGGATGACACTTACGAGAACGAGTATCAGCGATACATACGCATACGCCTCGTCTTCCTTCACATCGAAGTGTACCAGCAGGTCAAATATCCCCTGCCCTATCGTGCAGATCACACCGCCCACAAGAAACGCCCACAGGCAGTTTCTTGGCACACTTGATGTTGGTGTCACAAGCTCCACATATTCATTGTAATCACTCTCTGTAGGTTCAAACTTCATAACAAATACCTCCATTTCACACAAAATAATTTTGACTTTATCACATGCCCAGAACGACACTCAGCACCGAGCCCACCAGTTTTCCCGCGGCAAGGCCGTATATGACATAAGGGAGATTTCTTCTCACACTGAATCTTCTGGCCGCGATCGGTATGACATTCAACACCTCCGTAAGCGCCCCCGCCAGGCATCCCACAAATATCCCTCCGAACAGACATATGATGGTATATCCCACCCATGTCACTGGAACCGATATTTTGAATACATATATCAGATTTGCCAGCGCCGCACCATATGCCAGCAGACACTCTATGAGCAGATAATACCTTGCCCCCTTTACCTTCTCAAGGAGCTTGGGGAATATTCCTATCATGGATATAAATGCAAAATACCCGCCCGATATGGCCACACCGCTGGCAAAGCAGGCTATGGCAAGCATAGCGTATCTAATCAGCATCTCTCTCCGCCTTCTTTCTGGAGGCATCCGTTATGACTGTCTGGTTGACCTCCTGTTCATACTGTCTCATCTGAACCTGAAGCGGTGTAGGATCATCAGAGAATTTTTTCTTTGCACCGTGATTGAAAAATACGATTATACCGATGAAGAGCCCCAGGGAATATGCTATTCCCGCCACAGGATAGGCATCCCTGCCCTGCCCCACAAATATGTTGTGCATGACGTCAAGCTGTCCAACCATATTGACATCCGAGTTGTACGACATGATGGAAAAGCCTGCTCCGAAAAATGCGATGAAGCATATCATCAGAAATTTGAAGAACTGCTTTACTTTGTCGCTGGTGTCATATGTCCTGTAATACACAACCACGTCCGTTGCCCCTATGGTCTGTGTCTGGCAGTCCGGGTAGTGCTCCTGTATCACCTGCAGAATGTACATCACCGATATGACCTGCTGCTCCTTGCTTCCGGAAAAGCTCATGAGCTCCAGCTTCTCCACGCCGTATTTTATATCAGGATTTGGACTCAGCACCGTCGCCACATCCTTTATTTTGACCTTTCTCTTCTCCGCCAGACTGCTCTCCGACAGTTTCAAATACAAAAGTTCAGCCATATACATGTCCCCTGTTCTTATATTCTAAGAATAGTCTGTCCATGTATATGGCTGATATTACTCCAATATTTTCCATCTGAGTCTTCCGAGTATCTTTTTCTCAAGCCGGCTCACCTGCACCTGGCTCATGCCAAGGATCTGCCCTGTCTGTCCCTGCGTCTTGTCCTGAAAATACCTCAGCACCACAAGTTTTCTCTCGTCCGGCGTGAGCGTGTCCAGGAGCTGCGATACACACAGCCTGTCCACGATGCGGTCTCCATCTTCCGTGCCGCACATCTCCGCGTGAAGATCATCTATGCATGTCACATCCGATGCCGCGTCCATCGCCATCACAAGCTCTTCAGGTGTCGCTCCTATAGCCTCACATATCTCCTCCATTCCCGGCTCAGTCCCTCTGTTTTTTTCGACCTCATGTCTGTATCTGTCTGCCCTGTAGTATATCGTTTTAAGATTTCTGCTGACCTTCACCATTCCGTCATCCCTGAGAAAGCGTCTAATCTCCCCCTGAATGAGTGGAACCGCATACGTTGACAGTTTTACCTCATAGTCCATATCAAACCTGTCTATGGCCTTTACAAGGCCTATAAGCCCTATCTGTATAAGATCCTCAAGTTCCTGTCCTCTCCCCACATATCTTCTGGCAACGCTGACCACCAGTCCCATATTGTCCGTCACAAGTTTATCTCTGGCATCTCTGTCTCCATCTTTTGCAAGTTCAAGCAAACGATGATTATCCGCCATCAATATATCTCCTGACTTTTTCCTATTATCTTCTTCATATTTACCACGGTTCCCTCACCCACGCGGGATTCGACCTTGAGCTCATCCATGAAAGCCTCCATAAATGAAAATCCCATGCCCGATCTGCTTCCGTCCGTGACAGTGGTGTAAAGCGGCTCCATGGCCCTGTCGACATTCTCTATGCCGCAGCCGTGATCTGTGATCGTTATGTACAGGGTGCGCTCCTCTATGTATGCCTCCAGGATTATGCTTCCCTCCCCGGATCCATATCCGTGTATTATCGAATTCGTGACAGCCTCCGAAACCGCCGTCTTGACATCCTCCACCTCACTGAGTGTCGGATTTGTCCTCGTCAGCATAGCCGCCACCACGACTCTCGCCACAGCCTCATTCCGGGCATCACAGCCAAATTCCATGATCAATCTGTTCTTATCCATACCATTCTCCTCGTTATCTATATTTTATCTGTCCAATCCTCAGCCTCATCCCGGACACCGCTGTCCAGCCTTGTCGCGATCCTGTATATACCGGACATGAGCAGTATCCTGTCCATTCTCGCATTTACATTTATCACCCCAACGCTTCCCCCTCTGTCGTGGAGCTGTCTGTACCTTCTCGTTATAAGTCCTATCCCCGAGCTGTCCATGAACGTTGTCCTGCCAAAATCAAATATGGCATGTCTCACCACCTCCTCGGCAAATACTCCGTCTATCCCTGCGGTCATCTTCACCGCCGCATAATCATCCACCTCTCTGGGCATATATACGATTATAGTATCCCCCATTTTCTCGTAGATATTCATCTTCAATCCCCCTGTCACAAAATAAAAGGCACAAAAGAAACGGTTAATCCTTATCCGTCTCTTTTGTGCCTTCTATAAATTATAATCTTTTTATATGTCTTTCTGTCTTTCGTTACTGTCCGTCAGTTGTATCTGTTCCATCGCCTGTATACGAACTGTCGGTCGTGTCTGTTCCGTCACCTGTATACGTATTGTCGATGGTGCCTGTTCCATCATCCGTATACGTGTTGTCGGTCGTATCCGTTCCATCACCTGTATACGAGCTGTCGGTTGTATCTGTTCCGTCACCTGTGTCCGTGCTGTCGGTCGTACCTGTTTCGTCACCTGTGCTTGATCTGTCGGTTGTATCTGTTCCGTCGCCCGTGTTCGTGCTGGCTGTACTTGCAGAATTCTTCTTTTCAAGTCCCGCCTGTATGGCATCTTCATCCGCATAATCACACGCAACCGTGTAGTATACGGAGTTCGGACAGTTCTCAACAAGCTGGTTAAATACCAGTGTGGCATTGTTATCATCAGAAAGCTTCAGATAACACATCGCCTTGTAGAACAGTGCCACATCGCTGTTAGGTGTATCCTGAAGGACTCTGTTCAGATCATCTATGGCAGCCTCATATGTCATGGTCTCGTACTTATAGATCGCTGACTGTACCCTTGCCTTATTGTCATCCGACAGAACCTGTGAAGCGTAATCGCCATACTTATCTATCTGTGTCTGAAGGTTTTTCGCCTCAGTCTCAGCATTTGTGAGCTTGGTGGTCATGCTGTCCACCTGTGACTGGAGCTCCGATATGGCCACGTTCTTATCCGCTATCTCCTGACTGAATGTAACCTTCAGGTCTCTCTCTGAATTGTCAGCCGCCTTATCCCTGTGCGGGATGATGAGCGTCCACATGGCCGCAAGTCCCAGAACAACTCCCGCTATGATATAAGCGATGGAATATTTGTAGAAATTGATGTCCTTGTATCTTCCAACCGGAATCGGATCCCCATCAAAATCCACCTCGCTGTTGCCGGCTATGAGCTTCTTCTGGTCATCCACGAACAGAGAATCCACATCGTAGTCCTCCTGCGGATAATCCCTGAAGTTCATGATCTCCTCATCAGTGTGGCCCATCTCATTAAAAT
>ENA-OZUP01000489-OZUP01000489.1-human-gut-metagenome-genome-assembly--contig:-NODE-489-length-9705-cov-9.577409_pt1 | contig 9705 bp, 10 predicted proteins | sample MGYA00243436_ERZ654027 | MGnify/ENA primary metagenome ERZ654027 (study PRJEB26926, sample SAMN06164567) | human gut metagenome | biome: ENVO:00009003; feature: ENVO:2100002; material: ENVO:00002003...
GAGGTGCTTGACCACCAGCACTATAACCACCACCACGAAGATCATGGTGGACAGCGCGTTTATCTCGGGGGAGATCTTGCGGCGCGTCATGGAATAGATGGTGATGGGCAGCGTCTGCGAGGTGGAGCCGCTTGTGAAGTAGCTGATAACGAAGTCGTCCAGCGAGAACGTGAACGACATCAGGAAGCCGCTTACGACGCCGGGCATTATCTCGGGGAGAATTACCTTGCGCAGCGCGGTGAACGGTCCGCAGCCGAGGTCCTGCGCGGCTTCGAAGAGGTTGGGGTCCATCTGTCGGAACTTCGGCATTACGTTAAGTATCACATAGGGCACGTCGAACGTGATATGCGCGATGACGAGGGTCACAAAGCCGAATTCGAGGTTCATTCTTGCCGCGAAGAACACGAACAGCAGCATCAGCGAAACGCCGGTGACTATCTCGGGGTTGACTATCGGCATGTTCGTGATGTTCATGACGACGGCTTTCGGGAATTTCCGCATGGAATTTATGCCGATAGCCGCGAGCGTACCCAGCACTGTCGCCGCGATACTCGCTGTCACCGCTATGATTATCGTGTTCACCAGCGACGAGATTATCACCTCGTTGCGGAACAGCTTTGCGTACCACTCCAGCGTGAACCCGCTGAACACCGAACGGCTCTTCGTTTCGTTGAACGAGAACACTATCAGCACGAATATCGGCACGTACAGGAACATCAGGACTAATGTCATGTAGATTTTGGATAGGGTTTTCATCTTTTATTTGTTACCTCCGGTGGAGACAAATTTTATATGTTTTCGCTTGGTTGGAAGCAGTTTTTGATTTTTTTGTTTCAGGTTATTGGGGATTTAAATTCTTTTCGCCTGGTCGGTAGTATCTTGATAGATTTATAATGTTTTCACACAAAACTGAGAGGAAACCCATTCGGCGGGCGTAGCTCGCTTCGCTCACTAAGCCCTAGGAAAAGGGGGGACTTTAGAAAAGCCGACAAAAACTTCAGTCCGTGGTCTGCCTTTTGTTGCGCGGCGTCCTTGCCGCGCTTTTGTGGCAGACCCGCAAGCATCGTGCTTGCGCCCCCCTTTTCCTCCCCTACGGGTTGTCCGTGTTGCCTTTTAATGGCGGCATCCTTGCCGCCTTTGTTGGCAACAGTGCAAACATCGTGTTTGCACACTCCCTTTCCCCTCTCCCCTCTTTTTTCCCCCTGCTCGTTTTTAGCTCGTGTTCAGGGGCGTGTATGGGGTAGGCGGCTCCTCGTGCATTATGACGATTGGCGATGGGTACACGAGTTTATTCGATGGGGCAGGGAAGTTAGTTTCAGACATTATGTTGTGAAACATGGGACGCCAGAATTCCGAATTGATTTAATATTGCGTCTTGCGCAATATTAAATCAGTACTTGATCGTCGGGGTTGAACTGGTTCATTATGGTCATGATAACGAGTATTATTACCATCAGCACGAGGGAAATACCGGCGCCGAGGTGGGGATTGTAGGCGTTGCCCAGGAACTGCATCTCGATAAGGTCGCCGATAAGCAGGTTGGAACCGCCGCCCAGCATTCTCGAAATGATGAACGTACTGATAGCCGGCACGAACACCATCGTAACTCCCGACATGATACCCGGCACTGAAAGCGGCACCACCACCCTGAACAGTATCGAAACCGGATTGCACCCGAGGTCGGAAGCGGCTTCAAGCAGGCTGCGGTCTATCTTCACCATCACTGAATACAGCGGCAGTATCATGTACGGCAGGTAATTATACACCATGCCCAGCACCACTGCGCCCTCTGTGTTGATGAGTTTGAACGGACCAAGTCCCACCAGGCTGAACAGGTAGTTTATTATGCCGTTGTTGCCGAGTATCGTCATCCATGAATACGTCCTCAGCAGGAAGTTCATCCACATCGGCAGCATGACTATCATCAGCATGGTGCCCTGGTGGTGCTTCTTCATGCGGGAAAGCATGAACGACACCGGGTACGCGAGGATAAGGCAGACCACCGTTGCGATAACCGCGAGCCATATCGACCGCACGAAAATATTGGTGTACTGTCCCACGTTCGAGATGTAATCCAGCGTGAAATTTCCCTCTTCGTCGGTGAATGCGAAGTACGCCACCATCAGCAGCGGCACCACGATGAACACCGTCATCCACACGAGGTAGGGAGTTGCAAAGACCTTAAGCTTCTTCATTCTTATGCACCCCCATCAGCGCGGGATAAGCGCCCTCTTCCTTTGATTTCTTCATGATGTGGATATCAAAGGGGTCTACGGTCATGCCGATGGTGCTGCCCACAGGTTCTGCCTTTGTGGAATGTATCAGCCATTTGTGGTCGATGCAGTCCACGGTCATTTCGTAATGCACGCCCTTGAACACCACGGACTCCACCACGCCGGTGAGTTTCGCGCTTTCAGCGGGTATCACCCTTACGTCCTCGGGACGGATGACAACGTCCACCATTTCGTTTTTGTCAAAGCCCTTATCGACGCACTCAAAGCGCTTGCCGGAGAATTCCACCAGGCAGTCCTCGGGCATGCAGCCGTTGACGATGTTGCTTTCGCCGATGAAGTCCGCGACGAATGCGTTTTTCGGCTCGTTGTATATATCCGTCGGGGAGCCTATCTGCTGGATATGTCCGGCGTTCATGACGACGACGGTGTCGCTCATGGTGAGGGCTTCCTCCTGGTCGTGGGTGACGTATACGAACGTGAGTTCCAGCGCCTGCTGTATCTTGCGCAGTTCCGTCTGCATATCCTTGCGGAGCTTGAGGTCGAGCGCGCCCAGCGGCTCGTCCAGCAGGAGTATTTTCGGCCGGTTGACCAGCGCCCTTGCTATTGCAACGCGCTGCTGCTGTCCGCCGGAAAGGCGCTGCACGGAACGCTTCTCGAACCCGGTGAGGTTCACGAGTTCCAGCATTTCACCGACGCGGCGCACTATCTCCTTTTCGCTGACTTTCTTTATGCGCAGGCCGAACGCGATATTTTCGTACACGTTGAGGTGAGGGAACAGCGCGTATTTCTGGAACACGGTGTTTACGTCGCGCTTGTGCGGGGGCAGGTCGTTTATGCGCTTTCCGTCGAGCAGCACGTCCCCGGAGGTGGGGGTGAGGAAGCCGCCTATAATGCGCAGCGTGGTCGTTTTTCCGCAGCCGGAGGGTCCCAGCAGGGTGACGAATTCCTTGTCCTTTATATCGAGGTTGATGTTTTTGAGTATCTGTTCTCCGTCGAATTCCACGACGATGTTCCGCAGGCTGATTATATTTTCCATTGCAGACCTTCCTTTGTTTTTGGGGTAGGTATTACATACCAAATAACAGTTTATAATAAATTGCCCACGTTGTCAATGTGTTTTTGGGTTTTTGGTGAAGTTTTTTATTCCCGGTGGAAAACTGGTCGGGGATAATAACAAAAACTGCCGCCGTTTCCGGCAGCAGTGATGTGTATTGTAAGGTTGGTGTGATTATTTCGTGTTCTTGTTCCAGATGAGCATAAGTCCCTTTAAGAGGAGGTCGTCATCATAGATTATCTCGTGACGGCACAGCGGTATGACCACCTGCGCCAGACCGCCGGTAGCAACCACCGTGGTCTTTTCGCCGAGTTCCTCTTCGATGCGCTCGATTATGCCGTCGATGGCGCATGCGTTGGAGTACATTATACCGCTCTTTATACAGTCAACGGTGTTGGAGCAGATAACGCGCTTCGGCTTTTCGTAGGCTATCTTCGGCAGCTGCGCGGTGCGTGAATTCAGCGCGTCCGCAGAAACTGCGACGCCGGTGGTGATAAGTCCGCCGATGTAGGTGCGGTTGCGGTCGATGACTGAAAACGTGGTCGCGGTGCCCATATCTATGAGTATCTGCGGCACGGGGTAATCGTGAATTCCCGCAACTGCGTCAACGACGAGGTCGCTGCCCAGCTGCGCGGGGTTGTCTATCTGTATCGAAAGCCCCGTCTTTATCCCGGGACCCACTATCATTATCCTGCCGTCCACCAGCTTTTCCACCGCGGTCTTTACGGTGAATGTCACCGACGGCACCACCGATGAGATTATCGCGCCGGTGATGTCACTGCGGCTGATGTCGTTGATATCCAGCGCCGCCTTTATCTTGACCGCGTATTCCAGCGAAGTTTCGCGCTGTACTGTAGCCAGCCGCTCGCGGAAAAGTATCCTGTCGCGGTCCGCGCAGCCGAGTACGATATTGGTGTTGCCTATGTCTATCGCAAGTATCATTGCTGCTCCTTTGGCGTTAAATCTGTGCCTTGTTTGATGTCAGCTTGTTCTTTACTATGTCCACTATCCTTACTATAACGGAGCTCAGCAGCAGGTTGGAGCCCAGTTCCACCAGGAAGTTAACGCCGACGAACGCAGTCATCATGTAAGCCACCGCGTTTTCAATGCCTGCGCCCGCAGCCCATACGCCGATGGTGTCCATGAAGAACGCGAAGCACCCCAGCAGGAATATTCCGGTGTTGACTATCGGTGCAGCCGCAGCCGCGCATATTGTAGCGGCCCAGCGGTTCTTCTTTTCGAGAGCGCCGTAGATAAGTCCGGGTACGAGACCGGCAGCCGCGCCCTTTACGAGAACGGTGATTATCGTTCCGGGTACGTTGACCACCAGGAATGCGTTCGCGCCGCCGGTCAAGAGAACCATCGCGCCGAAAACGAGTCCGAGCCAGCCGCCCGCCTGCCAGCCGTATAGTGCCGCGCCGACTACTATCGGTATCAGTGCAAACGTGATGTTGAACGGACCTACCGTTATTCCCATTGTCAGGAAATAAACGACTGCTACGAGTGCGGTCAGGAGCGCAGTCCCGACCAGCTTGTGGATCTTTTCGCTTTTCATATTAAGTTTTCCTCCTTGTTATCATTCCCCGGCGTGCGGGGATACAATACAATACAGACGTATTATAACACAACGGAGGGGAAAAATCTATGGATAAATCGCACAAAAATTCTTTCACAACCAAACGGCAAATCTTATTTAATTCGGAATGCGGAATTCGGAATTATTGTGTCTGCTTCGCAGACAATATTTCAAAAACTTTTACAGAAACACTGCAGGGCGAAAGATTATCTCTCGCCCTGCGTTGTATCTATCAAAGTTATTTAAATTCGTCCGCGTAAGCGGACACCGAAATTCCGAATTACGAATTCCGAATTCCGAATTTGCAAATGCGTTTTCGATATAAAATCCGAATCACGAATTGATCTTCGATCCACTTTTAAAGCACAGCGCCGCTATCAGACCGAGGAATATCGCTGCGGTGACGCCTGCCGCGCAGGAAGTCAGCCCACCAGTGACTGCGCCGATGAGCCCGCTCTGGTCAACGGCTTCCCTTACGCCCTTCGCGAGGAGGTTGCCGAAGCCGGTCAGCGGCACCGAAGCGCCTGCCCCCGCGAAGTCCACCAGCGGCTGGTAAATCCCCACCGCGCCGAGAATGACCCCCGCGACAACGTAGCTCACCAGAATCCTCGCTGGGGTGAGTTTCGTCAGGTCGATGAGAAGCTGCCCTGTCGCGCAGAGGATTCCCCCCACGATGAATGCCCATAAATAGTCCATATTAACCTCCCTGTTCCGAAGAAAGTTCCACGCAGTGCGCTATCCCGGGAATGCTCCCGCCCTGCTGCACCATCGTCGGGGACATCAGCGCCCCGGTCGCGCAGTACAGCACCTTTTTCAGCTCCCCGTCGCGTATTCTGCCGAAAAAGTGACCGCACATCATCGCCGCGGAGCACCCGCACCCCGAGCCGCCCGCGTGCACGTCCTGCATGGTGCGGTCGTAGAGCAGCATTCCGCAGTCCTTGTGCCGGGACTTTATATCCACCCCGTCGCGCTTGAAAAGGTCGTACAGCAGGTCGCTGCCCACCTGCCCGAGGTCGCCCGTGATTATCAGGTCGTAGTTTTCGGGGTGGGTACCGCGGTGCTTCATGTGACGGGTGAGCGTGTCGTACGCCGCGCCTGCCATTGCCGCACCCATGTTGTTGAGGTCGGTTATGCCCATGTCCTCTATCTTTCCTATGGTGGCTGCGCGTATGAACGGGGGCTTCCCGCTGGAACCTATCAGCGCAGCCCCGGCAGCCGTCGCAGTCCATTGCGAGGTGGGGGTCCTCACGCCGCCGTAGTTCAGCGGAAAGCGGAACTGCCGCTCAGCCGTGCTGTAATGCGACGACGTGCTCGCTATCACTGCGTCCATATACCCGGCGTTCACCAGCGCAGCCCCAAGCAGCAGCCCCTCCGCGAACGTCGAGCACGCTCCATATATCCCCAGGAACGGCATATAGTAGTCCTTCAGCCCGTAGGAGCTTCCCACGCACTGGTTCAGCAGGTCGCCCGCGACCACCAGGTCTATCCTGTCCGGCTCCAGCCCGGATTTCCGCAGGACGTGCCCCACCGCCCTCCGCTGGAACAGCGCCTCTGCCTGTTCCCAGGTCTCCGCGCCGCCCTTGTTGTCCTCTATGACTTCATCGAAAATGCCCCCGAAAGGACCTTCGTTCTCGGTCTTTCCCGCGACGGCGGCGAAATCCAGCACCGACGGCTTGCGGAAGCACATGGTGCGTCCCTCACAGTATTTCATGGAATTCCCCCCTTACTTCATAAACAGCCCGGCGATGTAGTAGATAATGCCGTACACCACCGACGCGCTCACGCCGTAAACTATCACCGGCCCCGCGATGACGAACATCTTCGCGCCAAGCCCCAGTACGTAGCCCTCGCTCTTGAATTCTAGCGCCGGGGAAGCAACTGCGTTCGCAAATCCGGTTATCGGTACTAATGTGCCCGCGCCCGCGTGCTGCGCGATACGGTCATACCACTCCAGCCCGGTGAACAGTATGCTCAGGAATATCAGCGATATCGAGGTCAGCGAGGACGCAATATCCTTGCTCAGCCCCGCCATCATATAGAGGTTCGTCAGCAGCTGCCCCAGCGTACATATCAACCCTCCCGTCAGGAACGCCATCGGGACCGTCTTGTACAGCTTTGAGTTATGCGAGCGGCGCTTTGTCAGCTCTCCGTATTCTTCATTTGAAATGTTCATGCTTTTCTCCTTTGGCAGAAAATTTGCGTTCTTTCGTATTTTTCCGCGCAGATGTTCTAAAATACGCGCTTTCTGATGGTATTGTTTTCCTGTTAACCGTTTTAAGCATTTTGCGTAAAAATCCGCTTGACTATTAACGATAAATAAGATATAATAGATAATGTAAACGTTTTATTGGGGGCGAAAAGTCCCGGCAAAGGAGAATTGAAATGAACCTCAGAAAATTTATGGCTGCGGCGCTTGCTGCGGTATTCTGCATGACGGCTGCGGGCTGTTCGAAATCCGACGGCGCGACGGGTGAAAGCACCAGCGCCACTGAAAGCGTATCAGAACCGGAACAGCAGCCCGCTGATGAATTTGACCAGAACATCACCGCGATGGAACTCACAGCGGACATAAAGGTCGGCTGGAACCTCGGCAACACGCTTGACGCAAACGGCGGCACGGGGCTTTCGCAGGAAACGAGCTGGGGCAACCCGAAAGTCACCCCGGAACTCATGCAGGGCGTAAAGGAAGCAGGCTTCAACGCGGTGCGCATTCCCACCACGTGGGAAAAGCAGATGGACGAGAACAACGTGATAAACGCTGAATGGCTCGCCCGCGTAAAGGAGATAGTGGATTACGCCTACGACCTCGACATGTACGTTATCCTCAACATGCACCACGAGGAATGGTACCAGCCCTACGCCGACAAGGAAGAGGAGATAACCGCGAAGCTGCAGACCTGCTGGACGCAGATAGCGGAAGCGTTCAAAGGCTACGACCAGCGCCTCATCTTCGAGGGAATGAACGAACCCCGCTGGAAGAACACCGAATTCGAGTGGAACGGCGGCAACGACGAGGGCAGGACAGTGGTGAACCACCTGAACAAGGCTTTCGTGGAGGCAGTCAGGGCGACGGGCGGAAACAACCAGTACCGCTTTCTGATGGTGTGCCCCTACGCCGCGAATTCCGGCGAGAGCGCGCTCGCAGCGCTTGAACTCCCGGACGACGACCGGCTGATAGTTTCGGTGCACGCGTACATTCCCTACAGCTTCGCGCTGCAGAACCCCGGCAGCGACAAGTGGGTGGCTTCAAAGGCAAGCTGCACCAACGAGATAGACACCCTCGCGGAGGTACTCAACAGGCTGTTCATCAGCAAGGGGCAGGCAGTCATCATCGGCGAATGCGGCGCAATGAACAGGCAGAACGAGAATTACCGCGCGGCATGGGCTGAGTACTATTTCAGCACGTTCAGGAACATCGGCATTCCCTGCTTCTGGTGGGACAACGGCGCATTCATGAGCGGCGAGACTTTCGGGCTTTTCGACAGATACAACAACGTGCCGAGATATAATCTGCTTGTTCAGGGCATCATGAACGGCGTCAACGGCGTCACCGGCGTGGATTACGACGCGCTCGCAGAGGAAAGCGCGGCTTCAGCGGCGGCATAAAAGGAGTTATAATGGGTATTTTAAGCAAGATATTAGCGTTAGTCACGGCTGCGACGATGCTCACCGGCGTTAACCCCGGTGAAGCCGGCAGCAGGCTCGACGAGTACATGGCGGCGCAGGAAACTGCAAATTCCGGGGCGCTCACTTCCCCCGTGGACCCGGTGGAACTCTGCGGCAGGATAACCGTCGGCTGGAACCTCGGCAATTCCCTGGACGCCACCGGCAGCGGCATGTCCAGCGAAACCAGCTGGGGCAACCCCAAAACCACCAAGGAACTTATCCTCAAGGTAAAGGAAGCCGGCTTCGACGCGGTGAGAATTCCCACCACCTGGTACAATCACCTTGACAGCGATTTCAACATCAGCGAGGAGTGGCTCGCGAGGGTGCAGGAGGTCGTGGATTACGCCTACGACGAGGGAATGTACGTAATCCTCAACGTGCACCACGAGAACTGGAACGACCCCTACGAGAGCACCCTACCCGACGTAAAGAAGAAGATAAAGAAGCTGTGGACACAGATAGCGAACCGTTTCGAAAGCTACGGCGAGCGCCTTATCTTCGAGGGAATGAACGAGCCCCGCTGGAAGAACACCAACTACGAGTGGAACGGCGGCAACGCCGAGGGCAGGCGCGTTGTGAACGCTTACAACGAGTGCTTCGTTGAGACAGTCCGCGCGACCGGGGGGAACAACCGCTACCGCGCGCTGATGATACCGACCTACGCGGCAAGCGCCAGCGGACTTGACGGCTTCACCGTGCCGCAGGACAAGAGCCTTATCGTTTCGGTGCACGCGTATTCCCCGTACAATTTCGCAATGAACCCCAGCGGCACGACGAAATTCGACCCCAATAACACCAGCGACACCCAGGAGCTGACGTGGCTCGCGGGGACGCTCTACGACAGGTTCATCAGCAAGGGCACGGGGGTTATCATCGGCGAATGCGGCACCGCGAACAAGAACAACTATTCCGACCGCGTGAACTGGGCAGGGTACTTCCCCAAGCTGTTCAGGAGCAAGGGTATACCGGTGTTCCTGTGGGACAACAACGCTTACGGCTCCGGCAACGAAACCTTCGGTCAGCTCCACCGCGACACCCTCGTCTGGGAATACCCGGAGTACATTAAGGCGTTTGTGAAAGCGGCAAAGCAAAAGTAATTATTAATTCGGAATTCGGAATTCGGAATGATAGATGTACAATATAAGTGCAACACCCAGATAAAAAAATAGTGACAC
>ENA-OZUP01000492-OZUP01000492.1-human-gut-metagenome-genome-assembly--contig:-NODE-492-length-9680-cov-4.143273_pt1 | contig 9680 bp, 8 predicted proteins | sample MGYA00243436_ERZ654027 | MGnify/ENA primary metagenome ERZ654027 (study PRJEB26926, sample SAMN06164567) | human gut metagenome | biome: ENVO:00009003; feature: ENVO:2100002; material: ENVO:00002003...
TTTTCTTACCGGCCCACATATATAATTCCAATTGCACTACATGAAAAGAAGTGAATTATTTGAACTTTCTGACAAATGTATTACTAGGCAGACATTCAAGGATCACCAATGCTATCGGTTACCTGGACACAGGTAACACGCTAAGATGCAATCTCACAGGACGCAACGTCGCCGTGACTACATACGCCGTAGCCATCGAACTGGCTCCACCGCAACTGACTCCACTGCTCGATGACTACATCAAAAAACCGTCTTCCATATATGAATATGATTACCGTGATGACATTCCGGCCGGAATACACATAATTCCCTACAATACGATATGCTCCGGAAATCAGCTTATGCTCGCCATGGACATTGACTACATGTTCATCGACAGCTCATACATGGAACACAGACCACTGATCGGTATCAGCCCAAATACATTTAATATACTTCACACAGACAAATGTATTCTTTTAAGCAAATATTATATGAAAAGAGGCAAAAGACATGTTAAACACAATAAGGGGTAACGACTTCAAATTTACTGTTGCCAGCAATATTTCACTGCGCTCCCTGAAAAGCGGCAAAGATATATATTATATTGGAGGAACCGAGGTACTTCCCGCCCCGCTGGAGCCCCACGAGGAGGCCGCGGTCATAAACGAACTCACAAACAACCAGTCGGATTCCGCAAAGAAAATGCTGATAGAGCGAAATCTGCGACTTGTCGTATACATTGCTAAAAAATTTGACAACACAGGTGTCGGAATTGAGGATCTGATATCCATAGGCACGATCGGTCTCATCAAGGCCATAAACACCTTCAAAAATGACAAAAACATAAAGCTTGCCACCTACGCATCAAGATGTATTGAAAATGAGATACTCATGTTTCTCCGTCGCAACAGCAAGCTCAGAACAGAGGTGTCCATCGATGAACCGCTGAATGTTGACTGGGACGGCAACGAACTGCTTCTGTCCGACATTCTGGGAACGGATGAGGACGTAGTCTACCGTGATCTGGAGACAGAGGTAGACTACAATCTCCTCGACAATGCCATATCAAAGCTCTGTGAAAAGGAACGCACCATCATAGAACTGCGGTATGGAATAAACACCATAGGTGGGGTAGAAAAGACTCAGAAGGAGGTGGCTGATCTCCTGGGAATATCCCAGTCCTACATATCCAGGCTGGAAAAAAGAATAATCAAGAATCTTCGCAGAGAGATAATGAAGCAATATTGATACACACAGACAAATATGACCGGGAAGCTACATACATCCGTTGTTCTGCAGTCTCCCGATCATAATCTTTCAGTGACGATATTATGTCATTATGACATACTGTCAGTGATGATATCCCGCCATACGTCTCTTGTAATCATCTACTTTATCCCTCAGTTTGGTGTAGTCCTTTTCCTTGAGCTGCCCCTCCTCATTAAGCTTCGTAACCAGCTCATCAAGTTCCTTCAAGGCTTTATGCGCCAGATCCTTGTAATTGTTCGCCAGATTCATATCCAACTCATTCACAGCCGAATTCACCTGCTGTTTTACCTTTCTACTCATCATAATATATCACCGCCCATTCATTTCAAGATCTTATTCCCACGTATACCAAAAGAGCCTGAAACCCTTGATTCTACTCAGGTTTCAGGCTCAATATAATGCCGGCTGCGGGACTTGAACCCGCACGATGTTGCCACCAACAGATTTTGAGTCTGCCTCGTCTGCCAATTCCGACAAGCCGGCGCTTGCGACATTTGTTATATTAACACATGCCCCATTTAGTGTCAACTACTTATCATCCCCTGTTATCCTTCGCGCAACCACAACAAATCTGCCATCCTCAGTGTGTGAAGCGCATGTTGAAAGTGTGATGAGTTCATCACCGTACTCAGCAGTAACACCGCTGTCATATGATGTGTTTGACTTGACAAAATCAATATATTCATCAAATTCCGCCTTATCCGCAGCGTTAAAGAACTCATAATAATGATAGTGCTCCGTGTCATCGTCAGGATATATCTCCGATCGGAATGCACCGATGACCTCGTATGTTCCGGTCTCATACAACGTGTCAAACTTGATATTCTTATGCTTCTTATAAAAGCTCTCGTCCTCATACTGAAGCAGCTCTCTGAACATTATTCCCGACTTCATGTTATGTCCGTATATGAGAACATTGTCCGTTCTGTCATCAAACGGCCTGCAGTTCGTATCTATGAACGGTGTACCCGGATCACTCCAGTTCTTATCGAAGTCCAGATGCAGATAATAATCGTTGTCATCGGGAGTGTACATGACCGGATAATCTATGGTCGTGCCATCGATCGTGAGCCATCCTGCAATATCACTGTTCTTCTCGTATAACTTCTCGAATTTCTTGAGTATCTTCTTCTCGCCATTGTCCTTACTTTTATCCGAGACCTCCACCGTAACCTTTTCGGTATCATCCCCATCGGTATCGAGCATTCCTTTAAGATCATTGAAGTTATTCTGCGCATTCTTCGCAATATAATAATACCTTCCAAGATACGCACCGCTCCAAACTGCTATAAGTAAAAAAACGACCAGCAGTATGTCCAAAACTATATCCTTTGCTGTTCTCTTTTTCTTTTGTTTTGATCTGTCTGCATTCTTTCTGTTCATGTCTTACCCTCAAAAGAAAACTAAAAAGGCTTCTGTACCTGCATACAGAAGTCCTTTTGTTGATTAATAATACTTCTTGTTTCCCCACAGATTCTTTTTCTTAAGATCAACATACTCTGAATATGCCTGTTCAAGTATCTGCTTCTCGTTAGGAAATTTCAGAAGGTGGTAGGCTTCATGGTATTTGTAGTAACCGGAATCCACGAAATACTCTTCTCTCTGTGGCTTGCTGTAATAGCTGTCAGACATCATGAGATACCAATGAACATCCTTATTTACCACATCAAATGCCGTGTTAAAAGTGTAATTGCTCTTTCCCACGTATTTGATTATAGATGCGCTTACACCTGTCTCCTCTTTCACTTCTCGCAAGGCGGTCTCATCGTGCTCCTCGCCCTTTTCAACAGTTCCCTTGGGGAGAACCCATCCTTCGTATTTGTTCTTGTAGTTCTTATACAACAACAATACTTTTCCTCTGAAGATTACCACCCCTCCACAGCTTGTTGCTTCTATCACTGCAATTCCTCCTGTTTCTTCCGGGTGTGTAATTAAAACTTGAAGTCAGTATATCATATGTCAAATTATTTTTAAAGTAAATATGATCACGTATTAATGGCATACGCATCATTTTATGCAATTATTTCACATAATTATAGTATGCGTCAAAGAGCTGTCTGGCAATATACTTTGCTGAAGCTCCAGTTGAGCTTGCATTCTCAACTATGACACATACGACTATATCCGGATCATCAACATTTGAGAATCCAACAAACCACGAATGTGAATCCATGTTGTCGTTGAACTCCGCAGTACCTGTCTTTCCGGCTATGGTATATGAGCAATCTGCAAATGCATCCGATGCCGTACCATATGATGTTACGCCAAGCATCAGATCCTTCAGAAGTCTTGCGTCAGATGCAGATATGATCTTACCGTAGGTGTTCGGCTTGAATGTCTTTACAAGATTGCCATCGCACGTCTCTATCCTGTCGATGAGATATGGGGACATCATGACTCCTCCGTTTGCTATGGTGCTCATGATCATGGCACTGTGCAGAGGTGTTATAAGTGTGTCGCCCTGTCCTATGGCTGTCTGCGGTATCTCCGAATCATCTGAGGTTGCATTTAACTCGAATACTGATTTTCTGTAATATCCGTCATAAGGAAGATCCTTGTTAAACAGGAACTTCTCACACAGATCCTTGTACGACTGCTTGTTGAGCTTCATTCCTATATTGGCAAATGAAGTGTTACAAGATTTCGCCAGTGAGTCCGCCAGATCCACAGTTCCATGAACCGCATAATCTGAACAGTGTATCTGTACTCCGTCAAATATATCCTCGCCCTCGCACTCATACGAATATTTCTGATAATTGCTGTTCTCATGAATATACTCCAGAGCCGTGAGTACCTTGAAGGTGGAACCAGGTGGATACAGACCCTGTGTTGCACGATTCAACAGATAAGAGCTGTCAGAATCCTGTGAATCCTCTATCACACTGTCTATATAGTTCGGATCAAAATCAGGCTTTGAGACCATGGCAAGGATCTTTCCAGTATCCGGTTCCATAACCACAACAGCGCCGTCATTATATCCCAGTGCATCGTAAGCCGTGCTCTGCAGCGTGGTATTCAGTGTACTTATGACATTGTTTCCCAGACTCTTCTCATTCCTGAGCTTGTTGTATGTCTGCGTGATTATGTTCTGGTTTGATGTCAGGAGATAGTACGCGGAGCTCATCTCAAGTCCCGCCTGTCCGTTGCTGTCATATCCGACAACATGTGCGAACACATTGGAATATGGATAATTTCTGTACTCATTTCCATCATCATCCGTCAATGTCTCCGCAAGGACATTTCCATCGCTGGATATGATGCTTCCCTTCTTTATCTTCTCCGCATAGAGAGACTGTCTCCCATTGTATGAATTGGCGATGAATGTTCTTGAATCCCTCACCATAAACACGATAATATATGCAAACATACAGATAAAGATTATGACAACAAAATATGTTATAACCAGAACAGGCACATTCTTTTTGTCATTTGTCTTCTTGTCCAGAATGTCACTATTCTCCCCAGAATTCATCTGAGTTCGTCTCTTTCCTGTCGTATCCTGTCTTTGCTTTGCGCTGGACTGGCTTTTTCTGTTTGCGTTGTTTTTCACCGCTGTTTGACTGACCCCTGACCGCGACTGGGGTCTCTGGCCACTCTTCCCTGCTGATACTTTCCTGTCTGACATTTTTATCAACTCCACTGTTCTCTAATACACATATACCCTGAATTATTCCAAATATAATGAGTGTGCTGACAACCGAACTCACTCCATAGCTCACAAGCGGCAGCGTCACACCCGTAGATGGTATGAACTTCACAACACCGCCAACGTTCAGGAATATCTGGAATATGAAGCATATTGTAAAACCAAAGGCTACATTCTTATAAAAAGCATCTCTTATCTTCATCGATATATTGATGAAATATATGAAGCAGCTCAGATACATAAGAAGCAGGCAGAGTCCAAATATAACTCCAAGCTCCTCACATATCGCAGCAAATATAAAATCACTGGACACGACCGGTATCGATGTCGGAAGTCCCTGGCACAGACCCGTTCCCTCGAATCCGCCCGAGCCTATCGCAAACAGACTCTGTGCAACCTGATATCCACTTCCATCTATATATTCGATCGGGTTAAGCCATGCATCGATTCTCATGGTGACATGGCTGAAATGATTCTTCAAAAGCATATATCCAACCACAGCAAGAACCGAACCTCCGAGGCCTCCGCCTATAAGTATGCTGTGCTTACCAGTGGCAAGGTACAGCATCATGACAAATACCATGAAGAAGATCACCGCACCACCGAGATCCGTCTCAGCCACCAGAACCAGCATGAAAAGTCCTGCTACACAGATCGTTTTCATCATATCCTTAAAGTTCTTTGCCTTTTCAAATGAGCTGGCAAGGAAGAATACGAATATGATCTTGACGATCTCCATAGGCTGCATCGATATTCCGCCTATGCTTATCCAGTTGTTTGAACCATATTTATCAACTCCCACATGCGGGATGAACACCGTGCACAGGAAGCCTATACCAAACACCGCATAGAATATATTCCATTTCTTTATCTGCGGGAACTTTACCACGAACAACGGCACAAATGCCGTCAACACCAACATGATCGTGGCAAATATAAACTGCTTCTTCGCCAGGTCAAAATCAAGTCTTGTCAGCATGACATAACCTATGAGAAGAAGGAATGACATATTGTTCGTTATAAGTCTCGATGAGCCCTTATAAATGGCATGATATGAAACCATATATGTTATGGATACTATCATCTGTAGCAGATAAAATATAAGTATGCTCTTCTTCTCATAATGCAGATATAATGTCAGATAGCAAAGAAAATGTATCATGAACACATAAAATATCTGCACATTAAGCGCCCGCCGTTTCTTATCGGCAGGCACAGGCTTTAAAACCGTAAAGCATTTTACGGTGTATAAAACCATAAAAAATATGATCAAATACTTCGCTATCTCCGTTACTATTGTTATCATGTTTCCACCTTTATCAAAAAATCTTAATCGATTCCTTTGTAATAATGTCCCCTGGTATACTGATCTACAGACATGGATACTGCTTTTTCCCCTGACATGGCAAGCTCCAGACTGTCCATTATATCCTTTACTTTATTAGTATCCTCAATTGTAAATTCAATATAACAGTCTTTACCTGAAATACCGGTTTCAGCCAGTCTGTCTATCATATTTGTAGGAACACCATTATATATAATGTTATAGCAGTGCGCACAGTCATTTCTGACATAGAATCTGTTTCCCCTGTCATCCGTCAGGACATTCCGGGACATCTTCCTTGAGGCACAGCCGTTCATGTAATTGCCTGCTATACAGTTTGCAGTGATCATAACCTTCTGATGACCATAGAGCTTTATGAGTGTATCATATGAAAGACCATGTATCTCATCAAGTGTGAGCTCGTTTGAGCACATAAAGCACACATCACCCATATTCTCTCTATAGAAATCAAACGCATTATCATTATACGCATAGAGACTGGCATCTGCGATCACGAGTCCCTTATAGTCCAACTTCTTTAGAATTCCCAGCTCATCATAATTTCTGATCATCACACCGTCAAATGAACCAAGTTCACCGGAAAGGCCTGAATATCTGTCAAGCTCTCTCTGCCGCAATACCTCAGGCAGAGCAAGGATCACTCTGAATCCGGCCTGCTTCAATTCATCTGCATATTTTCTGACATTATAATCTACTATTACATTGCTGACCCATTTATAATTCTTAACAATATTTACATGGTCAGCGTCCGACACTCCAACTGTAACACCGTGAACAGTGTTGTTTTTCACATTTTCAAGAGGTCTTTCAGCGCCAGGCAGGCCAGTTCTTACTGCACCGCCATCCCGCCTGTAACTCTGTGAGATCTGCAGTCCAAGCTGTTCAAGCGCCTCCCGCCTCAGGTTGTTCACTGCGCTTATCTGTACAAACAGGTTGTCAGATACATCAGCAGCTATATCCCCGAGCACATAATCTGTACCGCCTGTCTTTTTGATCTTGTCAACTATCTGTGACTCTGTGACAGGCTTGTTAAGTGCCTGTGTACACACAGGCCCCTCGACTGAGACAGAACACTTTCCTTCTACAGTTGAAAGCTTAAGCTCTAATGGCTGATCCGCATACGCACTGACATGTGCAGCGAGCTCTATCTTCCTGTCGGCATTTATTATATTATTCTGTATATCTTCCAGAAGCTTACCGTTTCTTGTACGGTATACATCATTGAACTTTGCAATGCTCCTGAATGACTTCGCCTTAAGTCTGACATTCTTTCCCGCTTTTGCCGCCACATTGCATGTGAGCTCCACATCACCATTTCTGCCTCTTATCTCAAGGACATCGCCTGCGGATACATTCTCGTCAAGTTTTATATCCACATATGGCTTTTCTACCGCATTCACACGCCCAACCTTAATTCCTGTGTGGTTCGGTCTGCTGTTCGCAAGCATCTTTTTACCATTGGATGTGTAATAATAACCTGAGCAGAATCCGCCCCTGTTATATATGTCGAGAAGCTTCTTCTCCTGCTCCTCTGCCAGTTTCTCCACTGATTCGCCCGCCAGATAAGCATCTCTGACCTCACGGTACGCAGTCACGGTTGCAGCCACATACTCTGGCTTTTTCATTCTTCCCTCTATCTTGAAAGAATCAATTCCCGCATCTATGAGCCTGCTCAGACTCTTCAACATGCACATATCCTTCAGGCTGAGCATATACTCATTTACATCATTTGAGGCATACAGCTTTCTGCACGGCTGGGCACACCTTCCCCTGTTACCGCTTCTTCCTCCGGCAAAGCTGCTCATCAGGCACCTTCCGGAATAGCTGTAACACATCGCTCCGTGGACAAATGTCTCCACCTCTATATCAACATTTTTCTTGATCTCTGTGATTTCTGACAATGACAATTCTCTCGATGGCACAAATCTGGTCATGCCTATGCTTTTCAGAAACGCAGCGCCCTGTGAACTGGACACGCTGAGCTGTGTACTTCCGTGCAGTGGAAGGTCTGGAAACGACTTGCCCAGAACGGAGACAACTCCCATATCCTGTACAATTATCCCATCCACGCCCTGCCTGTAATAAGGCTCCACATATGATGGGAGCCTTTGTATCTCTTCATTCTTAAGCAGTGTGTTGATCGCCATATAGACCTTCACTCCGAATCTGTGACAATAGTCTATGGTATCAAGCAATTCTTTTTCATCAAAATTACCGGCAAATGCCCGGGCACTGAACATACTGCCTCCAAGATATACCGCGTCTGCATATGCATTGACTGCAGCTTTCACCGCCTCCGTGTTGCCCGCCGGTGCCAAAATTTCAGTCTTATTTAACATTTTTCTCCGCTTCAAGTTTTATGATCTGTCTCTGAAGTTCACTTATCTTCTCTTTGTATTCCTCTATCATCTTCTGTGCAGACTCATACTTTATCTGCACCTCGATAACCTCATGTCTCAGATCATATATCTGCTTATCCTTGTCGTCATCCTCGGTGAGCATCTGATTGACCTGATCCTTTGCCTTAAAGTAGTCATCGGCTATATTCAGTGCAAGCAGAACATTCTGATACTCTGCGTTAAATCTCCTGTACGCCTCAGATGACTGACATTCTGCTATCTTGCCATTGATATATGTCGCCACATTCTGGAGATAGTCCTCGCTCTCCTGGCCGCTCAATGTATATACTTTATTGTTGATTACCACCTTGATATCATTCTTCTGTGCCATATTCCATTCTCCTTTACTTATCCTTTATAAATGCATCCAGTCCAAAATGTCTGTAACATAGATCAGTGACAACTCTTCCCCGGGGAGTTCTGTTTATGAATCCATTCATTATGAAATACGGCTCATACACATCCTCTATCGTGCCCGGATCCTCACCAACGGCAGCCGCCAGTGTATCCAGACCGACAGGCCCTCCTGCAAATTTCTCTATCATTGTCATTAATATATTTCTATCGTTCACGTCCAGTCCCATGGAATCGACCTGAAGCTTGTCCAGAGCGGCCTTAGCAACATCGTGATCTATATGGCCGTCATGACACACCTCAGCATAATCCCTGCAGCGCTTGAGAAGTCTGTTCGCAAGTCTCGGTGTACCTCTTGATCTTCTTGCGATCTCAAGTGCACCCTCCTCGTCTATGTCAACTCCAAGAACCTCCGCTGACCTCATCACTATCTCTCTCAGATCGTCATGGGTATAAAATTCCAGCTTGTCCACCATTCCAAATCTGTCCCTTAGGGGAGCCGACAACATTCCGACCCTCGTCGTTGCACCTATCAGGGTAAATCTTGGCAAATCAAGTCTGATCGACCTTGCACCTGCGCCCTTGCCTATCACAACATCTATTGCGTAATCCTCCATAGCCGGATAGAGCACCTCCTCAACTGTCTCTTATACACATCTCCGAGCCCACGAGACACTGAGCGATC
>ENA-OZUP01000493-OZUP01000493.1-human-gut-metagenome-genome-assembly--contig:-NODE-493-length-9665-cov-5.142456_pt1 | contig 9665 bp, 6 predicted proteins | sample MGYA00243436_ERZ654027 | MGnify/ENA primary metagenome ERZ654027 (study PRJEB26926, sample SAMN06164567) | human gut metagenome | biome: ENVO:00009003; feature: ENVO:2100002; material: ENVO:00002003...
TGTCCAAGTTCTCGACTGAGCTTAAGATGTTGCCCCAGCTTACGCTGTTCCCAAGGGTCAGTGAAACCAGCGAAACGAATCTGCGGAACTAGTGTTTTTCCATGCTGTTCGGCCATAATTATTCACCCCCGAGCAGTGCTTTGAGCTCTTCCAAGCCCGCCAGATCGCGGGCGTTACCGGTCAAATCGCCAAGCATTCCAGCCAATTCCTTCTCCGCTTCATCGATTTGGCCGCATACATCGGCATATGTGGTGGCGTACTTGTTCTTCAACGCGTTCACTTTGCCAATGAGCTCGTCGATCACGGCATTCGGCAGTTCTTCCAGCTGCTTCTGCAATGGCGTAATCCACTTGGCTTCCAGCAACCTTCTGGCTTCGTCATCACTCAACGCCTTAATCGTGTTGCAGGTCTTCTCCTCCAACGCGTTTCGCTTGGTCTTGATACCAGATTTCAGCTTCTTCGTCTCATCGAATAGCTTCTGAGCCTGCACCAAGCCACGCTCGAAGTCGGAAGCCGGATTCTTGCCGATCGCCTTGACCGCTTTCTTCAGCTCGGCGGCCACGAAGGCGTCACCGTCCTGATTGATCGCATCGCTGTTCTGCTTGTCATCCTCATCGAAACCTTCCAAAATGGTTTCAATCTCGGAATCGATGTCTTGCACACGGCGCTCTTCTGCCTCGATCGCAGCCAAATCATCGTGCAGCAGCTCGCGCTGAACCAAGTCGAAGGGCAGAACGCGGCCAATCCAGCCATCCTGCACTTCCACATCCTTGCCGCCTTTTTTCTTGATGACCATGTTCGGGTCCACGGCTCTTACCGCATCGAAGCCTTCGGAACCCAGCACTTCCAAATCAATGGAGATGCCGCCCCAAGCATCATCAAGCTTCTGATAGGCGTCATACGGGTCGATCAGCGCGGTATCGGCAACCATCGCATCCAGTTCCTCACCAATGGCCGTTTCCTGCCCGAGCGCATCCACCTGTTCAGGATGCTCCACCAAGCGGAAGCGTAGGTCGGAGGGAAGCCCGGAAATGGCCTGCGCATATGAAGCGACGAACGTCTGTACGTCGGCATTGTTGCGCACCACAGTGGCGACGTCATCATGGTAGCAGGCATAGCAGGCACCATTATCGCGGAACAGCTCAGCCTTCAGACTCGGCCAGGCGTTCCAATATTCCCCAAGCTGCTCGACCTCGCTCTTCGGAACGCCTCCGAACATCGAAGCGTACATATCCCATGTCTCCGCATTCTCAGATGAATCGACATACCGGGGAATGTTGAGGTTGTAATCATTGGCGCGAATCTCGTCAATGGACACCAAACGGCTGAATTTGGGCACCGTGCGGTTGTTCGACACCACGTCGACAATGCGTTTGATGTCAGAAGCCTGTAGCTTGTTGTTCTTGCCGTCCTTGATGAAATGTTTCGACGCGTCAACAATGAGCACCTTGTCGTCATCGCGTTTCTTGCGCAGCACCATCACGATGGTGGGGATGCCCGTACCGAAGAAAATATTCGCCGGAAGGCCGATAATCGCCTGAATATGGTGGTTTTCAATCAGATTCTTACGAATCTGGCCTTCCTCGCCACCGCGGAACAGCACACCGTGCGGCAGAACGATGGTCATGATGCCATCGGCACGCAGATGGTACAAGTCATGGAGCAGGAACGCATAATCCGCCTTGGACTTCGGTGCTATGCCATAGCTGAAGCGTGGATCGATCTCCTTGTCAGTGGGATCCCAATTCTGCGAGTAGGGCGGGTTGGAAACCACCGCATCCACGAACAACGGATTGTATGTTTCCTCCTTGTTCTCCAACGTGTCGAACCACGGCCAGTCGTCTTCCAACGTGTCACCGTTGCGGGCAACGATGTTGTCGGGAAGAATACCGCGCATCACCAGATTCATACGCGTCAGGTTGTAGGTGTTCTCCTTGAGTTCCTGCGCGTAATACATGATGGAATTCGGATTGCCATTGCGCCGAGCCACAGACTGGCCAATATGAATCAGCAAAGAGCCGGAACCGGATGTTGGATCGTAGATCTTGATCTGCTCGCGCCCCTGCAAATGCCATGCGACGATTTCGCTCATCAGCTGGGAGACCTCGGACGGTGTGTAGAATTCACCGGCCTTCTTGCCCGCATTGGCGGCAAAATTGCTGATGAGATATTCGTAAATGAATCCGAGCACGTCATAATCCTGACGGCTATCCATCGGAATGTCCTTAATGAGATAAATCAGGTCTCGCGCGGCCTTGGACTGGCTCCTCGCATCGGTGCCAAGCTTGGAAAGTCCGGTCTGCAGGGTGTCGAAAATACCGTCGAACACTCTCTTACGCGCCGGATTGATGTTGCGGGAGAACGCCGAAAGCGCATCACGCACGTTGGAAATCTCGAAATCGTTGCCCTTTTTGACCCATGTGGAGAACAGATTGTCATAGGCAATGAAGTAGCCACACTCACCCTGCACGAATTCCACAATGTCCGGATTATCCTCCGTAAGCTGCGGCAGCTGATCATCGGTGAAATCGCTGGCTTTCAAGCGCATCAGCTCGGTCTCTGAAAGGAACTTGTAGAAGATGAAACCAAGAATGTAATCCTTGTATTCGTTCGCCTCAATCTTGGAACGCATCTTATTGGCGGACTCCCAGATTTTCGAAGCGAGCTGCTGCTTGTTCATCTATCCCTCCTCATTGCGGTGCCGGCAAAATGCGCGGCTCCACGAGCGACTGCACATCTTTCACAAGAATACCGCACCCCCGCTTGGGAACAGCGTAAGCTGGGAGATGTCGCCACTATTGTGGGCGGCGGCACGCCGAGCACCAATAACGATGCGTACTGGGATGGCGATATAGACTGGTATTCACCCGCCGAATTAGGTGAGCAGGTGTACGCCGACAGAAGTGCCCGAAGGATAACCCAGGCTGGTTACGATAGCTGCTCGGCAACATTGCTTCCAGCTGGTAAAACAATTCTCTTCACAAGTCGCGCGGGCATTGGCAATACAGCGATTCTTCGCAGGTCAGCATGTACAAACCAAGGCTTCCAGTCTTTAGTCGTGAACGATGATACCGATGTGTATTTCGTCTACTCCATGACCGATCGAATCAAGAATTTCGCTGAACAGAAAGCTTCTGGATCAACCTTCCTAGAGATATCTGGAAAAGGTCTGGCGGCCGGAGAATTCGCCTTTCCTTCAAAGGATGAGCAGACTGCAATAGGGTCTATGTTCAAGCAACTCGACCATCTCATCACCCTTCATCAGCGTAAGTATTGTGGTGTTGCTTCTTGGATGTTAGGGGTTGCGCTCGTAAGATTGGGCTCAGAAAGTGACGGTGCATTCGGGGAGATGAAACATGTTCTACAATAAAGAATCGGATTTCGAAGACGATCTGGTCGCGGTGCTGAAGCGCCATGGATGGACCGATGGCGTGTTGGAATACCCAACCGAACAGGACCTTATCAGCAATTGGGCCAACATCCTGTTCGACAACAACAAAGGCATCGATCGATTGAATGGGCAGCGCCTTACCAAAGGTGAGATGGCGCAGATCCTCGAACAGATCGAAACATTGCGCACGCCATTGGCGTTGAATTCCTTCATCAACGGCAAGACCGTGTCCATCAAACGTGACAATCCCGCAGACACAGCACATTTCGGTAAGGAAATCAGCCTGAAGATCTACGATCGCCAGGAAATCGCCGCTGGGCAAAGCCGGTACCAAATCGCAAGACAGCCGATGTACCCGGCGAAAAACAAGATGCTGAACGATCGCAGGGGAGACGTTTGCCTGCTTATCAACGGCATGCCGGTCATCCATATCGAACTGAAGAAAAGCGGCATCCCCATAAGCCAGGCCACCAATCAAATCGCCAAATACGCGCATGAAGGCGTGTTCACCGGATTGTTCAGACTCGTGCAGGTCTTCGTGGCCATGAATCCGGACGATGCCGTGTACTTCGCCAATCCTGGCGAAGGCGACTTCAACAGCAACTACTTCTTCCACTGGGCCGACTTCAACAACGAGCCCATAGCGGCGAACAAACATGTTGGGCAGGACGAGTGGAAACGGTTCGCGTCGGACCTGCTATCCATTACCATGGCACACCAGCTCATCGGGTTCTATACGGTCGCCGATTCCGCAGACGGATGCCTCAAAGTGCTACGCAGCTACCAATACCAGGCGGTGAACGCCATTTCCGACCGTGTACGCACCTGCAAATGGGATGAGCCGGTGCCAAGCGGCACGCCGGGCCGTCCGGGCGGTTATGTGTGGCACACCACTGGCTCGGGCAAAACCATGACCAGCTTCAAGGCTGCGCAGCTCATCGCTGGCTCGAAAGATGCCGACAAGGTGGTCTTCCTCATGGACCGTGTCGAATTGGGCACGCAGTCGCTGCTGGAATACCGGTCGTTCGCGGATGATGCCGATGATGTGCAGGGCACGGAAAACACGGATGTGCTCAAATCGAAACTGGCAAGCATCGACCCCAAAGACACGCTCATCGTCACCTCCATCCAGAAAATGAGCAACATCAAAGCGGGCGAGGGGCATATCACCGAAGAGGAAGTGAAGAAGCTCGCCGGCAAACGCATCGTATTCATTATCGACGAATGCCATCGTTCCACGTTCGGCGAAATGCTGCAGGATATTCGCCATTCCTTCCCGAACGCATTGTATTTCGGTTTCACGGGCACTCCGATTCATGAGGAGAACCGTAAGAAGGGCGCGACCACATCAATGGTGTTCGGCGATTGCCTTCACCGATACAGCATCGCCGACGGCATCCGCGATGGCAATGTGCTCGGATTCGACCCGTACATGGTGTTGACCTACCGAGACAAGGATGTTCGTCAAGCGGTCGCATTGGAGAAAGCGAAAGCCGCGACGGTTGAGGAAGCCCAGGCAGATCCGGCGAAAGCTGAGGTGTTCTACCATTACATGGATCCGAAGCAAATGCCGATGGGACCCATGGAAACGCAGGCCGGAGAACATGTCAAAGGCATTGAGGACTATCTGACCGCAGCGCAGTATGCGCAAGGCACGCCACATGAAGACAAGGTCGTGGAGGATATTCTCGACCAATTCCCATTGCTGAGCAGGGGCAACAAATTCCATGCGATGCTGGCCACGAGTTCCATTCCCGAGGCGATCAGCTATTACCGCTTGTTCAAGGAGCGTGCGCCGCAGATGCATGTGACCGCGCTGTTCGACCCCAATGTCGATAACTCCAACGGCGCGATTCTCAAAGGGGACGCGCTTCAGGAGATCATCGGCGATTACAACGAACTGTTCGGCAAGGATTTCATCATCCCCACATGGCCGAAGATGAAGAAGGACATCACGGCGAGACTTTCCCACAAACGACCGTACCTGACCGTCGACCAGCATCGTGAGGAGCGGATTGATCTGCTGATCGTGGTCGACCAGATGCTGACGGGCTTCGATTCCAAGTGGGTCAACACGCTGTATCTCGACAAAATCATCGACTACGAGAACATTATCCAGGCGTTTAGCCGCACGAACCGACTGTTCGGCCCTGATAAGCCCTTCGGAACGATACGCTACTATCGCAAGCCGCATACCATGAAAGGGTATATCGAAGCGGCGGTGAAACTGTATTCCGGAGACAAGCCGCTTGATCTGTTTGTGCAGAAGCTGCCGGAAAACGTGCGTCTGATGGATGCGCGTTTCGAAGAGATCGCTTCCGTGTTTCGCGCCGAAGGCGTGGAGGATTTCATGAAGCTGCCGGAGTCCGTGGAAGCATGCCGGAAGTTCGCGAAGCTGTTCTCGGAACTCAATGATTTTCTTGAAGCCGCCAAAGTACAAGGATTTACATGGCAGCAGCGGGAATACTCCGTCACCCATGACGATGGTTCGGTGGAGGTTGTGCGGCCGGAACTCGATGAACGCACATATATGATTCTTGTACAGCGATACAAGGAGTTGTTTGCTGGAGATGGCGAAGGCCATAGTGAGGGTCCTGAGGCTCCATACGATCTTGATGGGCATATCACCGAAATCGACACAGGATTGATTGATACGGATTACATGAACGCCAACTTCACCAAATGGCTCAAGGCGCTTGGCGGAGGCGATCCGGCCCTGTTGGCATCAGCCGAGGAGGAGTTGCATAAGTCGTTCGCTTCGCTCAGCCAAGAGGAACAACGGTATGCCGAACTGTTCATGCATGATGTGGAACGTGGCGAAATCGAGTTGGAGGAAGGCAAGACGCTGCGCGACTACATCACGTATTACGCGAACAGCGCCAAAAACAGCCAAGTGGAGCAAATCACCAAGGCGTTTGGCGTGGATGGAGCTTTGTTCAACGAGATGATGCGGCTTGATCTTACCGAAGCGACGCTGAATGAATTTGGTCGGTTCGACCAGTTGAAAGCGTCCATCAACAAGCCTTTGGCAAAGGCGTTTTTCAGCAAGCCGGATAGCTCTGTCACCCAATTCACTGCGAATCTTCTCGCCACCAAGTTGCTGAAAAGCTTTATCCTTGAAGGAGGATTCGATCTGGACGATCGTAAATAGCGGACGGCAGTAAAACAGGGGGAGAATCATGTCGGTTGTTGACGAAGCAAAACTGGGGTATCTGGACTTTCTTTCACGTGAGGATCGGGTACGCCACCATCGCTACGTTGAGGAAATGAAGCAGTATGACATGATGCGCTCCGGTGACATCAATGCCATTTCGGAAAGCGCGAAACTGTGGGATTCCGGACTATACGGCCATCTGTCGGACGATCCTCTGAAAAACGCGAAATACCGTTTCGTCACCACCATTACCTTGGCCACGCGTTTCGCCATTGAAGGTGGCATGGACGAGGAAGACGCATACAACGCCTCCGATCTGTACATTCAAGATCTTGACAATTGCAAGACCCCGGAAGACGTGCGCCGACTGCACACCGACATGATGACTTTCTTCACATGGGCCATGGCCGACATGCAGAAGGCGGAAACACATTCCAAAGCCGTCAACGAATGCCTGGACTACATCCACTACCATCTGCATGAGAAAATCACCGTGCCCATCCTCGCCGAGCATGTGCATCTGAATCCCACGTATCTGTCGGAGCTGTTCAAACGCGAAACGGGCACGGCCATATCGCAATACATCACCGACAAGCGTATGGAAGCGGCCGAGAACATGCTCAAATACTCGGAATACAGCTTCGACGAGATCGCCCAGATCCTCGCATACCGGTCGCAAAGCCACTTCTCGAAGGTGTTCAAAAAACATTCCGGCATGACGCCGGGGGAGTACCGCACCAAGTACGCGCAGAACGGCATCTGGCCGGAGTGATTGCGATCACGGCGTCTACCACGCCGGTTGCGGTGAACCGCCGGTGACGGCACCGCGAAATTCGGGTGTGCCAATCGTGAAATCGACGTGTCTGCGCGTGCGAAACACGCGCGAATCAGCTACGGTGGAAGCATTCAATGATGATGCGCGCCACCGGCCGAATGAACGGCGGAACAAGGAACGTGCGCGCAGGATGTGGATGAAAGCGAAGGAATAAACGAATATGGGAATGCCCCTTGATCTGTATGTGATCCGACATGGCGAGTCGGAGGCGAACGTCATCATCAGCGCCGGCGAACAGGGTGACAACTCGCTGTATACGCAGGACAACGTCACCGTGCCGGACCGTTCGTGGAGGCTCACCGCCACCGGACGCAAGCAGGCCGACTGCATCGGCCGTTGGCTCGTCGCGCAGCAGCCGCTGTTCGACCGCTACCTCGTTTCGCCGTACGTGCGTACGCGTGAGACGGCGGCCACGATGGCCCTGCCGAAAGCGAAATGGGAGGAGACTCGCGTGCTGCGCGAACGCTCCTGGGGTGAGATCAACACCATCACGAAGGACGATTTCAAAACCAACTACGTGCGCAACTGGATGTTCAAGAACACCGATCCGCTGTACTGGCGTCCGCCGGCGGGCGAGTCCATCGCCGACGTGGCCGAGAACCGCGTGCACAACCTGCTCACGTCCCTGAACCGCAAATCCGATGCGGAATCCGTGGTGATAGTCAGCCACGGCGACCTCATGCTGGCGCTCATGCTCACCTTGGAAGACCTGTCCGACGAGGAATTCATGCACCGTGCGGCCTCCGACGAATGGAAGATCACCAACTGCACGTGCTTCCACTATTCGCGCCGCGACCCCGCCACCGGACGAACGCACAAGCGGTTCCGTTGGGAGCAGACGGCGCGTCCCGTACTCGACGAGACGGATGGTCGCTGGGTGGTGAAAGTGGATGATTGGCGTGAATTCAAGCGTCCCGTGCTGTCGAATGGCGATTTGGTGGACGTTGTTCATGCGGTTGACCGTCACTTGTGATGTGTGTTGGTCTGTTGATTGCATGATCGGATTGGCTGATATCGACGATTGATGCCCCCATCTCGCGTGCGCAACGCGCCCGTGTCCACGCCCCACTACAATGGCTGTGACACGCGGCGCGTTTTTGCTTGCCGCGCAAGAGAGTTAAGGAGACAATCGTATGTCCAATCTGTTCACGTGGAAGCTCCACGGCGACGGCAAAACGCTGAAGCCCGGCGAGGTCGTCGAACCTGACGAGAGGCTGACCTGGCCGCGCACCGCGGAAATCGGCGCGCAGCACGTCATCGCCATGTTCGGCGCCACGTTCCTGGTGCCGATTCTGACCGGTTTCGACCCATCCACCACCCTGTTCTTCACGGCCATGTCGACCGCGCTGTTCCTGCTGATCAACAAGAACATGCTGCCGAGCTACCTGGGCTCGTCCTTCGGCTTCATCGCCCCGATCGCGGCCGTCGCCAGCGCCCACAAGGGCCTCGCCGTCGCATCCTTCGGCATCATGGTCACCGGCATCCTGCTGGCCCTGATCGGTGTGCTCGTCCATTACGCGGGCGCCAAGTGGATCGACATCATCATGCCGCCGGTCGTCAACGGCGCCATCGTGGCCATCATCGGCTTCAACCTGGCTCCGAGCGTGTGGAACAACTTCAAAGTCGCTCCCGACACCGCCATCGTCACCCTCGTCGCGGTGCTGCTCGTCGCGGTGCTGTTCAAGGGTCTGCTCGGCCGACTCAACATCCTCATCGGCGTGATCATCGGCTACGCGTACGCCTGCTTCCGTGGCCAGGTCGACTTCTCAGCCATCGGCAAGGCCGCATGGGTCGGTCTGCCGGAATTCCGTCTGCCGCAGGTCGACTTCACCATCCTGCCGATGTTCATCCCGGTCGTGCTCGTACTCGTTGCCGAAAACGTCGGCCACGTCAAGTCCGTCTCCCAGATGACCGGCCGCGACTATGACGACCAGATCGGCACCGCGCTGTTCGCCGACGGTCTCGGCACCACCATCGCCGGTTTCGGCGGCGGCTCCGGCACCACCACCTACGGCGAGAACATCGGCGTGATGGCCGCCACCAAGGTCTACTCGACCGCCGCATACTGGTGCGCCGCCGCGTTCGCGCTGATCCTGAGCCTGTGCCCGAAGTTCGGCGCCATCATCAACACCATCCCCGCCGGCGTGCTCGGCGGCGTGACCACCCTGCTGTACGGCATGATCGGCATGGTCGGCATCCGCATCTGGGTTGAGAACAAGGTCAACTTCGACAAGCCGCTGAACATTATGGTGGCAGCCATCACGCCGATGTTCTCGCCGTAAGTG
>ENA-OZUP01000503-OZUP01000503.1-human-gut-metagenome-genome-assembly--contig:-NODE-503-length-9572-cov-9.081328_pt1 | contig 9572 bp, 7 predicted proteins | sample MGYA00243436_ERZ654027 | MGnify/ENA primary metagenome ERZ654027 (study PRJEB26926, sample SAMN06164567) | human gut metagenome | biome: ENVO:00009003; feature: ENVO:2100002; material: ENVO:00002003...
TTGAATTGCAAGAAAATCTGCTCGAAACTGCACCGGTCTCATTTTAGAAACACACTCTAGGATAGCAAAACAGCCGCAGAGCAAACAGGAGGTGTTGGCGATGCGGAATCCATTTGGCGTATTGGGGTTGGAAGCGTCTGCCGACGCGGATCAGGTGCGCGCAGCATATCGCAAATTGGTAAAAACTTGCCATCCCGATAAATTTCAGGACGAAACGGAACGAAAAGTCGCGCAGGGAAAAATGATTACGCTGAATCTGGCGTATGAGGAAGCGATGAAGCTGGCGGTCAACCGGACGACGGCATCCGCTGCTTTCAACCGCGAACTTGACCAGCAGGATGCGCTGACACTGGCGGCAAAGATGCTCCGGCAGGATAATCCTGAAGCGGCATTGCGGCAGCTCCTGCGCGCATCTACCCGCGACAGCGCATGGTACGCCATGCAGGGCAAAGTGCTCATGGCACTGGAACAGTACGAATCGGCACATCAGTCCTACCGCGAGGCGATTCGCCGCGAGCCGAACAACAACCTGTACCGGCAGGGGGCGCTGGACGCGGCGGTGGCGCTGAAAAAGTCGCGGACACCGTGGGGTCGCATTCAGAAGCTGATTCGCCGCTGGAAAAAGGAACACGGAGGGGAAAAAAGATGAAAAGGCTGCTGTCGCTGCTGCTCTGCGCGGTACTGGCGCTGTTCTGCGCGACGACCGCACAGGCGGCTGGCGTGTCCATCACACTTACGGCATCGGAATACGCGCTGCATTATGCCTTTGATGCGGGCGCGCAAGACCCGTTCGTCATCCTCGAATACGCAACGCCTGCCGAAAAAGGCTGGATGATGCTGTACAGCGAGGACGGGCATTTTGAGGGCGATGTTTCCCTTGCCTACTCCGGCGCGGGCGGCAAAACGAGCGTTGCGCTGACCTCGGCGCGTACAACGGGCAGCATCGGCAAAGCATCGACGACGCTTCCGAAGGCTGCGGATTATCAGAAGCCGACCGGGAAAAGCAACGTGAAAGTGACGGATTTCGTGCTGACGGAAACGCCGGAAGGCTTCCACTACGCGTTCAACGCCGCCGGGACGGACTACATGCTCCTCTACTGGCGAAGCAAGGAACAGACCGTCACCCAGCCAGTTTACCCGGACGAAAACGGGCATTACGAGGGCGACGTCGTCAGTGAATTGACCTTCGCGCGGACGCAGTTCACTGTGCAGGTGAAAAACGGATCGGGCAGCATGAAGAAAGAAGCAACCGTCCGCAAGGGCTACCAGGCGCCGGAAGCGCCGCAGCGGCAGGAGGGGCGCTTGAGCGGCGTGACCGTCTGCATTGACGCGGGACATCAGGAAAACGGGCGTTTCGTCAATGAGCCGATTGGGCCGGGGCTGTCCGGTTCGACCAGCGGCAAGGGCGGCATGGCGCAGGGAACCAAGACGAATCGTCGCGAGAGCATTGTCTGCCTGGAAATTGGAATGCTCCTGCGCGACGAGCTGCTTCGGCAGGGCGCGAACGTCATCATGACCCGCGAAGATCAAACGACGTTCCACACGAACATCGAACGCTGTGAAATCGCGGAAGCGGGCGGCGCGCAGATTATGCTCCGCCTGCACTGCAACAACTCCAGCAACCGCAGCAAGCGCGGCATACAGGTTTACGGCCCGCTGAACAGTGACTATGCCAAAGCGGTTGCGGATGCGGACACCTACCGCGAAATGGGGCAGAAGCTGCTGGACGCGATGAAAACGCGTGTCGGAATGACACTGGCGAACTCCACGGGCATGGTGCGGCTGAACGACAACTATGTCGGCAACAACTGGGCGAAGATGATGTGCTTCCTTGTGGAGATGGGGTATTTATCGAATCCGGCGGAGGAATATCTGCTGGTGACGCCGGTGTATCAGCAATGGCTGGCGGAAGGCATGGCGGACGGGGTGTATGAGATTGCGGTCGCCTGCGGGTGGGTGCAAGCGCAGTAAGGAAAGGGATTTCGCCTCTGCGGAGGCGACAAGGGGGCTTTGCGGTCGCCCCCTTGACCCCTTCGCCCGTCGCCCTCCGGATGTTAGTATATGGCAGTGCTGCTTAGGAGAACGAAAGGCACACTAACTATATAACAGCTGCGATAAAAACCAACAAACATCAGTGGGGATGCGAAGGAGTCCAGAGGGCGATCGCAAAGCCCTCTGGTCGCTCCCGCAGGAGCGAAACCCTGTATAAACATGCGGACACGGCATGAGCGTGTCACCAACCGAATCGCGCGGAAGGGGCAAGGGAGGAACTCCCTTGTGGAAAGGAAAACGTATGAAACGGAAACTGCTGCTGATGCTGCTGTGCGCGGCGCTGGGATTGGGCGCGGCGCAGGCGGAGGTGTACCGGGTGGAGAGCGAGAAGGATGTGCCGGCGGATTGGGCGGAGAAGGATACGCTGCGCCTGACCTGCATTGACACGAACCGCTCAGACGCGATGGTGCTGCAATCCGGCGGGGAAGCCATGATGGTGGACAGCGGCGAAGGGCGCTATCGCAGGCGCGTGTATGCGACGCTGGATGGATATGGCATCACGGAACTGAAGTATCTGCTCAACACGCACTGCGACGATGACCACCTGCACGGCTTCATCTACCTTATGTATTCCGATTTGTATCAGGTGGATGCGTTCCTGTCGCCCAACACCACGACGTATGTGGACGAAGAGGGCTACCATCAGCAGGCGGTTAAAGCGACGGGGACGAAGAACATCCCCTATGTGCAGATTGGCGACGGCGACGAATTGACGCTGGGCAACGCAAAGCTGACGATTTTCCGCTGTCCCCTGCCGACGGGGCAGAACAACCGCAGTGCCGCCTGCATGGTGCAGTTTGGGGATTCGCGGGCGTTCCTGACCGGCGATATTGACAACGAGACGATGCAGTGGTACGCCGCGACGTATGGCGAAAAACTCCGCTGCGATATTCTCAAAGCGCCTCATCACGGGTTGGCGACGATTCCGGACAGCTTCGTGGAGCAGACGCAGCCGCAGGTGCTGTTCGTCCCGAACCGCTCCGCTCTCAGCACAAAGGTGACGGCGGGCTGGGTGAAGAACCACATGCCGGGCGCGGCGCTCTACTTCTCCGGCGACGGCACGGTTACGATGCTGACCGACGGCACGGACTGGTATATCTGGCAAGAACCGAATTACGTCGACCCGCAATAAGGAGGGGTTGCTGATGAAACGCATGATGCGTCTGCTGTCGCTGGCGCTGTGCCTGATGCTGGTGCAGCAGACGGCGTTTGCCGCGATTCCGGAGGATTACGTCGTCCGCCACGGCGACCGCGAATCAAAAAAAATCGCGATCACGGTGGATGACGGCTGGAACATGGATGCTGTGTATAAAATCCACGAATTGAGCATTGAACTTGATTTTCCGGTGACGTGGTTTATCGTCGGCAAGCTGTTCTGCGCGGAAGACCGTGAACTGTGGGAAGACGCGCTGGCACACGGCGATGAGTTCGGCAGCCATACATGGAAGCACGCGCAATTGCTGGAATACTCCGAGTCCAGCGCGGATGCGCAGGTGCGTCTGTCGCAGGAGCGCGTGGATGAGGTGCTGGGCTACCACTATCCGCTGCGGCTGCTGCGCCCGCCGTTCGGGCACTACATGAACTCCGAGAAGAACTTCCTGCCGATTTTCTATGCGCACGGCGTGGAGAAAGTCGTCCTGTGGGATGTGGCGCAGACCGAACCTTATCAGGCGTTCCGCGACACCCAGAACGGCTCGATTTTGCTCTATCACGCGCGAATGGCGGACTATGAGTGCCTGAAAACGCTGATTCCCATGCTGCGCGACGCGGGATTCGAGTTCGTGACGGTTTCTGATTTGCTGGGGCTTGAACCGCTGGTGCTGGACAAGCCCGACGATGCGGAAGCGACCGATGCGCCCGAAGCGACAAAGCTCCCGGAAACGACGAAAGCGCCGGCAGTGACGAAAGCCCCGAAGCCGACGAATCCGCCGAAGCCGACGGAAGCCCCGAAGCCAACGGACGTGCCGAAGCCGACGGAAGCGCCGAAGCCGACGGACGTGCCGAAGCCGACGGACGTGCCAGAAGCGACGGACGTGCCGGAAGCAACGGATGTGCCGGAAGCAACGGACGTGCCGAAGCCGACGGACGTGCCGGAAGCAACGGACGTGCCGGAAGCAACGGACGTGCCGAAGCCGACGGATGTGCCGAAGCCGACGGATGTGCCGAAGCCGACGGATGTGCCGGAAGTAACGAATCCATCGGAAGAAACGGAATAAGCAAACAGCTCCCTGATGGCAGCAAAAATCTGCTTCATTGGGGAGCTGAATTTTTGTCTAAAAACGGAAATTTGTACATTTGTCGTATTATATAAAAACGGGTCGGGGGAATGTGCTTCCCTTGACCCGTATTCGTTTACTTATCCGCCGGATGGTGCGTTGCTTCCCAATTGTCATAGTCATCCAGGAAACTGTATTCCTTTTCGCCGATTTTCCAGCCCGGCATGGTGTCCAGACTGACGGCGTGAATCGCGCTGAAGACGTTTTTCTCTACATCGGGGTTCGTCTCCCGAAGCGTTTTCAGCAGCTGCTTGATTTCCGCGCGCTTCGAGTTGCCGATGCCATCGCCGCTTTTGTCGCGCTCTTCGGTCAGGCGGCAGGCGCAGGCGATAAAGTGCAGGGCGTTGAAATCGCGCCAAGCGCAGATGTCCTCCTCATGGATGCAGTACATTGGGCGAATCAGCTCCATGCCGGGAAAATTGCGGCTGTGCAGTTTCGGCAGCATGGCCTGCAGCTGGGCGCCGTAGAACATCCCCATGACGGTCGTCTCCACAACATCGTTGAAGTGATGCCCAAGTGCGATTTTGTTGCAGCCCATTTCCTGCGCACGGTCGTAAAGGAAACCGCGGCGCATCCGGGCGCAGAGGTAGCAGGGATTTCGCTCGGCGATTTTCGTTGTCTCGAAAATGCTGCTGTCAAAAATGCGGATGGGGATTTCCATCAGGGCGGCATTGTCGATGATACGCTGGCGGTTTTCGGCATTGTAGCCGGGATCCATGACGAGAAACTCCGTCTCGAAGGGAATGTCGGTGTGGCGCTGCAGCAGCTGCATCATTTTCGCCAGCAGCATGGAGTCCTTGCCTCCGGAAATGCACACAGCAATGTGGTCGCCGGGAGCAATCATCTTGTACTGCTTGATGCCGCGGACGAACGGCCGCCAGAGCGGCTTGCGGAAATCGGAGAGGATGCTGCGCTCGATGCGTGCAGCAGGGGATAGGGTACGCAGCATGGGGCGTACCTCCTTTGTCGAGTGAATTGGTGTGTTTACCGCGTCTATTGTAGCATACTTTCCTGCGTTTGTCATGGAGAAAATTCGCCGATACCGCATACTGTTTCCGGATCGTTCAGTCCTGTCCATCCTCATTTTTCTTCGGCGTGATGCGCGATAAGACTGGATTGCGATAATAACCATCGGGGTCAAGCTGCATGGTTTTCATAATCGCCGCCGCATCCAGTTCCGCATTGTCCAGCCCATCGTACATTTCAACAGGCTGACCGCCGCAGTTTGACCAAAGATGGCTGTGATTGTTCAATTCACAGAGGCGGTTCGCGAATGTTTCAAACTGCGGCTTGGTAAATTGAATGCCGGCTTCTTCAAGCAACTCCACATAGTAAGAAAATTGATCGCAGACAAACGACAGCAGAATCCCGCGCTGGATTTTTTCCATGATGCGCTGCAAGTATGGCTTGTTTGCTTCTTCGGAAACCGCTTTTTTGCGCCACGCCGCCTTATAATCGTCATACTCCCAGTGGTCATCTCTTGTCCAGAATACAACCTCTGACAACGCCTTGCCGCGCAGAGGCGTGCCGTCGGGCGCAGTGGTTTTGGCGTCCGGAGCGACATGGAGGTTTGCCAGAAAGAAACGGAGAGAACGCGCTTCTGGCGTTTCCCAGAAATAATTCGGGTCGGCATACGCATAGAACACATCGTGTGCGGGAACGACACAGGGCTTAACGTCCTGATAGCTCAGCAGCTTGTAATACTCATTCAAGCCCCAAATGTTCGGGTAAATCAGCATTCTATGAACCAGCTCGGCATCCTGAATGCTGATGGACGTCTCCTCTTCGTACAGGTCAGGCAGCAGCATGATGGCATAGGCATGCTTTTCAACGCGCACAATTTCCGCAAAGGAAAAGAAATCCTTGCGGAGAATCTTTTTCTTGGCAGTCAATTCCGGCTCAACATGCTGAAAAAGCTCCCATGCGTGCCAGAGTGTCATCGTCCCATAAAGATTGGCACAGGCATCAAAGAAACGGTGGAGGAGGTCAAGACGCGCTTGCCCTTCTGCGGTGCTGTTGTCAAGTCGATGATGGGTGTCGATGGCAAGCCGTGTGTATAGGCGCGAGAGCTCTGTTTTGCTGACGGGTTTGGGCATTTTGACGCTCATGCGGATTCCTCCCTTCAAGCGGAAAAACAACTGCTTTCATCGGCGATTATAACACGAAATCACGATGGGGGCAAAGGGAATTTTCTTTTTTGCAAAAGCGGTGGAAAATGCGGATTTTCCCTTGACGGACAGGGCAAATTTTGCTACAATAGACCTTTGGCTGAGGGGCATTTTCCTCTCGGCTTCATAGGGGACTGATACTATTTCTGGATTCACCTGCGCCATTTGCTTGCGCCTTTTCATCCGGAAATAGTATGAATACGGAAAGGAAAGCAACATGTCAGAAAAACAGGAACAGCAGAACACGGAACGCAGCCGGATGCTGGGCACGATGGAGATGCGCAAGCTCGTGCCGACAGTGTCCGTGCCGATTATGGTGTCGATGCTGGTGCAGGCACTGTATAATATCGTCGATGGGATTTTCGTCGGGCAGTATTTGCCGGATGCGCTGACGGCCGTCAACCTCGCTATGCCGATGCAGATGCTGATGATTGCCGTTTCGACCGGCATGGGTACGGGCATCAACAGCTTGATTTCACGCCGGCTTGGCGAAAAGCGCCCGCATGATGCGCGCGATGCCGCCCGCCACGGCATCCTGATTGAGGTTGTCGGCTGGCTGCTGTTCGTTATCGTCGGGCTGTTCTTCGCCCGCATGTATATCGGCATGACGAACCCGAAGGCGGAAGTGCTGGAAATGGGCACACTGTACCTGCGCATCGTCTGCACGCTCAGTTTGGGACAGTTCATGTCCATTTGCTTTGAACGCATGATGCAGGCGACGGGCAACACAACGCTGTCGATGATTACCCAGCTGTCCGGCGCAGTGACGAACATCATCCTTGACCCGATTCTGATTTTCAGCTGCCAAATGGGTATCGCCGGCGCAGCGATTGCGACGGTTATCGGTCAGGTTGTGAGCTGCACCGTCGGTTTTGTCCTGAATCAGTGGAAAAATCGGGAACTGCGCCTGACGCATGAGGGCTTCCGTTTCGACTGGAAGACGGTGCAGAATATCCTCGTCGTTGGCATTCCGTCCACCATCATGCAGGCGATTTCCTCCGTCTGCACGACGCTGATGAACATGATTCTGGCAGGCTTTGGCGATATTTATGTGAACGTTCTGGGCGTATATTTCAAGCTCCAGTCGTTTGTCTTTATGCCGGTGTTCGGGCTGTGCAACGGCATGGTGCCGATTGTGGGCTACAACTTCGGCGCGCAGAAGAAAAAGCGCGTCTACGAGTGCGTCCGCGTGTGTCTGGTGTATGCGCTGGTGATTATGGCGGTCGGCGCGCTGCTGTTCCTTGCTGTGCCGAACCTGCTGATGATGCCGTTCGACTCCTCGGCGGACAAGGCGCTGACGGCGGAAGGCTGCGTCGCCCTGCGGATTATCTGCTCGCACTTCCTGATTGCGGCGGCGGGCATTACGCTCAGCACGGTCTTCCAGGCGGTCGGCCGCGGAACATACAGCCTGATTATGAGCCTGTGCCGCCAGCTGATTGTGCTGCTGCCCGCGACGTGGGCGCTGTCCCTCATCGGCCCGAACGCTATCTGGTGGGCGTTCCCGATTGCGGAAATCGTCTCGCTGACGATTTGTCTGCTGCTCTACCGCAAGTGCGACCGCGAACTGATTGCGCCGCTGCCGGAAGAATAACGGTATTTATACTATTTCCAGATTCAACTGTGCCATCTGCTTGCGAATTTTCATCTGGAAATAGTATTAGGCAACACCGCCCGACGCGCCGCCGAGTTGCGCGGTGCTGCCATTATAGAAGAATCGCCCGATGCGCGGGAAATGCTCCGCACGCATCGGGCGATTTCTTTATCATGACTGCATTTTGCAAGGAACTATGATATCCCTTGTCAGATGTACAATTCAGGCTGTCAAAGACGCCGTTTCGTGCAGCAGTGAAGCGGCGTCAAGCATATGCAAGTGAGTAGTAAAGCATGGCATCAGGCGTTTTTTCTTTTCTATGTTCGTTTTTCAGGGACTTGCGCAATCACTGTACAGATGCTATAATATTGTCACAGTGATTGAACAGACTGGAAACGGGAAAGAAGTTCCGTATCCTTTTGTGACAGATGGAACGCTGACAGCAACGAATGTCGTTCTGTCAAGAACCACAAAATGAATAGTAGGGATACGTTAAAACAAGGGAGGCAAGACCTATGAAACCGTATTGCATGATCAGCAATGCAAAGACCTTCGCTTTCTCCGCAGAAAATCCCACAGGCGCCAGAGCGGGCGGTTCCAAAGGAGGAGACTGCACCAAGCTCAGTCCGACCGTGGCGATTCGCGCAGGGGAGACGGTGACGCTGGTGGACACCGACGGTCCCGGAATGATCCAGAGCATTTGGTTTACCGGCTACGTTGGACACAGCTTCGTGATTCGCATGTACTGGGACAACTGCGAATATCCTTCCGTGGAAGCGCCCATTTCCGCATTTTTCGGAACCGCATACGATGAGAATTTTGTGGACAGGGATGGAAAATACGCGGTGCTCAATTCCGCACAAATCTTGGTGGCTCCCGGACGGGGACTGAACTGCTACTGGGAGATGCCTTTCAAAAAGCACTGCCGGATCACCATGGAAAACCGCGGCGAAAAGGATCAGAGCCTGTATTATATCATCACCGGCTGTCACTGTGAGGTGCCTGACGAGATTGGATATTTCCACGCTTCCTACCGTCAGGAGCATCCCGTTCAGAAGGGGCGTTCCTACACCATTATCGATGGCATTCAGGGAAAAGGTCAGTTCGTGGGCGTGACCCTGGCCACCGGAATGAACGGAAACAACACCTGCTGGGTGGAAGGCGAAGCCAGAATGTACATAGACGATGATAAATATCCTTCCATTCACTATACAGGCACAGAGGATTATTTCTGCGGCTCCTACGGCTTTGGAAATGATGTGCAGATCAAATCCTATCAGACTTACAGCGGTCTCTACAGCGGAATGTACGCCATTTACGGTGATAACCGTGCATTTTACAACGGTCAGCAGAGATTTCTGCTGTACCGCTTCCACGTCGCTGACCCGATTCACTTTGAAACCGGATTTCGTATGACGCTGGACAACATGGGATGGACTGGACCGCGGTACGACGACTATACTTCCTGCGCATACTGGTATCAGA
>ENA-OZUP01000505-OZUP01000505.1-human-gut-metagenome-genome-assembly--contig:-NODE-505-length-9562-cov-4.128221_pt1 | contig 9562 bp, 11 predicted proteins | sample MGYA00243436_ERZ654027 | MGnify/ENA primary metagenome ERZ654027 (study PRJEB26926, sample SAMN06164567) | human gut metagenome | biome: ENVO:00009003; feature: ENVO:2100002; material: ENVO:00002003...
CTCGTGGGCTCGGAGATGTGTATAAGAGACAGTCCTTGAATCCTTCGAAGCCATCCGCAACGCTGAACCCGATATGGCGATCATCATGGTGTCCCACGATCTGGGCGTGGTGCAACACATCGCGGACCGCATTTTGGTCCTGCATGACGGCCGCGTGGCCGAGACCGGCGCGACTTCCGAGGTGCTGGGCCATCCGCAGGACGAGTACACCAAGCGATTGGTGCAGGCCGCCTCGCTGTAGGTGTCGCTCCGCATGCCTCATCCGTGCGCGCCATACCGTCTCGCATATTCGTGGTGCGTCTCTTTTCTATAACGATTTGACCGATTGCGTGTCGGTTGATATTGTTGGTTACATGGTTAGTTAGTTATGTAACTAACCATGTAACCAACAGGATGGATGGTCCGGCATGACCGGATGTTCATGATCGGGGGACTGCGATGACGCATGGAACATATCAAAGCCACGGGATGCAACGGCCACGGCGAATCGTGACAATACTGACTGTTCTTGCTTTGAGCATATCGTTGGGTGCGTGCGGCACGGCAGGAGATCGGAAGCAAGAGCAGTCGTTACGGGGCCAGGCGTCCGCCATCAGCGGCGATGCGGACGCCAACGCCGCGGACGCGTCGTATCGGGACGAAATCGCAAAAATCAAGAACTCCGGTAGCACTGAAGCCGCCCAGATTCTCGAGGACGGCAAAATCACGGAAGAGGAGTTGGTCCAGCTTGGTTCCAGCTACGCGCAATGCCTGACCTCGAAAGGCATCACAGTGGACACCGGCGAGGCGCGATACCCCGGTGGGTCGATCAGCCCGTCCTACGGAGACAACGCGCTTGACAAGCGCAACTTGAGCGAAGATGAGATTGCCGCCACCAATGCCGCTGACGAAGCCTGCCAGAATGAGACCCAATACAAGAACATCGTCGACCTGTATCTGAGCCTCAAGGAGAATCCCGAGAACGTCGATACCGACCAACTCGCGCGCCAGTAGAACGACAAGACACTGGCCTGCCTGAAAAAACACGGCATCGTGGACGACTCCGTGACCGCCGACGCCTACGACGAGCTGGCGACGATGGGCGAATCCGGCGGAACGAGCTTCGATGACCTGATCGGCAAATACGCCCTCAAGGACAATCCCGCCTACGACAAACGCAAAGCGGCCATCATCGAACAATGTGGGGCATTGTGATGGCGGGCGGCAAAACACCCGCCAGAGCATGGTCGCATGTTCGGAACCGACGGATGGATGCGGATGGAAAGCGGCGGCCGGCGACGCGACGACGTCAGCCATTGGCCATGTCGGTCGTCGCGTTGTTGGTAGTCATCGCATTGGCGGCAGGCGTCGGATGCGGATTCCTGCTGGTCCGACCGGCCATACCCCAATCGTTGCGATCCTCAACGGCCTCCGGTTCGATCACTGCGGCGAAAAGCCGGTTCGATGATGCTCGAGACGTCACCGTCACGGTCCATACCGGAACGGGGCGCACCGTGGCCTCGCCCAAATCGGGCACCATCACCGCCTATGGTTGCGCGCCCGGACAAACCATCGATTCCGGAACAAGCTTCATTGCGGTGGATGAAGTGCCGCTGCTGGCGTTGCATACCGCCGTTCCGCCGTTCCGCGACCTGCAGTCCGGTATGCGAGGCCGCGACGTGGCGGCGCTGAACGCCGAGCTGCGGCGGCTTGGATATGCGGCCCCCGACGGCGATGCGATGACCTGGGACACGATTCTCGCATACAATGCGCTCGCCGATACCGTCGGCGCGGCACGACTGGTCAAGGACAACGGGTGGACGCTAGCCAAAGACGCTTACGTGTGGTTGGATGGGCAATCCGTGACGATCCGTTCCTGCGTTGCCGGCATCGGCGCATCAATCGACGTGAAATCCGAACTGTTGACCACCGACTCGCAATCGCAATCGGTATCCGTAACCATGCCGCAGGACGAGGTGGTCGCAGGAGATCGGGTGCTTGACGTGGACGGTCGAATGGTCGACATGCCGCAACAAACGACGGCAATCACCGACTCGTCGACGCTGGCGGCATTGCTGGGCAGCGACGCCTATCGGCAGGCGGCCGGCACAGCTGAGTCCTCCGAGAGCGCGTCGGACGGCGCGTCGGATGTGACCTTCACCCTGCAATGGCTCCTGAAAACTCCAATCGATGTATGGTCGCTGCCACCCACCGCTTTCTACGCGCAACATGATGAACAGGCCTGCGTGGTGTCCGATGGCAAGCCCGTCGCGGTCACCGTGATCGGCTCCCGTTTGGGGCGCTCAATGGCCACGGTCGATTCCGGCGCGGCATTGGGCAAAGTGCGCACGAATCCGCAAGGAGGCAAACCATGCCGATGAGTGATCCCGTTGATTCCACGGGTCCTCTGATGAAGGGGGATGATGAGCGGACGCCGGGAAAACTGGTGACGTTGCGCGATGTCGGTCACACATTCACTGGAGACACTTGGCTGTTCCGTTCGTTAAATGCTGACCTGCGGCCCGATCGCGTGTACGCGCTGGTGGGGCCTTCCGGTTCGGGCAAAAGCACATTATTGTCCATATTGGCGGGATGGGTGAAACCGTCGGAAGGATCCATTCAGCGGCTGAACATCGGGAAAACCAGCTGGGTGTTCCAAAATCCCATCGGAGTGGCGCGCCGAAGCGTGATTGACCATGTGACTCTGCCTTATCTTGCGCGGGGGTTGGATGTGCCGCAGGCGGAGGCATGCGCGCGCGAGCTGCTTGCCCAGTTCGGTCTGGCGGAGCGCGCGTCCAGCGAATACCGGGAGCTGTCCGGAGGAGAGGCTCAACGGCTCATGCTGGCGCGTGGCGTGGCGTCGGGCGCCGATCTGCTGCTGGTCGATGAGCCGACCGCGCAACTCGATGTACATACGGCGGATACGGTGAATGCGCGACTGGGCGCGTTGTCAAGACAGGGCATGATCGTGGTGGTCGCCACGCATGATCATCGCACGCGCGACGCCGCCACCGATGTCATCGATTTGGAGGATTACCAATGAAACCGATGCGGTTGAAAGCGGTGCTGCGTGAGACTTGGCGCAACGTCGCCACTGGTACGAGCCGATGCGCGCTTATCTGGCTGCTGCTGTCGATATGCGCGGTCGCATGCATGTGCGCAGACCTGACGCAGATGACGGGGTTGATCGGCGACGCCTGGAAATGGAAGGAATCAGGTGCCTCCACCTATGCGATCACTTTGCAGGGAGGAATCGACGGCGCGGCCTGCGAAGGGCTGCGTTCCGCGAACGGAGTGTTGGGCGCCGCCGCTCTCCGGCAGTCGTCCGACCGCGTGCGCATCGCGTCATTGCCCGCGACCGAGATTCCGACATACGAGGCAAGCGCACATGTCGCGCAGGTATTCGCGGCGACAGGGATACGGAAGGACAATTCCGGTGTGATCATGTCGACGGCTGTGGCGCGCACGTATGGCGCGCATGCCGGCACGGTGCTGCCGCTCGTCGGTGGCGCACGCATGCGTGTTTCAGCGACGTTCGATTGGCCAAGCGACGGAAGGCACCCAACATACGGCTATGCGATTATCTCGCCCGGCAACGATACCAAGGCCTATGACACCTGTCTGGTCCGTGCGTGGCCGGTTCCCGACGGTATCGAAAGCCTGCTGCGTGTCTCCATTCGCGCCGATGCCGAATCCGGTGTCGGCGCCGCTGCGAGCTCACCTCTGCCGGGACGAGTGGAAGCAACGAAACGCCGCATGCGAAAATCAGCCGGATCAATACCATGCTGGGGTCGCATATGCCTGGCCCGGCGGATTTCGATGCCCGCATCACCCGGTATGCGCCACTGTTGATGTTCGTCATCGCAATGGCGTTGGGGTTCGCATCGGTTTGCATGCGCAGAATCGAGATAGCGAGCGCGTTGCATGCGGGGTATCCGAAAACCGCGATGCTGCTGCAGCTGTTTTTGGAGACGCTGGCCACGGTGGCGGCGTCTTGCGTGGCATGTCTGCCGGTTGTCGCGATTGTGCCGCTCATATTGACCGGATCCGGTGATGCGATGCCGGTTGTCGCGATGCTATGCCGTGTTCCGGGCGCCATGTCGGTCGGGATGCTTGCCGGGACTGCGGTTGGGGGTATGACGATCCGCGAACGGCAGTTGTTCGCCTATTTCAAGGCACGCGCATGACGTGTGCCGTGTCCTTGAGAGATGCTTCGCCGGCTGTTCGTTGCCGCATCGCGGCAGGCCAACGGTTAGAGTGGATGACGTTGATATTGAACCGACTAGGCGGCTGGAGGCGTCGGATGCGATTCGATTTTTCGGGAACGACGCCATTGTTCCGGCAGGTGGCCGAACAAATCAGCGAAGCTATCGTCTCCGGTGCCTTCGCGGAAGGCGAACAGGTGCCCAGCACCACCGAGATCTCGTCCACGTATGCGATCAATCCCGCCACGGTGCTCAAAGGCATGAATCTCCTGGTCGATCAGGGTCTGCTGGAGAAAAGACGCGGCCTTGGCATGTTCGTCACCACGGGAGCACGGGAGAAGGCTCGTGACGCCAAACGCGAGGAACTGCTCACCACGCGGGTCGTCGAACTCGTCGCGCAGGCAAAGGCGCTTGGCATCAGCTGCGAACAACTACAGCGCATCATCGGAAGGACCTATCGATGAGTCTGGTCATCAGCGATCTGAGCAAGAGCCGTCATGGAACGTCCCTGTTCAACGGAGTGAATCTGGAATTACGGAGCGGTGCGATACATGGTCTGTTCGGGCGCAATGGTGCCGGCAAAAGCACATTGCTGAACATCATCGCGAACCGACTCGTGGCCGATGCCGGCAGTGTGTCGTTCGACGGCAACCGTATGACGGATGGCGGCGGCATGTGGGAACGTCTCATGCTGATGGACGAGACTTGGCCATATCCTGTCGAATGGCGTCTGCGATCGGTGTTCCGTCTGATCTCGCGGCGATACGGCGGATTCGATGATGTGTTGGCGGGGCGTATGATGCAGGCTTTCGGGCTGCGGCCTGATGCTCGTTTCATGAGACTGTCCACCGGTCAGCGTGGCGCGGCGAAGCTGGTTGCCGCGCTTTGCGCGCCGACCGATATCGTGTTGCTTGATGAAGCGACTGATGGTCTTGACGCTGCGGCCCGTGACCTGTGTTACCGCTTCGTGATTGAGTCGTATGGCGACAGACCTCGCACCATGATCATATCCACCCATCTCATAACGGAGGTGGAGGGACTGGTCGAACATGCCGTGGTCCTCGACCATGGGCGGGTGCTGGAATCCTTCGACATGAACGAGTTGGCACAACGTGGGCGGATGCTGTCGGGGCCGGTCGGATCGGTGCGGCGGTACTTGGCCGACAATGGTTTGCGTACGCTGTCGGAAACCATTCTCGGTGGTCTGCTGACTGTCGGCGTGCGTGGCGTGCCATCTGCACCGATGCCGGAGGACGTTGTCATGAGGTCTTTCGATCTCAATGAGTATGTCATCCAGATTACCGGCATGGACAAGGGGTATGCGTCATGATGGATGAAGTGAAAGGCTTGTCGGCCGGGATGCGGTTCGCGCTGACAAGGCAGCTTGCCGCGCGTTGCGTCGTGTTGATGGCGTACGTGTTGGCCGGTTATTGCGTGCCGTGGCTGTGGGGTCTGATTTTGGCCTTGGTATCCGGAGGTCATTATGCGGTGGAATACCATGTGCTTGGCCCGACGTTGGTGATGTGCGCGGTTCTGACGGCGGTTCTGGCTGTCAGTGGCTTTCGTTCCCTGATATCCATGGGCGTGGGCCGGGCCGTGTATTTCTGGACCGAGATGTTCGCCAATCTTTGCTTCTCCCTTGCCTGCTCGGTGGTCATGACGTTGGGGTTCGTGCTGACGCCGAACCATGATGCCGATATCCTCATCACGTTCCGTGTCGGCAGTGACCTGCAGTGGCTGGCTTGTGTGCCACCATCCGATTCATTCGGACGATTGCGATTCCTGAACCGTGATCTGGGCGGTTCATACGCGGCCATGAGAACAGGCGTGCGAGGCGATACGGCCAATCCGATGCTGCTGTTCCTGGCGCTGTTCCTGTTGACCGCCTCGGTGGCGATTCTGGGTCAATGCGTCGGGGAACTGCTGGCGCAGGTCAATCGGTACGGGGCAATCGCCCTGGCGGTGTCGGCATGCATAGCATGGGTCGCGCGTCCATGGCTGTTGAACAGAACCGCCACCGATGTCAATCCGATGATATGGAAACTGCTCGAGGCACTGCGGGGACGCTGGTGTCTGATGTGGCGTGAGGGGCAAGCGGCGTCCGCGGCGATGTACGGAACGTCCAACGAGCGTCTCGTATACGATCAGGCCTACACGTTCTGGCCGATGATGGTGCTTTTCGTAGGTGTGATGATCTTCGGCAACTTGTTGTGCTGGCTGTTGATCCGGCGTCGTGAGGTGCGTGTTCCGCAGTTGCTGCCGGTATGGTGGTGACGATGCTCGGCATGGGCAACACGCCGATGTCCACGTCCGTGCTATCGTATGAGCCATGTTCAATTTCTCATGTTGTTGCTGTCGCTGACCAACCGCCCGAGGGGCGCGTGGTTCATCGACGCATAACTTGAGATAGGACATTCCAACAAGCGGTCGCGCATATCGCAGGCCGTATGCGAATCGTCAAACGATCATTCGAAATAGCGCATCAGCCGAGGTTGGCGCACGCGACGCACGCGAATGAGCAAGGCAGCATCGCAACAGGTCCCGTTTCAACAACTGCACGCGACGGACGCGAGCTTCTCGAACATACGAAACCAAAACCATTCGAAAAGCCCACGAACCGCACCGTGCAAAGGAAACGTCATGACCATCCACAATTCTCTGTCCGAACTCATCGGCAACACCCCGCTCGTCAAACTCAACCACGTGACCGACGGCATCAAAGCCACCATCGCGGTGAAGGTCGAATACTTCAACCCGGGCGGCTCGTCCAAGGACCGCATCGCCGAACGCATCATCGACGCGGCCGAACGCAGCGGCGAACTGAAGCCCGGCGGTGTGATCGTGGAACCGACCTCCGGCAACACCGGCGTCGGATTCGCGCTCGTGGCTTTGCAGCGCGGATACCGTGCGATCTTCACCCTGCCGGACAAGGTTTCCGAAGCCAAGCGTGCGGTGCTGCGCGCATACGGCGCCGAAGTGGTCGTAACCCCCACCGACGCCGGTCCGGACGATCCGCGCTCCTACTACCAGGTGGCAGACCGCCTCGCCAAGGCGATTCCCGGCGGCTACCGTCCCAACCAGTACGACAATCCGAACGGTCCCGAAAGCCACTATCACACCACTGGTCCGGAAATCTGGGAGGCCACCGACCGCAAGGTCACGCATTTCGTGGCGGGCATCGGCACCGGCGGCACCATCTCCGGCACCGGACACTATCTGAAGGACGTGTCCAACGGCGCGGTGCAGGTCATCGGCGCCGATCCGGAAGGCTCCATCTACTCCGACCCGAACGACGTGCACCAATACCAGATCGAAGGCGTCGGCGAGGACTTCTACCCGAAGGCCTTCGACCGGAGCCTTCCCGACGAGATCGTGCAGGTCACCGACGCGGAAGCCTTCGAAATGACCCGACGCCTCGCCAACGAGGAAGGACTGCTCGTCGGCGGCTCATCCGGCATGGCCGTGTTCTCCGCGCTGAAATACGCCCGCGAGCACGACCTCGACGAAAACCAGCTCGTCGTGGTGCTGATGCCCGATTCCGGCCGCAGCTATATGGAGAAGATCTTCAACGACGACTGGATGCGAGCCAACGGATTCGCCGACGTCGTGGAACGCACCACCAAGCCCAGCCTCGCCGAACAGTACCTGTAAAAGACCGTCAAACGACTGTCCGGCAGCCCGATCGCACCTTTGAAACCAATGCCCATCATCCGAACGACCCAAACCATCCGCTACTTCCAAGGAGTTCCCATCATGACCATCTCGACCAACACCGAAGCCCTCAACGCCACCGCTCTCGCCACCCGCGCCATCCACGCAGGCCAGGAACCCGACCCGACCACCGGAGCCGTGGTCACCCCCATCTACATGACCTCCACCTTCAAGCAGGACGGCGTCGGCGGCCTGCGCAACGGCTACGACTACAGCCGTTCCATCAACCCGACCCGCAACAGCTTCGACGAGCAGCTCGCCGCCGTGGAAGGCGCGAAATACGCGTTAAGCTTCTCCTCCGGACTTGCCGCCATCGACGTGCTGCTGCGCTCCACCCTGAAGCCTGGCGACAACATCCTGCTCGGCAACGACGTGTACGGCGGCACCTACCGTCTGCTGTCCAAGGTGTTCGTGCCGTGGGGCATCGGCCTCGACGTGGTGGACATCACCGACACGGCCGCCGTCTCAGCCGCGCTCGCCAAGAAGCAGTACGCGTACATCTGGGCGGAAACCCCGTCCAACCCGCTGCTCAACATCACCGACATCGCCGCCACCGCGGCCGTGGCGCACGCGCACGGCACCAAAGTGGTCGTGGATAACACCTTCGCATCCCCGGTATTGCAGCATCCGCTCGCAGACGGCGCCGACGTGGTCGTCTACTCCACCACCAAGTACATCGGCGGCCACTCTGACGTGGTCGGCGGCGCGGTGGTCCTGAACGACAAGGAAACACGCGACGCGGTGGCCTTCCTGCAGAACGCGGCCGGCGCGGTTCCGTCCCCGTTCGACTCCTGGCTTGACATCCGAGGCCTCAAAACCCTCGACCTGCGCGTCAAGCAGCACAGCCGCAACGCCATGAAAGTGGCCCAGTGGCTCGAAACCCGCCCCGAAGTGGAACGCGTATGGTATCCGGGGCTCGAATCCCACCCGGGCCACGACATCGCGGCACGCCAGATGCACGGCGGTTTCGGCGGCATGATCTCCATCCAGATCGCCGCCGGTTTCGAAGCGGCCAAGAAGTTCGCCGGAGCCACCGAAGTGTTCACCCTGGCCGAATCCCTGGGCGGCGTGGAATCCCTGATCGAGCATCCGGGCGCCATGACCCACGCCTCCGTGGCCGGCACCACGCTCGAAGTGCCCGCCAACCTGATCCGCCTGTCCGTCGGCCTTGAGGACGCGGACGATCTGATCGCCGACCTGGAGCAGGCGTTCCGCCAGATCTGAATTCCCTATTTCCGATAGAAGCATGAAACGGCCGGCATGGGCAAGACCCGCGCCGGCCGTTTCGCTCTCCGCGGTCAACGCACGGCATTGCTACACTTGGAAACCATGACGCAAGCTGTTGATTCCGCCGATTCCGTAGACCCCCGCGCATTGGAGGCGCTGAACCGCTATTTCGGCTACGATTCGTTCCGTCCTGGACAATCCGGCATCGTCTCGGCCATCCTCACCGGACACGACGTGCTTGGCGTCATGCCCACCGGCGCCGGCAAATCCATCTGCTATCAGATTCCCGCAGCGATCCTGCCGGGCGTCGCCATCGTCATCTCGCCGCTGATCTCACTCATGCGCGACCAGGTCGACGCCCTGAACGACGTGGGCCTTCCGGCCGCGTTCATCAACACCTGTCTCTTATACACATCTCCGAGCCCACGAGACACTGAGCG
>ENA-OZUP01000533-OZUP01000533.1-human-gut-metagenome-genome-assembly--contig:-NODE-533-length-9369-cov-6.628301_pt1 | contig 9369 bp, 2 predicted proteins | sample MGYA00243436_ERZ654027 | MGnify/ENA primary metagenome ERZ654027 (study PRJEB26926, sample SAMN06164567) | human gut metagenome | biome: ENVO:00009003; feature: ENVO:2100002; material: ENVO:00002003...
GGAGAATAGAGCAGAGCCGCAGGAAAAGCAAATTCGATTTATAGACAGTCATTACAACTTAAAATTCTATATTCCCGATGGTGGAAAAATCAGGATTACTTTTCGTGATGGACACACAGCAGACAGAGTGTGCAAGTATATTGATGACTACCATTTGTATGTCGGAAATTGCTGCTATCATATATGCGAGTTTGCTGAAAAAATGGAGCTTAGTGGAAGCAAAGTTGAACCTATCAATCAATCCGAACCGTCAAAAAACAAGACCAGAAACAGAGAAAAACAGCGATAAGGAGGTGCAAGAGTAATGGCACGAAAATATGACCTTATTTCTGAGCTTTACAACCGCACCTGCAAAACGGTTGTGTCAAATCCTCAGAACTGGCAGGCATTCTTAGCTTCGGCTTGCCGAAATTATAAGTTACGCTATGACGAACAGCTTCTTGTATATGCACAGCGACCCGATGCAACAGCGGTTCTTGAGATAGAGCAGTGGAACAAAATTTTTGGTAGATGGGTCAACCGAGGTGCAAGAGGTATTGCTGTTTTTGCTGATGAGAACCGTTCACGGCAAAGACTGACACATTACTTTGATATTTCAGATACTCACGAAAGCAGATATTCAAGAACAGTCCCGATTTGGGATATGCGTCAGGAATACGAAGCTGATGTGATTGAGACATTGGAAAGCACTTTCGGAGAGATTGAGAATAAGAGCAGTCTTGCCGAAGCAATTATGGGAGCAGCAAGAAATGCGGCAGAGGATAATATCCCTGATTATCTGCAAGACCTTTACTATGCAACCGAGGGCAGTTCCTTTGAGGAAGTGGAAGAGGATATTGTGGCTTTCATTTATAAAAATGTCGTGACAAATAGTGTGGCATATATGATGATGTCAAGGCTTGGCGTTGATACGGACGGCTATTTTGAACTTGATGATTTCAGAGATGTTACTAACTTCAATACGCAGGAAACACTCAATGCACTTGGATTTGCTACCAGTGATATTGCAGAAATGGGATTGACGGAAGTATCTAAAACAATTACCGCACTTAACCGTCAAAATCGCATAATTGTCGGTCAGGACAGAAATGAATACAATAAGGTTGAAAATAACGACGAAAGGAGTTTGGACAATGAACGAACTGACCTACACGATGGTGGGCGATTACAGCCTTCCGAACCTGAAACTTCCCCAGCAGCCGGAAGTGACGCTGGGCAGATACGCTCAGATGAGGAGAGAGTTTCTGAAGGAACATCACAGAGTCCTTTACTACAATCTCCTGACGAGGGGCGAACTGACACAGCACTTGGCGGAAGTGGAACAGAGAGCCAGCAAGATGGAGGAAACAATCCTGAGCCAGATGGCACAGAAAGAGGGAGTGACCGAACAGATGAAAGCGGAGGATATGATGAAATGGGTTCGTCTGATGAACTCCCTTCGCAGCTCGGCACAGGAAATCGTGAAAGCGGAAGTGATATTCGCTTAGAGTATTACGACAGAACGCACGAGGATAAAAGCCTTCCGTTCTTTGGACGTGATGAAGTAATCAATGAAATTCTCAGAACGACACCACATTTGTCAGCAAGTCTGGAAGAAATCAAAGATTATTATGAACGTAATCCTGATAACAAAGACCGCACAGAGTATGTAAAGAGTATTTTCAATAATGATTATACCGAACTTACTTTAGAGGATGGCAGGACAGTAGGGTACAAGACCTTTGAAAACGTTCTGCATTTGTGGGAGGGCAAATACGACAGCAGAACCGCACAGAGCTTTTATGATTGGGCTGTTATTGCCCGACATTTTGAAGCTATGCGATTACTGGGAGAATTAAGTGACAGCATAAAACCATTACCGTCAATGGACGGTCAGATGACATTCATATTAGACGGTCGGGCAGAGGAAAAGAAAACCTCTGCCTTTACTTTTTCTCAGGAGATTATCGACGCTGTTCTTGCGAATGGAAGCGGATTTTCTGAGGGAAAAATGCGTATCTATGAGCAGTTTGAAAAAAGCCTTTCTGCAAAAGAAAATGCCGACTTCTTGAAAAATGAATACGGTTGGGGCGGTTCTTATCCCGTCATAATCGGAGCAGGCATTGATGAGAGCCACGATGGAAAAGGTATTACGATTACGAAAGGTATCGGTAAAGAGAAGCCACATATCACGCTTTCGTGGTCGCAGGTGGAGAAGCGTATCGGGGAACTTATCCGAATGGACAGATACTTAAATCCAAAGGAAAAAGAACACTATCCTCAGTGGCTCGAAAGCCAAGAGGAACGCAGAGCCAAAATCGAGGAAACGAAAAGAAACCGTGAGATACTCTCTAATGCACCACCGGAGCAGGAACTAGCCGAAAAAGAACCTGAAGAAGCGGAAATATCGCAAGATGTGAAATATGAATATCATCTTGGCGATAAGGTGTATATCGGTGCTTCTGAGTACGAAATCTTATCTGTTGATGATGAGAGAGTAATGCTCTATGACTATGATATGCCACTGTTCAATAAGGAATTTTCACGCACAGAGTTTGACAGAAAAGTGCGTGAGAATCCGATGAATGAGCATTTGATTGTAAAGGAAGAACCTGCCGAAGAAAGAAATGAAAAAGAGCCTGAGCCGGTAGTTCCCGCTTGGGAGCAGAAGAAAAAAGTCAAAGGTTTTGACTTGCACCCTGATGTGTCTATGGCAGAACGTCACACCTTTAATCTCAGAGAAAATGAGGTTGAAACAGTTGGTAAAAAGGAACGCTTCCGCAGAAATATTATGGCGATACAGCTTCTTAAAAAATGTCAGGAAGAAAACAGATTTGCCACTCCTGAAGAACAGATTATCTTATCAAAGTATGTCGGTTGGGGTGGGCTTTCAGAAGCCTTTGATGAAAATAATTCAGCGTGGGCAACGGAATATCTGGAACTTTCTTCGGTATTAACACCGGAGGAATATGCTTCGGCAAGAGAAAGCACATTGACTGCGTTCTACACGCCGCCTGAAGTTATCACAGCCATTTATAAGGCAATGGAGCAGATGGGCTTTAAGGAAGGCAACTTGTTAGAGCCGTCCTGCGGTATCGGTAATTTCATCGGTATGCTGCCGGACGCAATGCAGGACAGTAAGATTTATGGTGTGGAACTTGATACGATTTCCGCAGGGATTGCACAGCAGCTTTACCAGAAAACAACCATTGCGGCACAAGGATTTGAAGAAACCAATCTGCCGGACAGCTTCTTTGATGGAGTGGTTGGCAATGTGCCTTTTGGAGATTTTAAGGTGTTAGATAAAAGGTACGACAAGCATAAGTTCCTGATACACGATTACTTTTTTGCCAAGTCCCTTGATAAGTTAAGACCCGGCGGTGTGATGGCTCTTGTAACGAGCAAAGGCACAATGGATAAGGAAACTTTAGCAGTACGAAAGTATATTGCACAGAGAGCAGAGCTTCTTGGAGCAATTCGATTGCCGAATAATACCTTTAAGGGTAATGCAGGAACGGAAGTCGTTTCGGATATTCTTATCCTGCAAAAGCGTGACAGACTGATAGATATTGAGCCGGATTGGGTTCATCTTGATGCCGATGAGAACGGAATTAAGATGAACTCGTATTTTGTGCAGCACCCCGAAATGATACTTGGAGAAATGAAAATGGTATCGGGGCGTTTCGGTATGGAAGCAACTTGTGTGCCGTATGAAAATGCAGACCTTGCAGCACAGCTTGATGAAGCAGTAGCAAACATTCACGGAGAAATCACGGAATATGAAGTCGAGGAAGAACTGGAGGAGGAAGATAATTCTATTCCGGCAGACCCGACAGTGAGAAACTTTTCCTATACAGTGGTGGACAATAAAATCTATTATCGTGAAAATTCCCGTATGACTCCGGTGGAAGTGTCGGCAACCGCAGAGAACCGAATTAAGGGTATGATTGCTATTAGAAATTCCGTCAGAACGCTGATTGAATTGCAGACAGAAGATTACCCTGACAGCGAAATCAAAGCGGAGCAGGAGCGATTAAACAGACTTTATGATACCTTTTCAGGTAAGTACGGACTCATTAACAGCCGTGCAAATACCTCTGCTTTTTCGCAGGACAGTTCATTCTCTTTGCTTTCCGCATTGGAGATAATCGGAGAGGACGGAGAACTGGAACGTAAGGCTGATATGTTTTCTAAGAGGACAATTAAGCCGCATACTCCGGTTACTTCTGTTGATACGGCAAGCGAAGCGTTGGCGGTATCTCTTGGAGAAAAAGCCACGATTGATATGGACTATATGATGGAGCTTTCCGGTAAATCGGAGAATGAAATCTTTGAGGACTTAAAGGGTGTTATCTTCCTAAACCCGCTTTATGAGTATGGAAATTCTTACGAACCGAAGTATCTGATGGCTGATGAATACCTTTCGGGTAATGTCAGGGAAAAGCTGAAGATTGCAAAGAACTCGGCAGAACTCTATCCGGAAGATTATAAGGTCAATGTAGAAGCACTTCAAAAGGTGCAGCCGAAAGACCTGACTGCAAGTGAAATTTCCGTGCGACTTGGTGCAACTTGGTTGCCACCGGACGATGTGCAGGAGTTTATCTTTCATTTGCTTGAAACACCACGCTATGCACAGTGGAATATCAAAGTTCACTTCTCTCCATTTACGAGTGAGTGGAATATTGAGGGCAAATCCTATGACAAAGGAAATGTAAGGGCATATAACACTTACGGAACTTCCCGCATCAATGCCTATAAGATTATTGAGGAAACGCTGAATTTAAAAGATGTGCGTATCTTTGATTATATCGAAGATGATGAGGGAAAGAAAAAGGCTGTCCTAAATAAAAAGGAAACAGCGATTGCTCAGTCGAAGCAGGAAATGATTAAGCAGGAATTTCAGGACTGGATATGGTCTGACCCTGAACGAAGGGAAAGGCTTTGCAAATCTTACAATGAGAAATTCAATAGCGTCAGACCTCGTGAGTATGATGGAAGTCATATCATCTTCAATGGTATGAATCCTGAAATTGAACTCAGGGAACATCAGAAAAATGCGGTTGCTCATATCCTTTACGGAGGAAATACACTTCTTGCACACGCAGTCGGAGCAGGAAAAACTTTTGAAATGGTAGCGGCAGCACAGGAGTCGAAAAGGCTTGGGCTTTGTAACAAGTCACTGTTTGTTGTACCAAATCACTTGACCGAACAATGGGCGGCTGAGTATTTGCAGCTCTATCCGGCGGCGAATATCCTTGTCGCAACAAAGAAAGATTTTGAAACCAAGAACCGTAAAAAGTTCTGCGGCAGGATTGCAACTGGAGATTATGACGCAGTTATCATCGGACATTCACAGTTTGAAAAAATCCCGATGTCCATTGAAAGACAGAGGGCAATCTTAGAACAGCAGCTTGAGGAGATAACGGGAGGAATTGCGGAACTCAAGCGAAACCGAGGGGAAAACTTCTCCATAAAGCAGCTTGAAAAGTCAAAGAAATCTATCAGGCAGAAACTTGATAAACTCAATGACCAGACGAAAAAAGATGATGTTGTAACCTTTGAGGAACTTGGTGTAGACAGACTTTTTGTTGATGAAAGCCATTATTACAAGAACCTTTATCTTTATACAAAAATGCGTAATGTGGGCGGTATCGCACAGACGGAAGCACAGAAATCTTCCGACCTCTTTATGAAGTGTCGTTACCTTGACGAGATTACCGGAGGACGAGGAACCGTATTTGCAACGGGTACACCTATCTCAAACAGTATGGTGGAACTCTATACGATACAGCGATATTTGCAGTACAACACGCTTGTGAAAAATGGGTTGCAGCACTTTGATGCCTGGGCTTCCACTTTCGGAGAAACCATTACGGCAGTGGAACTTACACCGGAAGGAACAGGATACAGAGCAAAGACAAGGTTCGCAAAATTCTATAACTTGCCGGAACTAATGGCGATGTTCAAGGAGATTGCGGACATTAAGACAGCAGATATGTTGAACCTGCCAGTACCGGAAGCAAAGTACCATAACATTGCAGTAAAGCCATCGGAAATGCAGAAGGAGATGGTTGCTTCCCTTGCAGAGAGAGCCGAGCAGGTGCGTGGCGGCGGTGTGGATTCAAGCGTAGATAATATGCTGAAAATCACGAATGACGGAAGAAAACTGGCTCTTGACCAGCGTATGCTAAACGATATGCTGCCTGATTTTGAGGGCAGTAAAATCAATGCCTGCGTCGATAACATCTATCGGATATGGAAAGAAAATGCCGACAAGAAATCGGCACAGCTTGTGTTTTGTGACCTTTCCACGCCGAAGAATGACGGCACATTTTCCGTCTATAACGACATCAGAAAGAAGCTGATTGAGAGAGGTATTCCTGAAAGTGAAGTGAAGTTCATACACGAAGCCGATACGGATATGAAGAAAAAAGAACTGTTTCAAAAGACCCGCAAGGGAGAAGTCAGGGTGCTTCTTGGCTCTACTCAGAAGATGGGAGCAGGAACGAATGTGCAGGATAAACTTATCGCACTTCACGATGTGGATTGTCCGTGGCGACCTTCAGATTTGGAGCAGCGTTCCGGTAGAATTGTCCGTCAGGGCAATGAAAATCCGAAGGTAGATATTTACCGTTATGTAACAGAGCAGACCTTTGATGCATACCTCTATCAGCTTGTGGAAGGTAAGCAGAAGTTCGCAAGTCAGATTATGACGAGCAAATCTCCGGTCAGGTCGGCAGAGGATATTGATGAAACCGCACTGTCCTATGCGGAGATAAAAATGCTTGCAACAGGTAATCCATATATCAAAGAAAAGATGGACTTAGACATTCAAGTACAGAAGCTAAAGATGTTAAAATCCAATTTCTTATCAGAGAAATACGGACTGGAGGATAAGGTCATCAAGTTCTATCCACAACAGATTGCTTACTTGAAATCCCGTGTAGAGGGACTTACAAAAGATGTTGAAACAGCAAAATTACACCCGAAACCGATAGACGAGCAGCCGCTTGGAATGATGGTATCGGGTGTTTCTTATTCCGAAAAAGTCGAAGCAGGTCAGGCAATCATCAATGCCTGCAAGTCAATGAACAGTCCTGATGCGATACCACTTGGCGAGTACCGTGGCTTTCAAATGGAACTGTATTTTGATACGGTTCAGCGTAATTATGTTGTGAAATTAAAAGGCGAAACAAGCAGAGATGTACCGCTTGGCGATGATTCTCACGGTAATATCGTGAGAATAGATAACGGCATTGAACGCTTTGAAGAAGCACTTGCTGATACGAAAAACAGCCTTGAAAATACGGAAAAGCAGTTTGAAACAGCGAAGCAGGAAATCGAAAAGCCGTTTGCCAAAGAGGAAGAATTGAGGGCAAAAACTGCTCGACTTGATGAGCTGAATATCCTGCTCAATATGGATAAAAAGGAAAATGAGATTGTCGGCGGAGAGCCTGATGAGGGCGAAGCAGTCGGCGGCAGAAAGGAGAAATCGTATGAGAGATAAACAGGAAGGCGGTGGTCGATATGCCATTTATCGCACCTGAGTTAATCATTCAGGCGAAGCAGATGGACTTATTAACCTACCTGAGAAATTATGAACCGTATGAGCTGGTTAAGTTTTCAGGTAACACCTATTGCACCAGAACCCACGATAGTTTGAAGATTTCAAACGGGAAATGGATATGGTGGTCGAGAGGTATCGGTGGCAGGAGTGCTTTGGATTATCTGATTAAGGTTAAAGGTTACAGCTTCCTTGAAGCGGTGGAAACCATTATCGGACACACAGCGATTCAGGCTCCGGTCTATGAAAAACCACAGCCAAAAGAGGAAAATAAACCACTTCTTCTCCCTGAAAAATGTGCTTCCAACAGAGTGATTACAGAGTATCTTTTCGGGAGAGGAATAGATTTTGAAATCATCAATTACTGTATCTCTAATGACCTTATCTTTGAGAGCCTGCCGTATCACAATGTTGTGTTTGTAGGCTATGACGAGAAGAAAGAACCGAAATATGCAGCCTACCGTTCCACGAATAAGCGTAGGATTATGGGCGATTGCAGTGGCAGTAAAAAAGATTATTCTTTTCGGCTTGGTAAGGAAAACTTGGAGGAAGTACACCTCTTTGAGTGTGCCATAGACCTGTTATCCTATGCCACGCTTGCGAAGCTGAACGGGCAGGATTGGAAAGAAATGAGCTTTGTTTCGCTGTCCGGGGTGTATTCTCCGGCAAAGAAAATTGAGGACAGTAAAGTGCCGATTGCACTGGAAAAGTATCTTGGCAGTAACCCATCTGTCAGGAAAATCCGTATCCATTTTGACAATGATATAGCGGGCAGAAAGGCAGCACAGACCTTAAAAACTATTCTGCCGGATAAGTATGAAATCGTTGATGAGCCACCAAAAGCAGGTAAGGACTTCAACGATTTTCTTTGTATGCGGATGGGAATTTACAATAAAAAAATACACGAAAGGAATGAAGAACGATGAATGATTCTAAGATTAAAGTTCTCTTGGTAGAACCGGAAAAGTACCCGAAGGAAATTGTAATCGACGACAGTCTGGAAGCAATGCAGGAGGTTGTCGGCGGGGATATTGAGGAATATATGCCCTTTGATGATGACGTTGCAATCATCTGTAATGAGGAAGGAAAGATGAGAGGACTTCCGCTTAATCGTGCTGTTTATGTGCAGGACAACGATAAGAAAGAGATGGTTGATATTATCTGCGGCAAGTTCTTTATCTGTTATGCACCGCCTGAGAGTGAGAGCTTTCAGAGCTTGCCGGACGATATGATGAAGAAGTATAAGGAACAGTTCAAGTATCCTGAACGCTTTTCTAAGGAAGTGGGCGGCAATATCGTGGCTGAACCTTTTAAGCCGAAATCAAAGGATTATGAGAGATAGTAGCCTGAGAACGGGGCAACCCAGAGGAGATGTTTATTCTTAGCGAGCAGACCATTTGGATAAACATAGTTTCCCAAACGGTAAAAGGCTCGTTAGGGGTTGCCCCTAATACCCCGTGAGAAAGGAGAACTTGATTTGAGAGAGTTATTACTTATCGCCGCTGGGACACTGCTCGGCAGTTGTCTTGGCGTTACGATGATGTGCTTATTCCAGATTAACAAAGATTGCAGAGTAAAGAGAAAGGAAGATACCGATTATGAGAAAGAGAAACATTCAGAAGATTGTACGCTTTAACCGCAAGGAAGCACAGGACTTGGCAGCAAAGGCAAAGAAGGCTTGTCTTTCCGAAGCAGGACTTATCCGTTTACTTATCAGAGGTTACGAGCCGAAAGAGAAACCCGATGACCGCTTCTATGATGTGATGAGAGAACTGTCCTCTATCGGTAATAACACTGTCTCTTATACACATCTCCGAGCCCACGAG
>ENA-OZUP01000534-OZUP01000534.1-human-gut-metagenome-genome-assembly--contig:-NODE-534-length-9365-cov-4.944039_pt1 | contig 9365 bp, 10 predicted proteins | sample MGYA00243436_ERZ654027 | MGnify/ENA primary metagenome ERZ654027 (study PRJEB26926, sample SAMN06164567) | human gut metagenome | biome: ENVO:00009003; feature: ENVO:2100002; material: ENVO:00002003...
TTGTTTTTCTTTTCTTCTTCTTCCGCCGCTTTTTCGACGCTGTCTTTTAAGTCTTTGGCTTCATTTTGCAGCATTTCTTTGGCTCTTTTGTATTCATATTGTGCTTTACCGAGCGCTTTGGCCAGTTCGGGAATGCGTTTGCCTCCGAATAAAACCAGAACGACAACTAAAATGAGGGCGATTTCGGTTAATCCCAATGACATGTGTTTTCTCCTTTACAGTATTTTTTGTTGTTCAATCGGCATGACGGTTATGGCTTTGACCGGGCAGGCGTTTTGGCATGCGCCGCAGCCGATACATTCATCTGTGTTAATCAGCGGAAAACTGCCGTCTTCTTTGCTTATTGCTCCCCGGGGGCATTTCATGACACAGAGGCCGCATTTAATGCAGGTGTTTTCATTGATGACGGCCAGGCCGATTTGTGTTTTCTGCTTTTCAGCCAAAGTCAGCCGTTTGATTGCGCCGGAGGGGCATATTTCCGAGCATTTACGGCAATCATAATCGCAAAAACCGTCGGTGTAGTCAATATGAACAGCCGGGTAATCCCCGTCGGCTTTTTTGATGATTTGCATCGGACAGTTTTGAACGCAGAGATTGCAGTTCAGGCAGCGGTTGGCGAAGTCTTCCGCATTTCCGGCGCCTGCAGGCAAAACGGTTTTTTTTTACTTTGGCGGCAACGGCTTTGCCTAAGTCAATGCCGCTTTTCAGCGCGAGAACGAAAATTGCCGCGACGGCTCCGCCTGTCAGCAATTTTCGGCGTGTCGGACTGAACGGTGCCGCGGGAATCGGTGCGGTTCCGTAATGAAGGCTGTTTCTGGGGCAGCGGCTCAGACAGTTGAAGTATTTGATACAGGTTTCATTGTCAACGGTTTTGTTTTTGAAGTCTATGCTGCCGGTGGGGCAGCGGGATGCGCAGAGGCCGCAGGAAACGCATTGGCTTTTTTCAATGTAAATTTTATTAACGGCGTGTTTGGATATTATGCCCAAAACAGCGCCGACAGGGCAGATGTTGCTGCAAAAGAGACGTCCTCTGAACCAGACGAGAACAGCCAGCAGAGCTGATATGCTGAGACCGAGCCAGGCACTGCCGGCGGCAGAACCGAACAGTGTATATGGATCAATCAGGCGGACAAGAATGGCCGTTCCGCCGATTAAGGCGCCGAAAACCAGAGCGGCAAGGAAATATTTGTAGGGGCGGTTTGGTCGGAATCCGGTGCGGCGTCGGAAAAGGAGCATTAGAAATTCCTGATACAAACCGAGCGGGCAAAGTATGGAACAATATATTCGTCCGAAAAGAAAAGTGAAAAACACGAGCGCGGCGGCTAAAATCACCGCGAAAAGCGAAAAGTCGACCAAAACGCGCTGTAACAAAGCAGTCGGCTGAAGGTCAAATATTTTGAGCGGATAAAACAGTCCGGCAAAGGCAGAAACGCTCAGAATGCCGATGATAACGGCGGCTCCGGCTCTTAAGTAACGATATTTGTTCATGTTCTTTTCTTTTCAACAGGTTTGTTCAATCAGGCAGAAAGAGCGTGTCCGGTTTTTCGTTTCAGACAAGTATTTATTTTATCAAACCCAAGTCTTTCAACCAGCCTGAAATACCCATGGTACGGCTGCCGTAGCCGACCCAGCCGTTGTCGGAGACCCGGCAGCCTTTACATTGAGCAGTCATGTCGGTTACTGTATTTTGAACACCGCCGCCGCCGTGGGTAACGAACGGGATAACCGTTTTGCCGGAAAGGTTATATGCGGCGAGGAAGCTACTGACCTGCGGCGTGATGGTTCCCCACCAGTTGGGGGAGCCTAAGAAGACGATATCGTATTGGGAAATGTCGGCTACGTTTGTCGTCAGTTTGGGACGGTATCCGTCCTGAATTTCTTTTTTTGCCTGCTTGGTCATCGGGCGGTATGCCTCGGGATAGCTTCCTTCGGTTTTGATTTCAAAAATATCGCCGCCGATTTTTTCGTGAATGGCTTCGGCAACTTCTTTCGTATTGCCGCTGTAGGAATAATAGGCAATCAGGATTTTCGGTGCGGCGGCCGCAGGCTGTTTGTTTTCTTCGCGTAGCTGGGCAAAGGCCTTGTAACCGCTGAATGCCAGTATGGAAAAAATGACGGTTCCGAATAATAAAATTTTGTTCATGTTTGTCTCCTTATGCTTCAAATGTTTTGGCTACTTCTTTCATCCATTTGCTGATTTCAATATGCTGCGGACAATGTTTTTCACACAGTCGGCAGCTGATGCAGGCAGAAGCCTTGCCGTGCGATTTGGTGAGATTATCGTAGTACAGACGCTGAGCATTGAACGGTTTGTCCGAGCGTTCCTGTTTTTCGGCATTGTATAAGGCGAAGTAGTCGGGAATGGCTATTTTCATCGGGCAGAATTCGACGCAGTATTTGCAGGCGGTGCAGGGAATCGAAACCGATGCATGCAATGTTTTTACCGCGTTTTCGATGACTTTCATTTCCTTGTCTTCCAGCGGTTTGAAGTTTTGCATATATGAGGTGTTGTCTTCCAACTGTTCCATATTGCTCATGCCGCTTAAAACCATCATGACACCGGGGAGGGATGCCGCATAACGAATCGCCCAGGAGGCTACCGACATATTCGGTTCGGCTTCTTTGAAAATTTTTTCGACTGCCGGCGGTACAACGGCCAGGCTGCCGCCTTTGACCGGTTCCATAACGACAACCGGTTTATTGTATTTCTGAGCAATTTCATAGCATTTGCGTGACTGGATGCTGGCGTTGTCCCAGTCAATATAGTTAATCTGCAACTGGACGAATTCAACTTCGGGGTGCTCTTTCAACACTTCTTCCAAAAGTTCCGGTGTGTCATGAAAAGAAAAACCGATATGTTTGATTTTGCCTTCCTTTTTCTTGTCGGCGATAAATTTGAAGCTGTCATATCGGCGGGCATTGCCGATGGTGTTGGCATTGACGTTGTGAACCAAATAATAGTCGAAGTAATCCAGTCCGGTTTTTTCCAGCTGTTTGTTAAAAATCTGTTCTTGTTCTTCTTTGCTTTTCAGATAACCGATCGGGAGTTTGCTGGCAACGGTAAATTTATTTCTGGGGTGGCGTTCGACCAACGATTTGCGGAGGGCGACTTCGCTCTCATAACCCATATACATCCAGGCGGTGTCAAAATAAGTGAAACCGCGTTGTAAAAACAGATCTACCATTTGATTGAGAGCCGCATAGTCGATGGAGGTCTGGTCTTCTGGATTTTTCAGCGGCAGCCGCATAAAGCCGAATCCGAGTTTATTTTTGGGGTCGATTTTATGCTTAACGGCGTCAGAAACCGGAATGGTTTCGGCAAATGTCAGCTTGGGCAGGGCCGAAAGGGCAAAAGCGGCAAGGGTTGTCATTAAAAATTCGCGTCTGTTCATCAAAAAACTCCTCTAATAAATCGAGTTTACAGAAGCTTAGCATTTCGAGCTTACTCTAAGTCAAGTCTTTTTTTATAAAAATTTACCATTTATTTTATGGGCGGTTATTTTAAATTTTTGCCCAGCTCATAAGCCTGTCGAGGGTAGTCGGTTTGATTAACCGCACCAACGGGCCAGACGCAGGGAACGATAATTTGTCCCGCGTCGGTCCAGCCGAGATAGTTCAACAGAACGTTATAATGCATTTTAATCGGTTCGGCTTCAGAGGCGGCGGTGTTGGCATAAGTCATCAACAGAGCCGCTTTTTTGGGGCGATGGATTTGGCCGTTAACGGCGTAGAAACGGTCAATAACGCTTTTAAGCTGGGCGGAAAATCCGAAGTAATACATCGGTGTGGCAAAGACAACCATATCGGCATCGATGATGTGGGTGCGGACAAATTCAAAATCGTCTTTGAAAACGCAAGGGCCGTTCATGCCGTAGGAATTACAGGCAATGCAGGGGTGAACCTGTTTGAAAGCGGCATCGAAGCGAAAGACTTTATGGCCGGCGGCTTCGGCGCCTTTAATGAAGTTGTCGGCCAAGGTGTTGGAATTGCCGTTTGGGCGCGGACTTCCGGTTAAAACGAGGATCTTCATTTTTTTATTCTCCCGTAAAAGAGCTGATTTTGCCGTTTTTCCCAAGATTGAGCCGCCGGCGGCAACTGCTGCGGCAATCAGGGTATTTTTAATAAAATTGCGTCGATTCATTTTGTTGGTTCCGTTAACATATTTATCAGCATAATTTTTAGAGTATGCTCTAAGTCAAGAAGTTTTTTCTTATTTTTTACGGAAATTTAAAACGGTTAACGACAGGGATTGTTTCCCGGTTTCTAAATCAAATTTAAGCACTGGTTGGTGCGGGCAATGCTGGTCATGATATTTTTGATTTTATCTTCGTTGCCGGCGTTTTCGAAGATATAGAGGGCGTCATGGTAGCATTCCAGAGCGTCTTCAAGATGCGGGCGGTCTTCGCTGTTTTTGCCGATGCGGTAGTAGATGTCGCCGATGTTTTCCTGTGCCAGGGCCCAAGTTATCGGGTCGCGGCGTTCGGTTATAACTTTTTGCTGGTTGCGATAGCAGTTGACCGCAAGTTCGGAGATGTCTTCGCTTTTGGTCAGGTTCCCCAGCAGGCCGAGCATTTGACCGAGTTCGCCCTGAATAACGGCCCAAAAGTCCGGAAAGAGGGCATAAGTATAGATCTTTTCGGCTTCCCGCAGCTGAAAGACGGCATCACGCAGAGCCTGAATGTCTTCTTTTTGGCGCCAAAAATTAAAAAACAGGTGAGACAGCCGGTATGAAATATAGCCGTAATCGTAAGGATAAGTATATTTGCCTAGGTAACGCTGAGCCTGACGGTAAAATTCAATGGCGCCTTTGAAATAGCTTCCCGGACGATTTTCCATATAGCGGGTACTGCAGTCGTAAAGCTGTCCGAGGTGGTAGTAAATACAGCCAAGGTGGAGGGGCGAGGTGATTAAATCCTGATGTTTGATGGCTGTTTCAAACAGGCTTTTGGTTATTTTGAAGTCTTTTTCATCACGGTTGTCATGGGCGTAGTTAAGATAAATTATACCGAGAAAATTCATGATATACGGCATATATTCAACCGAAACGGCTTTGGCAGAATTGTCTTTGGTGAGCTTGTCGATTATCTTTTTCAACAGATAACGTTTTTGGATTTTAGCCGCCGCATTAACAGGGTTCAGCGAGCTGATGACCGCTCCGTAAATCAGGTTTAAGATAGCCGAGGGAAACTGTCCGGGATGTTCAAAGAAACAGGCCGGAAAGAAAAAGCTGTCAAGCAGGGAGATGTAGGCGTTGTCTTCGTTTTCATATTGCCTTTCGGTTTGGAAATTGAGGCGGATGCGGTCGTTGTCGCGGTATCCCCAAATGATGACGTCAGCGCCGGTTTTTTCGATAATGGCCTGTCCGCGGTCGATAAGGTCAAACAGGGTTCGGCTTTCAAGGTTGAGGAAACTTTTGGGAAAGTTTTCATCAAAGAAAGAAAGGCTCAGTCCTTCCTGAGTGCTGAGAAGCCGGGCCAGATTTTCGCCGCCGCTGCTTTCAATGTTATCAAGAAAATCGACAACGACAACTTTGAATTTGACGGCCGAGCACGCCGCTAACCTTTCGGGCAGCCGTTCAGGTTTCGGACGGAACAGTTTTTTGAAAGAGGCAAAAACAGTCATGCGGCTCAGATGTCCTTATCAAGGTTTTTTTTGATATCCTCAACGTTTTCTTTGAGGTCTTTAACGACTTCCCGGTTGATTTCACCGAGACTGCGTTCCGCTACCTGCCAGTTGCGGAGGTGGTTTAAAAACCAAAACGTGAGAATTACGCCTAGAATGGCGAGAGAGTAGCTGTTCGGCGCATAAATCTGAAAGCATCCGAAAATGACCAGCAGGGCATCCAACTTGAAAATGTTTTCGCTGATGATGTCCGGCGACAGACCGGAAAGGTTGGTCTGGTAATAGAATGTGTTGGGAACGATTTCCTGATATTGCGGTTTGCGGCTCAGTTTTTTGAGACCGGCCCAGATAACTTCAACAATATAATAAAGGCTGAAAATCAGAGCGCAGGAGGCTGATCCTTCACGGGCAGCCAGCATAAACAGCCAGGCGGTAAGGAAGCCGAGCGCCTGGCAGCCGGATGTTGTCAGCCGCAATTGGGCCGGATACCAGTTATAAACGGCGTAGGCCGTCATAATCAGGGCAAAAACGGCACTGAAACAGCCGGTGAGAATCGGAATTGCGCCGAGAAAAGCGAGAATTACCATACCGCACAGCGGGGTGACAGTTTGAACGACGACAATGCCTTCCAGTCCGTCAAGATATTTGTATGCCCAGGCAAAAAGGCTCCAAATCAGAGCAATGGTCAGACGATCAAGCCAGAAAGGAAGTGTGCCCTCAAAAAGCATAAAACCCTGAGGGAGCAAAAGGGTGTTTAATATTGCCGCCGCTAAAAACAGGGCATAATTCCAGCGGGCGATGCGTGCATGCAGAGACAGCAGACAGACGGCGGCAGCCGATATGAAAGCGGCGGCGACGTTCAAAAACGAAATGTCGAACAGCTGATCGTTTTGTTCCGGCAGCAGAAAATAAAGGGCAGTGCATCCGGCAAAGGCGACGAGCCAGACCGGAAAAAAAACATTACCGAAAAAAGGGGAACCGAAAGAAATGTCGTTCAGCCGGCGGTTGATAACGGCGAACCAGAGATAAGCGGCAAAAAAACAGCATAAAAGAACGGCGGCGATAATGAGAAATGTTAAGTTCATCGGCTTATCCTCTAATGTGAACAGGTTCTGTTATTCCTTATAATATGTTTAATCGTTTTCTTCAACCGCGAAGTTAAGTTATGAAAGGAATTTGTATGTCGCGGCGGCTTTATTTCCGCTCAATAATCTGTTCGTAAATGCTTTTCAGCAAGAGGCCGGTCAACGGAAGAGTGCATTTGTTTTGAAAAGAGGCTTCCTGAATGACCGAACTGATGAAATCGATATCTCCGGTTTGGTGCAGGCGTATTTGTTCGGCGAGCGGAAAATTGTAGCTGGAGGGAATGTTAAAAATTCTTTTCAGCAGTTCGTCGGCATCAAAGGGCGGCAGCACGCGCGGCGTAATGCTGACGATTTCTTTCAACAGCGTTTGCAGCTGCTCCCGCAGTTCTTTGTTTTTGGTGATGTCGAAAATGCTTTTGCCGGAAGCGGCGCTGAGAAGCGAACAGGGGGCGTAAACGGCAAAGCTGTTCCAAAATGCCTGCAGAGGAAGGCTGTTGGTACGGAGACCGATGCGCGTGTCGGCAAGCAGTTTTTCCATTGTTTGGTAGGCGGCCGAACCGGTTTCGGCACAAAGGATTATTTCCGGATTGCGCCCGTAAGCGGTAACTATTTGGTTTTTGTCGCTGAGCCAGCCTTCAAAATAGGCCGATATGACGGGAACGCCCAAGATGTCGGAGATAAAGTTTTTGTCTTTCATCCGGGTGAAGGAGATGACCGGGCAGTTTTTGATTTTGTTTTTGGAGACGGCGGTCAGCATTGCTTTGGTGCGGGAAGAACGGGATGCGATTATTAACAGCTCGGGCGTTTCTTTCAGCCAAAGGGCCGTTTCGATTTTGCTGTGCAGCTTTTGCAGCTGATAGTCTTCTTTGACGGTAATTCCGTTGGTTGAGAGGCTGGTGTTTTCCTTTGGTCCGGCAAGGACGATGACCCGGTGTCCGGCGGTTATCAATTTGACGGCCAGAAAGCAGGCCAAAGCGGTGTCGCCGAGAATGTAAACGGGGGCTCCTTCCGCGGAAACCGGCTGAGGCTGCAACGGCGTTTCGTTTTTTTCTTTGTCGGAAAGGGTTATTTTTCGGAACAGCATCGGTTATCTTACCTTTATGAGTTTAGCGATGAAGAAGGCGTCACAGCCGCCGAATTCGGTCAGGTGGCACGGCAGAGTGCGGATAAATCCTTCCGGGGTGATTATTTCGGGAAAACGCTCTGATTTCAGCGGCTCAAGGCGGAAGTCGGGATGGCTTTCCAGAAAGGCGGTTATTTGGGCTTCGCCTTCGTTTTTGGCGATTGAACAGGTACAGTAAATTAAGCTGCCGCCGGTTTTCAAAACAGGTGAAATGCGTTCAAGAAGCTGTTTCTGCAAGCAGGCCTGATTGACGGTGTCCTGACGGTTTTTGATATGGACTATTTCAGGGTGGCGGCGGAAAACGCCGGTTCCGGAGCAGGGGGCATCAAGCAGGACGGCGTCAAAAGGCTCTTCATTGAAATCCGCGAGGTAATGCAGAGCATCGGCGCAGATTATTTTTTCGGGCTGCAGGTGCAGGCGCTGCATGTTTTCACGGAGCGTAGCCAGCCGCTGCTGTGCATTGTCAAGCGAAGTTACCCGGGCGCCGCGGTTGAGCAGCTGGGCGGTTTTGCCGCCGGGAGCGGCACAGAGGTCAAGAACGCGTTTGCCGCTTAAGTCATCTAATGCGCCGACCGCCAGAGAAGCGGCATAATCCTGAACCCACCAGCAACCTTCGGCGTAGCCTTCAAGCTCGCGGATTTGTCCGGTCTGGGGCAGAACGACGGTGTTGCCGTCAAGATATTTGCCGGCAAGCTTTTCCGCCCAAAGGCGGGGATTGTCCTTAACCGTGACGGCGAGCGGCGGTTCGGTCAGGCTTATTTTCTGAATTTCGCGGATGGTACGGGACGAATAGTCACGGTTCAGCAGTTCAAAAAAAGCCGGAGTGAAAAATTCACCTTTGTCATGTTGTTTCAGCAGCTCTTTTTCGGCGGCAATTTTGCGCAAAACGGCATTGACAAACCCGGCAACATAACGATCACAGTTTTTTTTGACCAGATTAACGCAGGAGTTAATTACGGCATAATCCGGCGTATTCATAAACAACAGTTCACAGACGGCACAAGCCAGCGCATATTGGGCGTAGGCTGCCTTGGGAGGAAGTTTTTTGCGGGCAAACTGGCGGATGACCTTGCGAATAAATTCATATCGGCGGACGGTGGTCATGACCAGCATTTTGACGAAACTGCGGTCGGCCGGAGACAGACCGTTCATCGGCTCAAAGTCAAGAAAGCTTCGCCGGCTGAAGGTTTGGAACAAAATTTGGACGGCAGTGGCGCGGTTGTCTGGCATGGTTGATTCCCCGGTTGTTTACAGTGCCGCATTTTACGCGGATATTTGCCGAATTACAAGTGAGAAAATGATTTATGACTCTTGTCAAATCGCTAAAAATCATATAACTTTGGTGAAAAAGTTTGCCTTGCGGCAATTATGAATGTGAAATTTAAGGAAACCTAAAGTCATGAAGAAACATTTTTCAAGTCTGTTGGCAGCCGCTTTTTTGTTATCAGGCTGCTCCTGGTTGTCGGCGCTTAATCCCTGGGCGGAATCTGTCTCTTATACACATCTCCGAGCCCACGAGACACTGAGCGATCTCG
>ENA-OZUP01000557-OZUP01000557.1-human-gut-metagenome-genome-assembly--contig:-NODE-557-length-9138-cov-6.180447_pt1 | contig 9138 bp, 5 predicted proteins | sample MGYA00243436_ERZ654027 | MGnify/ENA primary metagenome ERZ654027 (study PRJEB26926, sample SAMN06164567) | human gut metagenome | biome: ENVO:00009003; feature: ENVO:2100002; material: ENVO:00002003...
TCGTGGGCTCGGAGATGTGTATAAGAGACAGCCGGCATACTGGGCACGTCCGGCGTCGGCAAAACCGGTTCGCTGAAGCTCGATGACGATGGCGTGATCGTCGCGCAGTCGGCGGCAAGCGCGCTGGGCGTCAAGGCCGGTTCCAAGGTGCGACTGACCAACGGCGACGGCGTGCAGGCGACGGCGAAGGTGGGCGCGGTGAATCGCAACCTCATCGGCTCGGATGTGTATGTAAGCGAAACCTACTACGCCAAGCTTTTCGACTCGAAAGACGCGAAGAACACCAAGAATTCCAAGAGTTCCGAGGATTCCGAGGCTCTGACGTGGAACGCCATGCTCGCCAAGCTTTCCGGCTCCGACGCCTCGCAAACCGACTATGCGGAATCGCTCGAAGAGGACAGTTCGGTGATGAAGGCCGTAAGCTGCGCGCACATGGCCGACAGCTTCAAATTCGACCTCATGGGCGCGGTGGTGGCGCTGATCGTGGCGCTCGCTGGCGGTCTGGCGCTTGTGGTGCTGTTCACGCTCGCCAATACGAACGTGTCGGAACGCGTGCGCGAGATGGCCACGCTCAAGGTGCTTGGCTTCTTCGACCGCGAAGTGCACCATTACGTGAACCGTGAGATGATGATCCTCACCGTCATGGGTGTGATACTGGGCCTGCCGCTCGGCCGACTCGTCGGCGGCATGCTGACGATGGCGCTCAACATGCCCTCGTTGTATTTCGAGGTGGAGGTCAAGCCGCTGAGCTACGTGATCGCGGCCGTGGCGACCATGGCCTTCGCGCTGCTCGTGCAGCTGTTCGTCAACCCCGTCCTCGACCGCATCGACCCCATCAGCTCCCTCAAGTCCGTGGAGTAGCGCCCCTCCGAAGCCCTCTCAGTTCTTCGGGTAGCGGTAGTTGTGAGGGAGTTGGGTGGTGAGCTGCGGGTCGAGGCCGAGTTCCTTGAGTTGGCGGTCGATTTCGAGGCGCGCACGTTCCACAAGTTCGGCGCGACGGCTGTCCAAACCGTTCAGCCCCTCCTGCTTTTCCAGCGATTTCAACGTCTCCGCCATACGCTTGAGCCGGTCCTGATGGTGCAGCAGCGCACGTACCTGCGCATGTTCGCGTACGATCGTCCGCCAATCGGATGGCGTGTGCGCAATCTCCCGAACCGCGGTGACGGGGTGTATGTCGGCCACCTGATACGTGATCGAGCCGAGCAGCGGCATCAGGAACACCGTAATCGCGCCGGCTGCGACCAGCGTCGACGCGGTGTCGCTCTGCATGGTGCCGACCTTCACCGCCAGCGACGTGACGGCGACGATGATCGGCAGCGCGGTCGTGCAATACAGCGCTACGGTGACGCGGTGATGCGATGACAGCGGATTCTTGCGTTTGTCGAGCGATAGCGCAACATATACGGGCACCGCGCGAATCAGCATGAGCATTACGATGAACGCGACGAGCAGCGCGGGCCGGCCTGCCACGGCGCGCACGTTGATCGCGGCGCCTGACACCACAAAAAATACAGGAATGAGGAAGCCGTAGCCGACACCCTCCAACTTCATTTCCAGCGACTTGCTGCCGTCGGGGATGATGTAACGCAGGATGAAGCCCGCGGCGAACGCGCCGAGCACCGCGTCAAGTTCGAACAGCGCGGAAATGGTGACAAGGAAGATGAGCAGGAATGTGGTCAGTCGCATGAGCGTTTGCGATGACGTGTTCGCGTTTTCCGTAAGGAAACGGTACAGGCGATGGCCGGTTCTCAGTGCTTTCGTAGGTAGCATCGCGCACAGTAGGCAGATGGCAAGGAACGCGCCGAGCACGAGCATGGTTTGCCAGCCGGTTCGGGTGGATAGCAGGATGGCCATGGCAAGGATTGGGCCGAGTTCGCCCCACGTTCCGTACGAGATGATGGCGTCGCCGATGGGGGTGCCTTCGAGGTTGCGTTCCTTGAGAATCGGCATGAGCGTGCCGAGCGCGGTGGTGGTGAGTGCGATTACCGTGGCTACGCCGTTGATGCCTTGCTTGGTGAAGAACGGAAGGAATGTCACAACCAGCCAGGCGAGGCCTAGCGTGATTCCCCATGTAAGCAGTCCGACTTTGCCTTGATGTCCGGCGAGTCGTTTGGGGTCGATTTCGTAGCCGGCGAGCAGGAACAGGAACGCCATGCCGAGCTCGTTCAAGAGTTTCACGGCGTCGTTTACTTCGATCACGCCTAGTCCGTACGGGCCGAGCGCGGTTCCGGCGGCGAGCAGCAGCACGGTTTGCGGAATGAACTTGCCTGGGATCAGCTGCGCCACGATCGGGCTGACGGCCGCCACCGCCATGATGATAGTCAATGAAACGAGCTCTTGCGTCATACCGTCGAGCCTAGTGAGCCATTGTGACCGGAGGTTGAAGAATGTGATTTCCGCTATCTGTGGCAGGTTTCTTCGGTGAAACCGACCTAGGGGGCATGATTCCTACCCCCTAGGTCTGGATTTGCTCAAGGAACCTGCCACGCATAACGCAAATCGTTTTCTTGTGAAGGGCGAATCTGCCACATATAGCACGTTTCACGACATTAAGGGGGGGTTGGTCGCGTTTGCGAGGCGGCCAACCCCCGGTTCTCGTCCGCCGCGCGCGCACCACCCGCCCGCCAAATGCTATCTAGCTTATAGATGGTGGGTGGTTCGCCCCATTTGCCAGTTCGGGGGTATAAATCATACCCCCGAACCGCCTATTCTCGTCTAGCACCCGCCATCTATAAGCGAAATACCTTTCCGCAAAGCCCCAAATCCGCCATCTATAAGCCAGATAGACCCATCAGTTTGACCATGGATAGACTCGGTTAGAGATGCTCTTGGCAAAAATGCCAATTTCGGCCTCCTGCAAAGGGTTTTGATGGGTCTAACCCATGATTTACATAAAACCTAACCCACGATTTGCGTAAGTCCTAACCCATGATTTGCGTAAAACGTGGTTCGCTCAGAGCTGTGGCCGGAGACCGTCCAAGTTCGACCGACATTATCGGAATCGTCAGGGAAGAAGGCACGCGGGCGGAGTGCAATATAATGTTCCCTATGGCTGGCAGTTCAAGGGGGCAAGACTGATGGCAGTTTTTCCGCATGGGAGCGCGCGCGGCGGGTCGAGAAGCGACGGTCCGCAGCAAATTAAGGACTTACGCGCCGACGATTTTTATGGCGATTCGCACGATGGCAACGACGGCTCGCGCGGTTCGCACGACACCACGCGCAACACCCGCACCTACACCCTCCCGACTTTCGCGGAGGCGACCGATGTGTCCGAAGAGATTCGCGAGCGTCGCGCGGATCGCAACAAGTCCATTGCCATGCGCGTGCTTGCGGCGGTGCTGATTTTCTCCGCAATCGGCATTGGTCTTTTCCCGAAAGTGCTGCAATACCAGTCCGCGCAAAAGCTGGCGAGCACGTCCGCCCGTTCCGAGCAGAGCGTCGCGGGCTGGCCGTATCCGCAGGCCGACGAGGCATTCGCCGCAGCTGGGGCGTACAACAAGCGTCTCGCCGAATCGGGGCAGCCGGTGATTGGCGAGGCTGAGGATCCGCTCGCCGAGTTGTACAACAACAATCAGTCCGACTCCAGCGACGGTTCCGGTTCCAGCTCGACGGGCGCAGGCGCCACTGGCGATGGTAACAAGGATTCCGCTAGCTCCAAAGACGCGGAATACCAGCGTTTGCTGGATACTGGCGATGGCGTGATGGGTTCCATCCGCATTCCAAAGATTTCTGTGGATTTGCCGATCTACCATGGCACGTCGGAGCAGACGCTTGCGTCCGGTGCGGGGCATTTGTATGGCAGTAGTCTGCCGGTGGGTGGCAAGGATACGCATGCGGTGATTACCGGACATCGGGGTTTGGTTGAAGCCTCAATGTTTACGCGTTTGGATGAGATGCGGGTTGGCGATTACTTCTATATCGATGTGATGGGCCATACGCTTGGCTACAAGGTGGATCGCATCACCGAAATCAACCCGGATGACACGTCGAAGTTGAAGATCGTGCCCGGCGAGGACCGTGTGACGCTGATGACATGCACCCCGTATGGCGTGAATACGCACCGTCTGTTGGTTTCTGCGCTGCGTTCCGCCATTCCCGAAGAGATTCCCGCGGAGGATGATGCGGCAAAAGATGTGCGTGTGATTGCGGGCGTGGTGTCAGCTGCCACGTTGCTGGTCGGTTTGTTGTTGGTTTGGCTGCTCCGCTGTCCGTGGCATGTCCGTAGGCATGCCGCTTGGTGGCCAAAGCGCAACTAGGGGTTGATGGCGTTAATGTTGCACTTGACAGATGCTTTTTTGTCGGGGAAAATTCTGAAAGAGACATGACAACGTTTGCTTATAGTTTTTGCATCGCGATTTACGGGGGCAAGAATACTCTAGAATCGCGATGATATGTGCGATTTCAAGGAAAGTATATCCCCTTGATTACCTCGTTGGGAGGGTATGTATCCCTCTGTTTTTCTCCTTAAGGTTTAGGCAACGAAGCGATTGTCAGACGGTATGTGAAGCGAAGACGCATCAAATATACCGGTCGAAGGAGGAAGGTATTTCCCCGATCGCTTAACGGTACAAGGGGGTAGGCGTATGAGGCACGTCTTTGAGCGAAACAGGGCGAGGGGCACAGGTCTGTTCACGCGTCGTGTCATTGCGGCCGTCGCGACGGTCGCAATGCTCGCCGGCGTGGGGTGCGTCACTGCTTCGTCAGCGGCGGCGGAAGATGCCACGGGAGCCTTGGAACAACAAATCGAGCAGCCGGTATTGCAAGAATCTGGGCAAGAGGATTCACAGCCGGTGGAACAAAATTTGATGGTGGGAGAAGAGCAGCCGTCAGATCAAGAGCAGCCGTCAGATCAAGAGGCTTACCAGCAAGTCGAACAAGAAACGGAACAAGAAACGAAAGAAGAGACTGAGCAGTGGGTTGAGCAGGAGGTTGAACAACAATCTGAACAACAATCTGAACAACCTGATGAGCAGCCAGTTACGTTGTCCGCTCAACCGATTGCGCGAGCAAATCGGGCGCAGTCGGTTGCGCAGAACGAGACCGGTTCTCAGTTGGGCGCTCCGGAGAAGCATAAGCGCATCAAGAAGAACGATGATGGCAGTTACACCGTGAACGTGGATGTGAAGGGCGCCGTCAACAGCACCACGGTCACCACCACCCAGCCGATCGACTTCACGCTGGTGCTGGATGTGTCCGGTTCGATGGACGATCCGATGAGTAAGACGGATCGGACCAAGCGGTTAGACGCACTGAAAGAAGCGGTTAAAGCATTTCTTGATGAAGCTGCGAATACTAATACGGAGGCCGGTTCCGAACTGGTTCGCGTTGGACTGGTGAAGTTCGCCGGCAACGAAAAGAACGGAATCGGGGATGACACGTACCGAAGTGGTGGGTACACCTACAACTACTCCCAAATCGTTAGCGATCTGACTGCGGATATGAACGGTCTGAAGAACAAAGTCAGCAAACTCAAAGCCGCTGGCGCCACCCGAGCCGACAATGGATTCAATCTTGCGGCCAAGATGATGGGCAGTGCTCGAACCGATGCGAAGAAGGTCGTTATCTTTTTCACGGATGGTTCGCCTACATCGTCTAGTGGCTTCGAGGGTAAAGTGGCAAATAAGGCCGTCGAAGCTGCCAAGGAATTGAAAGATGGTGGCGCCACGGTGTATTCCATCGGTGTTTTTTCCGGTGCTGATCCCTCCTCGATCCAAGGTAACGAGAACCAGTTCATGCACGCGGTGTCCAGCAATTTCCCAAAGGCAACGAAATACAACCAGCGCGGTGAAGGGAATATCAAAGCCGGCTATTATAAAAGCGCGACGAACGCTTCGGAGCTGAATGCCATCTTCGACGAGATTGAGAAGAGCGAGACCACCACATCCGCATACACCAAGGTGACCATGGAGGACACGCTCTCCGGCTATGTCGAGCTTGCGGATAGCAACTACAAGGTCGTTGCCAAGGATGCTTCCGGCAAGGTGGTCTCCTTGACTAAGAATGTCGATTACACCTTGACGTATGACGCGAGCACGAAGAAATTCACGGTCGCATTCCTGAAGCCTCTGGTCAACAACGTGACATACACGCTGGAATACAACGTGAAACCCACGCAGAAAGCGTATGACGAGTATGCCGCCAACCTGAACGCCGGTAAGGATGGATATGACGGCGTAAAGGGTGACGCGAACACCGATCTGCCGGGAAACGCCACGTCCTCGAACCAGCCGGGTTTCCATGCGAACGATTCCGCGTGCCTGGCGTACTCGGCCGATGGCGTGGATCATGCATGCGGCGGCAATCCGTATCCGCATCCGGTGATCCAGGTGGTTTCCTCGACGCTGCATATCGAAAAGCAGTGGAGTGGAGACGGTGACAAGCCGGAAAGCATCACGGTGGATATCAAACAGGGCAACGATACCTATAAGACGGTCACGCTGAAGCGTGACGATAGCGGCAAATGGTCCACCGACGTGATTATTCCGGCAGGCGCCCAAAAGACGTACACGGTGACGGAAGTCGAACCGGACAGCCACTTGTGGAAGGCTTCCTACCAGCACAAGGTCGGCGATGGAAATCTCGCTGACGGCAATGCGGTGACGGTGCCGGAATCCACGGCATCGCAGGAAGCCACGGTGATCATCACCAACACGTTGAAGCAGACCATGCTGACGCATGCGATTGGCGTGCAGAAGGAGCTGAAGGGCCGCGATTGGAAGGATTCCGACGAGTTCACTTTCAAGCTGAAGGCAGACGATTCCAATCCAGACGCGCCGATGCCAGCTTCCTGCAAGAACCAGTCGGCGTGCACGGTGACGGTGAAACGCGATTCGTCTGACGATCACGTTGCTTACTTCGGCGACATCACGTATGACGCAGGTGAAGCCGAGTACACATATCTTGTGACGGAGAACGCTGGTAATGCTTCCGCAATGTATTACTCGCAGGCGGAATACCGGGTGGTCGTGTCCGTGATGAAAGACGGAACGTCCGGTGAATGGAAGGCCGTTGTCGAATCGGTGACCCAGCTGCAAACCGATTATGGTGCCGCTGGTTCGAATTGGGACAAGACCCGGCCAATGCTGTTCACCAACCAATACATTTCGGCATCGTCACTGCCATTGACGGGCCGCATGGGTGCGGAACGATGGTGGCAGATTGCGGCCGGCGGAGTTGGCGTGTTGGCATTGCTCGCCGTCGCTGCGGCCGACCAGTGGAGACGCAAGAAGCGGCTCAGCTGAACAACACAGGATTTGCGGATCGCGGGGGCATGTTGGGTTCCCGCCTCCCGCGATTGCAGAACACAGTAACCAACAATCAAGGAAAAGGAGATTCTCATGAAGATGAGGAAGCTTTTCGCAGGGCTGGCCGCCGCGGCAACGTTGCTGAGCGGCATGGCCATCGGCGTCGCCGCCGCACAGGCTGATGATGCTCCATTGCTGCAAGTTAACCACGCACAGGAAGACCATACGTACACGCCATACAAGTTTGCCACGTTCGAGAATCCTGGCGATGGCTCGGTCGAAGTGAAAACGGTTGACGCATGGAAGGGAGCTGTGACCACCGCTGCTGACGCGGCTGATGGAAGCCACAACGGCATCCCGACAGAGTACAAGGATAATCCAGCCGCCTATGTGGCGACGTTCACTGCGGATCAGCTCCGTGTCTTCGCCAAGACCTTGGCTGGAATTACTCCGCCGGCAGGACCTGATGGTACTGGCCTGACCGTAACTACGGAGCAGGCAAATACGAGCCAGGCGGTCAATGTGAACGGAGAAGGCTGGTATCTGGTGAAGGATACGTTCACCAAGGCTGGCGAAACGACTGTGACGTCGGGAACTCCGGCTGTGGTGGCCACCACCGTCAATGGACTGTCCAATCTGAGGATTGCGGCCGATACGACGACCGGTCAGGGCAACATCACGACTGAAGGCCAGTTCAACGCGAAGAACGCGAATCCGACCGACGAGCCGCTCAAGTTCGCCCGGATGAATGACGTGGATGTGAACGGTAAGAGCGTAAAGGTGGGCGACACCGTGGACTTCACTGTGGCCGCGGACGTTCCTCATGCTGCGGCTGGCTGGGATGCGTACCCCTTTACCATTACCGATACCGCGTCCAAAGGTTTGCGGATTGCGGAAACGAGTGACTTCAAGGTCCAGTTCGGAGATCATACTACTGTGAATCCCGATCTGTACACGATAACGCAGGAAGGCAATGCTCAATCCGGCACCACCACGACCATCTATTTTGCCGATGCCACAACGCTGGCCGGTAGGACGATCGTCGTGTCGTACCAGGGCACCGTCACCAAGGATGCGTTGGATGGCTTGAGCGGCAGTGTGGACAACAAGGCCACAATCACCACCAAGGATGGTACCAGCGGTGAAGGCAAGACTGTCCTTAAGACCTACGGTTTCCAGTTCACGAAGATTGGCAAGGAAGGGAATGAGGCCAAGCCTCTAGCCGGCGCCAAGTTCGTTGTCAAGAATGCGGAGGGCAAGTTCCTTAAGCAGGCTGAGGACGGTGCGTGGTCGTTTGTTTCCGATCAGAATGATGCCAAGACGTTCATTACTGAGAATGATGGTTTGGTGAAGGTCGCGGGTCTTGCGGCAGGAACCTACACGGTTGTGGAGACTCAGGCTCCGACCGGCTACGCCCAGAACTTCAGGGTCACTTTCAATGTGAAGATCACAGATGAAGGTCTCGTCACTTTCGAACAGGATGCCCTTCGTCAGGTCCAACCGGTCGATAACACCACTGCGAATGCCACCGCTACCGTGCTGAACGTGAAGAATGTCACTCAGCTGCCGCTGACTGGTGCTGCGGGAACCGTGCTGTTCACGGTCGTGGCGCTGCTGGTGGGTGGCGCTGGCGTGGCTGTGGCGGTCAAGAGCCGTCGCCGCACGTACTGAGCGCATGCGTTCGGTGTGAGTGAGTTGTGAATTGACTCACGCGCAATAAAAGTCAATGCGGGCGGTTGTGGATATTCCATAATCGCCCGCATTGATGTGTGACCGACCGGTTGAAGTGATATACGGTCAGCAATATTTGAAAAGCTGCTTGTGAGAAGTCGGATATACACTTGCTTCATTACGGGGTATAGCAAGGGGGGTAAAACGATGCGCGGTGGAGGAT
>ENA-OZUP01000564-OZUP01000564.1-human-gut-metagenome-genome-assembly--contig:-NODE-564-length-9075-cov-9.608758_pt1 | contig 9075 bp, 9 predicted proteins | sample MGYA00243436_ERZ654027 | MGnify/ENA primary metagenome ERZ654027 (study PRJEB26926, sample SAMN06164567) | human gut metagenome | biome: ENVO:00009003; feature: ENVO:2100002; material: ENVO:00002003...
TCCTAGCAAGGCGTCAGCCTTGCGTCGTCCTCATTGTACAATCTGACGAAAAATCGAGTTTTGCCAATAAGCGAAGCGTAATATTGGCAAAACTAACTGCGCAATACACGCACAATCTTTGTGCGGTATTGCCTTAAGAATAGCGCTGAAGCGGCGCTGCGAAAAAATCCGCAAAAGTGGTCTGGCGACCGCTGTAGACATAAATGAAAAGATCGGAGTGTACAACTATGAGAAGAACCAAGATCGTATGCACACTAGGACCTGCGACCAAGGACGACAAGATCCTGAGAGAACTGATAGACAGCGGCATGAACGTTGCCCGTCAGAATTTCTCGCACGGAACCCACGAAAGCCATAAGATAGACCACGACCGCGTTATCCGCGTCGCTAAGGAAGCTGGACAGCCGGTGGCTACCCTGCTCGATACCAAGGGACCCGAGGTAAGACTGCGTAAATTCAAGGGAGGCGCAAAGCCCGAGATAAAGACCGGCGCTACATTCACGCTTACCACGCGCGAGGAAGATGGAACCGCAGAGCGCGCTTCCGTCAGCTATAAGGGACTGCCCGGGGATATTTCCGCCGGCACACGCATTCTCATCGACGACGGCAACATAATCCTCCGCTGCAGCGAGATCCGCGAGAATGCAGACGGCACATCAGATATCGTGTGCCAGGTTCTCAACGGTGGAGTGCTTTCCGACAACAAGGGCGTCAACGTGCCCGGTGTGAAGCTTTCCATGCCCTATATCAGCGAGGTGGACGAGAGCGATATCCGCTTTGCGGCGCAGGAGAATTTCGACTTTGTAGCGGCAAGCTTTGTCACCTGCGCGGACGATATCCTCGCGGTGCGCAAGATACTTGAGGAAGAGGGCAGACCCGATATCCGCATAATCGCGAAGATAGAAAGCGGAGAGGGCGTGCGCAACATTGATTCTATCCTGCATGTTGCAGACGGAATCATGGTAGCACGCGGCGACATGGGCGTTGAGATCCCCTTTGAGGAGATACCGCAGCTGCAGAAGATGCTGATAAAGAAAGGCTACAACGCAAACAAGCAGGTCATCACAGCTACCCAGATGCTGGAATCCATGATAAAGAACCCGCGTCCGACCCGTGCGGAGACCACCGACGTTGCCAACGCGATTTATGACGGCACCAGCGCTATAATGCTTTCCGGTGAGACTGCCGCAGGTCTGCACCCGGTTGAGGCAGTCCGCACGATGGCGCTTATCGCTGAGACCACTGAAAAGGCTATCGACTACAAAAAGCGCTTCTATAAGCTTGAAAACCCCGATGTGGTGAATGTTTCCACCGCGATCTCCCACGCGACTGTTTCTGCAGCAATGGACCTCGGTGCAACTGCGATAATCACCGTCACCAAGACCGGCACCACAGCCCGCATGCTGTCGCGTTACCGTCCGGAGTGCCCGATAATCTCCTGCACCACCAGCGAAACAACGCTGCGCCAGCAGGCTCTTTCCTGGGGCGTTATCCCGCTGATGGCAGAGGAACGCATGACCTCTACCGACGACCTTATCCACCACGCAGTACAGAAGGCTGTCGAAGCCGGGCTGCTGCACAACGGCGACCTCGTTGTCATCACTGCGGGCGTTCCGCTTGGCGTTTCGGGAACCACGAACCTGATGAAGGTTCACATCGTCGGCGATGTACTGGTAACTGGTTCCGGCGCAACGACAGGTTCCGTCACCGCGACTGCCTGCGTATGCAAGACTGAGGAAGAGGCACAGAAGCAGTTCAATTCCGGTGAGATTCTCGTCATTCCGAGAACCAGCAACGCTATTCTGCCGCTGCTAAAGACCGCTGCCGGCATCATCACCGAGGAACGCGGCGACGACAGCCATGCTGCTATAGTCGGCAAGACACTGGATATTCCTGTTATCACCGGCGCGACCAATGCAACGCAGATACTCCGTTCCGGCACTGCAGTCACCATCGACGCAGACAAGGGTATTGTTACCAGCGGAGAGCCTTCCAGCGATAACGTCTGATATAAGGTCACCTCTAAAAAACCTCCCTGCTCCAAAAAACAGGGAGGTTTTGTGTTGTGCGGATTACTTTTTCTTGCCCGCAAGTTTGATTATATCGCCGAATTTCAGACGGCTGCCGTTATGCAGGATTATCATTTCGTAAACCCTTGCAACGATCACTGCAACGAGAACCACGAATGCTGCCAGAATGAGGATTGCAACAATGATCTGCGGCATTGAGAGATTGCCGAGCAGCAGGGCAGAGGGAAGCGAGAACGGTGAACTTACCGGAAAGTAGTAAGAGAATATCTGCATGGGGTTGGAACTTGCGGCGCCTGTATCAAGGCTGTCCGCATTGAATATTATAGGGAAGTACGCGAGATAGAAGCCCAGAACACCCAGCAGGGAATAAGGCTGCATTGCCTGCGCGAGGTCCTCCATTCTGCTGACGGAAGCGCCCACCAGTGCAGCGATGAGTGCAAAGAACATAAAGCCGAGTATGAATATCAGCAGGATAAGTATGAACGTGAGCGGGCTGATATTGCCGAAGCTGCTGGTTATCGCGTTTGCCATTTCGGCATTCTGACCGGTCTGCAGGGAAGCGTCGCCCATTATCTTCATGATATCTCCGCCTATGCCGAAAGGAGCTGTCGCAGCAAATGTCACCCCACCCACAATGCCGATCATCAGGAACTGCATTATCGACACAAGCCCCATTGCGAGGACCTTTCCGATAACGACTGCGAGCGGGCGCACGGATGTGAGCAGCAGCTCCATCACGCGGGAGGTCTTTTCTGTTGCGATAGCCTGAGCGACCGCCTGACCGTATGCGAAGATGAATATGAACAGCACCAGCGAGAATACCATGGGCACAACGTAGTTTATCATCGACTCGAACACGCTCCATTCGTCGGAGCCTGCCTGTATCCGTGAAGCGGTGTAGTAGTACTGTGTTGCTGCAAAATCCTCGGGTGAAACGCCTATGTTCATCATGTTGCGGTATTTCATAAGGGCTATCACCATGTCGGAAACAGCGCTCACAGAGTCGCCGTCGGTGTCGGGAGAATAGAACGTCTTTACGGAATATCCGACAATTGCGCCGTCCTGCTCGTCTGCAGCAATGGTCACGAGAATTTCTCCCGCTTCGGCGTCAGTCAGCCTTTCGATAAGCTGGCTGTCGGTGGCTTCGGTTTCAGTCACCGGGATATTCAGCTTTATGAGCGAGGATATGTCGTCGGCTGTGAGAGTCCCGGTGCTGTCAGAAATATACGCTTTGCGCAGGTCGATTTCGGTTTCGGAGTCGCTGCCGGTTATCATATCTCCGGCGCCCGCAAGCTTCGGTATGATATTAATTCCCGCAGTGAGAAGCATCACGATTAGTCCGATGACTATAGTCCCCACGATGAAGCTTTTAGTTTTTATGTACTGTGTGAACGTGAAGCTGAATACCTTTTTCCAGCCTCTTGCATTATTACTTTTCATCAGACTCACCCACCTTTTCTATGAATATCTCATTGAGGGACGGTTCGCGCAGTTCGTACTTTATGAGCGGAATTCCCTTTTCCATTATCATATTCAGCAGCGAATGCGCCTGCTCCTCGCTCTTTACGTTGAAGCTGCTGCCGTTCGGGGTTATCTCTGTGGCAGTCAGACCGCACTGCTGAGCCATTCCTGTTATGTCGCCCTCGCATTTTACGGTGAGCTTGACTCTGCCGTAGCCTTTCTTTATTTCGTTGAGATCGCCCTTGAGCACCGTCTTTCCCTTGTTGAGAATGACTATCCCGTGGCAGAATTCCTCAATGGTGGACATCTGGTGGCTGGACATTATAACATACTTGTTCTTCTTTATCTCATCACGGATAACGCTCTTGAAGAGTTCCGCATTCACCGGGTCAAGTCCGCTGAGCGGCTCGTCGAGAATGAGCAGTTCCGGGTCATGCACCAGCGCGGCTATCAGCTGGATCTTCTGCTGGTTGCCCTTTGAGAGCTGCTCCGCGCGCTTGTCGCGGTAGTCCTCAACGCCAAGACGCTCAAACCAGTAATCCAGCGCTTTTGCGGCGTCCTGCCGGCGCATTCCCTTGAGGGAAGCAAAGTACATCAGCTGGTCCATTATCTTGTATTTGGGGTATAATCCGCGCTCTTCCGCGAGATAGCCGATGGGCTCGTTCGCGGTGCAGAATTCCTTGCCGTGCCATGTTACTGAACCGCTGTCGGCGCTCAGCATTCCGAGGATTATGCGTATCGACGTGGTTTTGCCTGCGCCGTTTGTGCCCAGCAGGGCAAACACGCCGGGCTCGTTCATTTCAAAGCTGAGTCCGTCCACAGCCCTGTAATTACCATAGGTCTTGACAATATCGCTGACCTTAAGTGACATATTGTTCACACTCCTTTGTCTGTTCATGTGTTGTATATACAGTATAATCTGTTTTTGTCTGTTTGTCAAGGGGGTTGTGAGAAAAATGTTCAGGTTTTTGTCGTAAGGCGTGTTTTTTTGTATCTCCTATTGACAAATCTTTGAATTTGTTGTACAATTAAATCACTAAATTTGTTTATTCGGGGGTATCGTGAATGGCGCTTATCAACATAATGGAAGACATCGTCAAGAACAAACTTACTGAAATGCTCAAAAACGAGCAGTGCTGCAAGTGCGAGCGCTGCTTTGAGGATATGACTGCGCTTGCGCTGAACAAGCTTCCCGCACGATATGTCAGCACACACAACGGAGAGCTGTTTTCAAAGCTGAATTCCCTTGTAAGGCAGAACAGCGTTGACCTTAACATTGCGGTCGCTGAGGCTATTTCGTGCGTTTCCAAGCGCCCGTCACACCAATGATGGAAACTATATTTTGCAACAGCACCTTTACGGGTGCTGTTTTTATTTTGCCTATTGACATTTTAGCAAAAAAGGTTTATTATATAAATGTAGACGTTAGCTAAAGCTAACGAAAGGAGCGCGATAAAATGAAATGTGATTGTGAAACAAGCTTTGAAGACCACGACCTGGTGGACTGCATAACCTCCGCGCTGGACGCAAGGGACCCTTATACCGGCAATCATTCCCGCAGGGTGAGCGATATGGCGTGCGAATTATGCCACGTGCTGGGACTTTCCGGCGCGGCGACCAGGGAGATACATATAGCAGGACATTTGCATGATATAGGTAAGATCGGCATTCCGGACCGCGTACTTCTGAAGCCCGGCAGGCTCGACGACGAGGAATGGGAAATGATGAAGCAGCACCCGAAAATCGGCGCGGATATTCTTTCGGGCTGCCACCATTTCGACAGGATAGCGGCGATAATACTGCACCACCACGAGCGGTTCGACGGAAAGGGATACCCGTTCGGGGCAAAGGGCGAGGAGATACCGCTTGGTTCAAGGATAATCGCGGTGTGCGACTCCATAGACGCAATGGCAAGCAACCGCGCCTACAGGAATGCGCTCCCGCTGGAGAAAGTCCGCGAGGAGATAGAGAAGAATTCCGGCGTTATGTACGACCCCGACGTTGCGCGCGCAATGCTGGAAAACTGGATGATAGTCACGGAAACATATCCGGGCAGATAAAATAACGCACGGCTCTTGCAGGTCGTGCGTTTTGCTTTATGCTTCCTCTTGGTGCAGGAGTTTTGTCGCGGTGATATCAGTCAGCAATGCACCCAGGGCAGCCGTGACAAGTATCGCGATGACTGCGCCGGCAAGAATGGTGTTGCCGCAGGAAAGCCCCATTGCCAGCGGAACTCCGCCTATAGCCGCCTGCACGGTCGCCTTGGGCATGTACGCTATCATGCAGAACAGCCTTTCGCGGAATGACAGCTTCGTCTTTATCATACATATCCCCACTCCGATGAAACGGAACGCCAGCGCCCCGAAAATCACCCCGAGAACCGGCAGCCAGATCGCTCCTGCAGCGCTGATATCCACCTGCGCACCAACAAGCACGAACAGCATTATTTCAGCGGCAGTCCACATGGAGCCGTACTTGCGGGAAACGCGCACGGCGCGCTCTGGCGCTTTCCATCGGAGCGAGATACCGCAGGCGATAACTGCTACAAGTCCGGAAAATCCGATGAAATCCGGCAGGAAGTCCTCCAGGGTCACCAGCAGGAATGCAACGCTGAGCAGTATTACGACTTTCAGGCTGTCGCGCAGGTGCACCCTGCTGAAAAGAAGTGCGAGAAGAATTCCGCAGAGTACCCCGACGGCAGCGCCGAGGATTATCGCAACGGGAATATTCACGATGGAGAGCGCCGAGAAGTCCCCGCCGGTGCATATCCCGGAAAATACCGAGAACATTACGATGACGAACACATCGTCCATGGAAGCCCCCGCGAGTATCATCTGCGGAATAAGCTTGTCGGTGCCGCGTTTTTCCTCAATAAGAGTCAGCATTCTGGGGACTACGACTGCAGGGGAGACTGCGCCGAGCACCGAGCCCATGAGGGCGGCTTCGGCGTAGTCCAGCCCCAGCAGGGGAGGCGCCAGGAGCGTTACGCCGACGATCTCGCAGCCGGCAGGGATAAAGCTCATCAGCAGGGCAGGTCTGCCGCATTTTTTCAGGTCGGAGATCTTCAGGTTAAGACCGGCGCGGGTGAGTATCATTATCAGCGCGATTTTCCGCAGGTCGGCTGAAATGCTCATCATGGCAGGGTCAAGCCAGCCAAGGTAGCCGAGGATAAGTCCTGCGGCAAGCATTCCGGTGAGTTTGGGCAGGTGCAGTTTTCCGGCTGTTTCACCGAGAATAAGCCCGGAAAGCAGTATAAGGGCAGCACTGAGTAACATAAAAAATCCTCCTTTGCCGGCGGCGCGGGGCATGAAAAAGCTGACAGCCTGCGAATATGCCCACAGCGCCGGATTATTCCCGGCGACATGATATCGCAGATGCCATCAGCAAAAGATTTGCGGTTCGGGGCTATGCCCACGGGGAGGACGTCATTCCCCGGTGATATGATAGCACGTTATCTTTGATTTGTCAAGATGTTACGGAAAAATTCTCCGGTGATATTCTGCGCGGGCATGCAGATAATATAACAGTGCAGCTGCCACTTTTCAGCTTGCAGGCGCTGCATTCATTATTAATAAAGGAGAACGAAACTATGAAAAAGCTTCTTGGCATAGCAGCGGCTATAGCAGCGGCGGCTTCGATCACTTGTGCGGCTTCTGCGAACAACGGCGGCGTTGTCGGTGGTGTGATAGGCGCAGGTGAGGATATCGTAAACGGCGTCGTTGACGCAGGCGAGGATATCGTGAATGGCGTCACCGGTGGTGATACAGGTACGACAAGCAGACCCGGCAGCACTTCCGGCACAACGGCTGGCGGTAATACAAACGGCGCTGAAAACGGTACCGTTTCTGGCACGACTAACGGCAACACTACCACCGGCGCTAACTCCGGCATGAATTCCGGCACCGCATCAGGCACTACAAATGGGACCGCAGGCAACCCCAACACCGGCGTTCCTTTCAATGCGGCTGCGGCAGCTGCTGCAGTACTCGGCGCGGCAGGCGTGGCGCTTTCTATCAGACGGGATAGCTGAATTAGTTAAGTTAAGTTATAAGCAACGTGCGTTTCTTGAAAGGAACGCACGTTGTTCTTTTTGGCTAATTTTATTATTCGTTTTGCCTAAAAAAAATTGTAATTTATGTGTAAAACGACAGTTGCTTTTTTCCTGGTTTTATTGTACAATATACAAGAGGATTTAGTGTTTGCTATCCGCACATTTTATTTTAGGAGGATCAATTCTTATGAAGTTAAGAAGAGTTTTAGGCGCAGTTGCAGCTGCTTCCGTTGCTGTTGCTGCAATCTCTGTTCCCGTTTCCGCTGCAAGCGTAAAGAAGTTCCAGGTACTTAGTGCTGGTTCACCTTCCGACAATGTCTACAGATCTCCTGCTGATGGCAAGATCGACCTGACAAAGGTTAAGACTGTTAAGGCTGTTATCACTTCTACCGTTGATGGCAACGGCGGTCTGGGCTGCAACGACGCTGCTTCTGGCAAGTGGGTACAGACTGACTTTAATTTCACTGCTGGCACACAGGAAGTTATTCTCAACGTTGATGGTATCAAAGTTGATGATTCCGCTGGAGATGGCTTCGTAGTACAGCTCGGTATCTGGTGGATGAACGGCGAGGGTACTCTCACTATCGACTCCCTCGAACTGCTCGACGCTGACGGCAAGGTTCCTGAGGTAGTTGTTGTTACCGAGGCTCCTGCTGACACAACCGCTCCTGCTGACACAACCGTTCCTGAGGAGACCACCGCTCCTGCTGACGATGCAGAGCCCACTGTTGAAGAGACAGTTGAGGACACCGCTGAGGAGACCGTTGAGGTTGAAGATACTGTTGAGGCTGCAGATGCTGACGTTGCTGACTACTTCGATGGCGGCACAGTATATCTGTTAAAGGATGATGGTGGCGAGGGATACATCACCGCTTCCGGTGAGGATATCACCGAGATCTACGGCGTTAAGTTCAACGTTACATTCGATGACGCTGAAGTTGCTGATGACGATGTTTGGATTGGCGGCGGCGTAGGCGCTAACTCCAACTCCACCGGCTGGGAGCAGCACGAGTGGGGCAAGGAATCCGGCATGAAGGAGATCACTCCTGATTTCGAGAACGGTACTATCACATGGTACAAGGGCTCTTCCATCTTCAGCGCTGACGATGAGTATGCACAGCTCTGGATCCAGTCTTGGGGTGGTTCCTTAACAGTTGATTCTGTTGAGCTGCTCTATGCTGATTACGATGCTGGCGAGACCACTGGCGATGCAGCTGCTGAAACTGCTGACGCTGGTGATGCTTCCGATAACAAGGGCAACCCTGATACTGGTGTTGCTGGTGTAGCTGTTGCTGCAGGCGTTGTTGCTCTGGCTGGCGCTGCTGTAGTAGTATCTCGCAAGAGAAAGTAATCAATAAGTGATCAGATAGTTCAAACACTAACCGCACCCCTGAAGTAATTCGGGGGTGTTTCTCATTTTGCATGCTTTACAAATCTGGTTCGGCGTGTTATAATATTTAAGGAACCACTGATTAAATCACGCCTGACGGCTTGGCACACATCTTGCTTGCATCTTTTCCGTCATCTCGCACA
>ENA-OZUP01000567-OZUP01000567.1-human-gut-metagenome-genome-assembly--contig:-NODE-567-length-9057-cov-3.796823_pt1 | contig 9057 bp, 11 predicted proteins | sample MGYA00243436_ERZ654027 | MGnify/ENA primary metagenome ERZ654027 (study PRJEB26926, sample SAMN06164567) | human gut metagenome | biome: ENVO:00009003; feature: ENVO:2100002; material: ENVO:00002003...
CTGAATTGAGGAGAAGAGAATAGAGTAGAATTACCTGATAAGATATTGAATGATTCTCGAGAGGGATTAGATCCAGTTGTCTTAGTGATTTTGATATAATCTTCATTAGAAGAACAGATAATACAACTTGAAACAACAACTACAAGTGAGAAAACAAAGAATAAAGAAACAGAGAGAAATGAATAGAAGGAACGAATTCATCATACAATACTCAATATCAATCATATACATCAATCACAATATCAATCAGTGATGAAATGTGTGAAAATGAAATCATGAAACCGAAACGAATCTATTATCTGAGTGGCTGTGATCACACTCGATCGTCACCTCTCCCGCGATTATCTTCAAATTCATTTCATATATCAATATACAATCAATATTTCATATCACTTTGAAGAAATAGATGAATGAAACAACATAATACATATTCCCGCGATTATCATCAGTATGATAAGAAGACAAATAGAATGATAAGTGAGATAAGGAGACAATCCAATACAATCAATACATCAATATATAGCGATAGAAGGGTATAAATCAGGAACTAAGAGAAACGAGGATAAGAGGATAGAGAATAGCATAGAATAGCATCATATGATAGAATAGAATAGAATATGAAGGATAGAAGAGAGAAAGGAATAAGAAGAGACTAAGAGAGAATATAAGATAACATAGTAGTAATAAGCAACCAATAGAATAATATAGAATAGAAATAGAAGAATAAGAGATAAAGGAGAGATAGATAATGAGAAAAGAGATCTTTGGGTTCAATGACCGCAAAGGAGTTACAGTCGTAATTGTCGCATTTGTTAATGATTTTCACTCATTCCTTTGTATTCAATCTATTCTTTTGTTAGATTGAAATGAAATGATGATAGAAATAGTATTATTTAGCTGATTAGGTGAAACAACATATCTGGAGCACTCTCATAACTGTTTCTTCTCTATAATCATTGAAATGATTCATTTGATTGTATAGTTAATAAATGTACATATCCCTAGTATCAACGAGTAGATCTTGGAGTCTCAGAGAGTGCTTCAGAAGACACAGTATTTGATACTCTTTTCTCATTTCACTCTTCGAATCAGTGAAGAATATTAGGATAGATTGAAATGGAGAGTGAATGAAACAAGAGAGTGATTTGCTTATGCTCACCACAGAATCTTATCAAATCATTGTTGATTAGACAATAGTATTGTTGATAGAGGAGTCACACTGTATCCTTGGTTCTATTGCACTTCTTGAAGAATTGAATAGTCAGTACTCACAATTATCCTATCTATCAATCATATAGTTAGTTATTAAGACTATCGATGGTAGTAATAGGTGAGATATAGATTCTTCTAGTCATCAATCTATCGCTTTCTCATCCTTTGGAGATCAGGAATAGTGACAATAGGATTGAAGATGGAGATGAGTCTCATCAACAGGCATCTGAATCAGATCGTTATTGATATACTAAGTGAGTTCATTCATCACATTCTCATCAGTTCTCTGTTCACATTACTATTGTTATTGAGATCTCAATGAGTGAGTCTGTTCAGAGTGGATGTGGATTCTACATCATCTCTTCTTTACACTTGGGACATATGGAGGTGATTAATCTCTGAACTGTTTGCAAATACTTGTTCAATGAAGTCTTCTTGTTATACTCTTATGGAGTGATCAATGATGTGAAGAATGCGATGATTCTCTAGAGTGTGATAAGCTGGGATTGATACAGTAATCCATTGTGTTTCATTTCATTGTTCTATTTCATATATACATATACAAGTCTATTTGACTATCTTCCTATCATTTCGATGAGAAATCAAGAATTCATTCACTTTGTTGTGGTTTATTCATAGTGTTCTTAGTACAGTCGATGTTGATAATGAGAATGGATAGGAGTAATAGATTACAGTTGATGTTGTTCTAGTAGTATTGAGTTGTCTGATACATAACAGATTGTTATTGAGAATTGAGTGAGGTAGATGAAGACAATGATTGAGAGATAAAGAGTGTGAGTATTGTAGTTTGATATTGTTGTTGATGATGATAGTGATTTAGTTATGTAATAGATAGGAGATATGAATTGGATATAAGAAATGATGAGAAGGATAGAAAGGAAGTGAATATGGGAGATAAGAGGATGATATAAAATGAGAGTGTTGATTTGTGTTGTTAATAGATGAATTGAAGAGTATTGGATGATTGATAGTGGATTGAGTGATATTGATATGAGAATGGCAAGTGTTTGAGTTTAGTGATATTGGTTATGGATAAGTGAGATAGAGGTTGATTTGGGATAAAGTGAGAATGGAGGTTAAGATTGAACCTGAAAGATGATAATGTGATGAAAAGCATGAATGAGATGATAGAGAGTTGTTGATGAGGTGAATGGATGAATGGTAAATAGAGTGAATGGAGATGAATAGAATAAGAGTGAGATTGGATGATGTTGATGATGAATGAGTTTGTTAGTGATTTGTGTGAATAAGAATAGATTGTGAGAATGTTTGGAGACAAATCGATACTAGTATAGTGGATATTAGTAATGAATTTGAATATATAGGAAGTGTTTGAATGATTAGTTAAGTGACATTATGATTTGGATAATGTATGTTTGATTGAATGAGTTGATATATGTGATTGTTATAGCAAGTTGAGAGAGAAGATAATAGTGATATGTGGAAATGAATGATTTCCATTTTGGAATAATGAAATGAATTGTTGATATAAGATATTGAAGATGTGATGATAATTGTTGATAAGAGTATGAGAGGTGATGTGTTGGTGTGGATGTTGAAGAGATAAGTGTTAGAAGTGATAGTAATTAGCAATAGTGCATCTAATTCGTAATAATGAACCCTCACAATCATACCAATTACTCCTCACAACTGTATGGATGAATCATCCAAATGATGGGACTATTGACTTTTACCACTTTTTCAAATCGATCTTGGATAGGTATTCAGAATAAGACCCCATATTATCCAAAAACATTCAATATGGTCAGATGCATTGTTTATACATTGAATGATAGAAAGTGTGTCCTTATTGATCAATTCAATGACATAGAGTTTGAGCTTCTTTTAGAATTGATAGACAAAGTGTAATAATAGGATGGGTTTACTAAAGCAAAGTGAAATGACATCTTTGCATTTTAAATACAAAGTGAAGAATGCATCATTCTATCATCATTCAAGGAAAACCATCTCAAGGAGAGTTCATTTTCACAAATCCATATCGATTTCATAATCCTTATATCACTATCATGAAGGTATTATTGAAGTCTATTAATGATTCCATATTCAATATCATTGATCAAACAAACATAGTCTCGAATGATAAAGGAGAATCAGTCACTTTTGAGAAAGGATTCTATTCATTATCACAAATCATTGACATATTGAATACAATGATGTATTCTCAATTCTCTTTATCAAATGATGTTGATAGATTTGGATGTATTCATATATCATCTTCTATTGATTTCTCGATAACTCCTGATATCTGTGATAGAATCGATATCAAACAACAAACATACTCTGAAGGAGAGTATTATGGAGATGATGTGATTGATATCACTCGAAATCAACAACTCATTCAAGTATTCTCTTCAATAGTCAAAACATCTGATTTGAAGATATCGAATCAAAACAACAATCTTCTGACCACAATGATGATTGATGATCTTGAAATTGAATAGTTGAATAAGATTGAAGATGTGAATATTCCAATAATGAATCGATTATTATTCTCTTTCAAAGACTAGAATGGAAATCTGATGTGTATTGATGGATACTTTGAGTTCCAATTGACTATTGATGATGATATGAATGAAGATAGAGGAGAGAATGAATGATTATCTCAATTCTCTATCACTCAAGTGTGTAATCAATCAAAGAGAGAAGTGAAATTGAGAATTCTCTTTCATTCAAGAAGTGTTATGTATCATCAATATCGATCTATACTGATTTCGAATTGAATAATGTGAATGAAGATCAGATGATATTGATTGGAGTGTCACAGAATGAAATACAATCTGTATTCCTAAGGAATCATATTGAATAGAAGAGATAATATCAATGTTGAATAGTGATGCTCTGTTTGAATTGATGGATAGTGGATAGAATGATTTCAAGATATCATCAACTATTTCTATAAGTTGGATTTGAGTGGAACTCGGAGATTCTGGGATTTGAAAGTGAATGGATCGAGAAGGGAATGGATGTGATAAAGAAGTATTGTGTGTCTGAGTCTTGTAATCAGATTGGATTATCAAATGGAAGTGTTGAATACATTCTGAAGATTCCAACAGATTATTACACATTCAATGGATTCTGTGAAGCAGTTCAAGAAGCGTGTTCATATTAGTCAGATCAGTTCCAAAGATGAGTATATTGGATTCAGTATAGTGAATACAGCAGAAGAATGGTGATTTGATCGAGAATCTGATAATACTCCAATTGATGATTGGAATTGGATTCCTTGGTTCAAATTGACTCCTGTGAAGAACTTGTGTATTGAGAAGACAGATGAATCAATGGATATGCATTTCTTGAAGATTCTTATTTGGAATATGAGTGACAAATGACACAAACTGATGAAAGATATCTATTGAAACCTCGAATAGAGTATGTGATGAGAAATCCAGATTCAAGTGTATTGGATAGTGGAACATTGTATTTGGATAGTGAGAACTATTCTCAAAACACACTATAGAAACATGGATTGACTCTTTGAATACTCAATATCAGAGTGTGAAAGGATTGACAAATTCTGACACAGAATCTATTGATTGAACAATAAGTCAAGGAGATTGGATATAGAAGTGGAGTGGAAATGATTATTCTCCTAATCTTGAAATGAGAGTGAAAGCAGATAACAATGATTCAGATGAGATATTGACATCAACTAACAGTGATAAACGAGGAGAATCAACAAATAAGTGGTTTGGTGGTATATGTGATTATGGAAGTGAAGTGTGGATAGGAAATGATGTTCATAGAATAGTTCAGATAGAGAATGATATAGTTGTATCTTCTCATTCAGTTTCATCAGATGAACACACTCTTGTTGAAAGAGTAGAAGGAATAGCAGATGTGATCAATTCTCGATATAGAGAGATATACTCAACTCACTTGGTATTGGTCACAGAGAACAATAAGAATGGAAGTCGTTTATCTTGTCGAAACAATCCAATTCCTTCTGTGATATCAACTTGGGATAATCCCTTCTTTCCTCTTCCAAATGGAACATGACGAGACTTGATAGTATCATTCAGAAGGAATTGGTATGTGAAGATGCCGAATCTGACAACTCCTCTTGGTTTTGTGGATGGTTTCTATAATGGTATTGTTAAGTCGATTTCAAAGGGAATATCACTACTTCGAAAGGATCAGATGTTGTTGGAAGAAGAAATGTGTATGTGAAATGAAATATGAAGATTCGATTTGTGAATACATCAAAAGAAGTGACAATCCCTTCTTTCATTGAAGGAACAAAGAAGAGTATCATATACGATTCGAATCCAATAACAACCAATACTATCTTCAATCGATTCTTCTATTTCAGATCTGAAGAGATTCCAAGGAATGATATCACTTATACTGATAATGAAGGGAATACAACAACAATAGAGACATGTGGAGGAATGAGTGGATTGATGACTCAAGACAGATATATTGAATACATGAATGAAGCATTCAGGAATAACAAGATTCCTATTCAATGGACAAAAGGATAATATGGATATGAGATCAATTCAGATGATGTGTTCTCTCTGATATGTGTGACACTTGATTCATCATTCATTGGTTCCTCGAATCCTGTGAATGGATCGATATCTCACAAATGGTTTGTTCCTTATGATGATGAGAGAATGTTGGACAACACAAGAACTCTGTTTGGAGATTATCCTGTTGATATCACAAATGGTGTTTCAAACATCAAGTTGTATTGGAATGTGGTGAAGAGCAAGACAAGACCTCTGTTGTCAAACATTCCATTAGAGGATCTCTACAAGAATCGAATAATGATTCCTTGTTCTGATCGATTAGAGAGACTTGAATATGAATTCCGAAATGAGAATGATGAACTCTTATTGTTTTTGGGAAACATTGATCTGTTGAGAATTGTTATTGACATCTCTTGTTGACACTTGTTGTTGAGAATTGAAATTGTTGATAGATAGTAATAATGAACATAACATTCTCATTGACTTCCTCTTATGAAAGAGAGTTCACAAGTAGTAATCTGAATTCTGATATAGTGATAGAACAAATATCAGTGTGTACAGGATCAGATGTGGTGGGAAGTGGCATTCTATTAGACACTATCAACAATATGCAACAACAAATACAATCTCCTCTTGTTGTGATCAATGACATCTATCAATCAGATTATGTGATTATTGTTGTTCCAAAGACATCGAAATGGAGATTCTATTTGACAGACAAAGAAGGACATTCCATTCATGTGAAGACACCAGTGATAGTCAATCTGTGGTATCTGAGAGAAGATTAAGAGTTCATCATTCCAAAGTTAAATGAAACCGGTGAGTATTATCAATCACAACACAATCACTAAGAACACAGGATGATATGGAGAGACATTCAATACAGTGATTCTTCCAAAGGATAACATATACAAGATCACTTCAATCACTTGTAAGATCAATACAACATCGTTATGGAACATTCAAAAGGCGAATATGGTGAGATTTGTGAACAACAAGGATCAATCAGTGACGATAACAGTGAATGGAGGATATCACACAATTGATGATTTGAGTAATTCTGAGTCGAAAACGATTGATGTGAATGAATAGAATCTGACATATGTGATATCGAATTGTGAGTGTGTTGATTTGAGTGATGCTCCTGATGTGACCAATATCTTCAAGATGGAAGAAAGAGTGTATGAATATGATGGATTAGTACATACAAGTGAATGATAGGATATATCGAATAGACAGGGAGTGATTCGAATCTATTGTAGTATTATGAAACAGATATAAGAGTTGATTGATTGATAATCTGATTCATGAATCGATAGGATTGAAGAATAGGATAATGATTGATGGGATTGATCAATCGAAGTTGGATTCAATTGAATGATTGATAACAGATATGAATGACAATCCTATCTCTCTCAATTCCAATGTCTATGTCTCATTCATTATCAGTTGTTATCTGAAGGAATGATCTTATTCTTCCATAATCAATGATCATCAAAGTGAATAATAGTGAATATGATGAGTTGAAGTTGAAGAGAAACTCATTCACTCTGTACATTCAATGTTTCAAGAAGTTCAACAGTAGTTGAGACATCTATGAATTCAAAACAAAGAGTTCAAAAGTGTATGTGAGTGGAAGTAATGTTATGAAGATGATTATTCCTGATTATGAAACACTGTGTGAAACAAGTAGTATAGAAGAGATGATAGAAGAAGCGATTGAAGATAACACATCGATTGTGAAGTATGTGTTTGTGGGGTATTGAAGGAAACAATCATTGTATTGAGTTTTGTTGATGAACACTTTCATTCTGTTCTTTTGTGTATAGTAAATGAACCAGTTACTCGAGAAGAAAGCGAAAAGGAAAGGATCAGATGGAACTCCATTCAATGATGAATACATCTATGTTTCAATGAAAACGAGAAGTCATAAAGAGCATTCTAGAAAGTTGATGAATAAGATGATTGATAAGTACTTCAAGAAGGGGGAGGAAGAAGCGATTGAAGAGAGATGAACACTGGGAAACAAATGGAGAAATCTGAAATCAATGAATGATTCATACATGTCATTGTCTCCAATGAGAGAAGACGAATTGATTGTAACAATATGTATGGATATCAATTCAACAAGGAAAGGAATGTGTTGTATTCATTCGAGGATAACTGTGCATAGAATGTGAGTCTGAACTTCAACAAGATAATTGTGAAATCACAGAATCATGTGTTGAGTAATAATGAGAAATGACAGATCTTTGATCATCCTTTCATGTTTGAACCAGTATCTCCTTTCAGAATCATTTGGTCTATTCGTGATGTGAAGGGAATGATAGATGTTTGGATAATGAAGATGGATGAGTCGTTGATGAAGATGAGTAATGCTGTGAATGCTTTCATTGATAGTATTTCTGCATTAACAGTTCAACCTCAACAATCTGTTCAATTTCATCCTTATACTTAGAAATCGCAATAACACTCACTTAACAGGATCTGGTGTCTTTAACTTGATCCAAAGCTCATATCTATCTTGAAATAATAGATTAATATGAATATCACCTCATAATTCGACTCTTCTTTCTTCTTTACTCAATTCATCCGATACAGTAAATATCACCTCATAGGGATGTGGATGCTGATATACACTTTCCAGAATGACATATGGAATGCATCGCTTCGATAGATTGCTGAATTTCACATACAACTCATAGTTCACTCTTTTCAGTTTCCTGTAGATCATTTTAATCAATTCCTTCTTCGATGGTCTTCCTTTAGGACCACTCATTTTCTCTGGATTGATGTAATGTATCGTAGTATCACAATTCCTTTCAACATGAATTGAATAGACAAGAATTGGGACTGAGTAACCTCCTCTACTGGACTATGAGTTCAACTGCTTCTCTTCTGCTATATCATTCATTAGTTTGATTGTAAGTTGTTGAAAAGATGACTACTGACACTTATGAAGATGATTTCCTCACTTCCTCTTATTCATAAACTATGTGATATTGCATTTGGATGATTACAGATGATGAGATAGAGATACATGGGTATTGAATAGGTCACATTCACATATGAGAGATAAGGATACACATCTCTGAGACACTTATCTTTCAGAAGTGATTGGAAATGATGAGTGCAGTTGTTGATAGATATCGATATGTTAACATTACTAGTTGAGGTGTGATGGATATCCTCCTTGTTTCATTGCAATTATTGGTATTTAGAAACAATTAGAAAGTGTTTATTAATACATTCTTAACCTTAAGAATTAGGATTGAGGTGATGTGGACTGAGAGGATGAGGATGTTGGAATGAATGATTTGAAGGTGTATTT
>ENA-OZUP01000568-OZUP01000568.1-human-gut-metagenome-genome-assembly--contig:-NODE-568-length-9054-cov-5.551728_pt1 | contig 9054 bp, 6 predicted proteins | sample MGYA00243436_ERZ654027 | MGnify/ENA primary metagenome ERZ654027 (study PRJEB26926, sample SAMN06164567) | human gut metagenome | biome: ENVO:00009003; feature: ENVO:2100002; material: ENVO:00002003...
GGAAATTTCGATTGGCAGCTCTTTAAAAAGATTATTTTATTTTGCTGGCCTTTGACCATTGCAGCTATGCTTGGCTTTTTTTCCGGAGGCTATGATAAAGTATTTTTAGAAAGGACTGTAAGTATTCAGGAACTAGGGTATTATTCCGTCGGAGTCTCCATCGCATCTTATCTGAATATATTTTCAACGGCTATCAGCGATACCTTTGGCCCTGATGTTTATCAATCCGTAGCAAAAAGAAATATAAAAAAATGTTTTTACCTCGTATGCCTCAAGGTCACATTAATTTCTGTCGTCGTTCTCCTGTTTGTATTACTGGCACCTTATATTGTAACCGTATTAACCGCCGGTCGGTATATAGAATCCGTTAAGTATTGCACAATAGTCGCCCTCTCTTCCATTACTTCCGTAATCTATTATTCTCTTTCGCAAATAACGATAGCATTGGGTTATAATAAAATTCCATTGATTAACAGAATTATTGTAAGCATATGTTGTATGTATGTTGTATTTAGAAGCGTAGAACAACCAAAAATAACCAGAAACATCCAAGCGTAAATCTTTATCTATCAGTATATTCTAAAAATTAACACTTTTCGGCTGCTTTTTGATGCTTCCCAAATTTCCACATATTTTTGAGACGTATTTCTGACGTGGAGAATTTGCGGAGCTTGTTTTTTGTCACATCGTGCAGACAGTTTACAAGGGTTTACAACCGTTTACGACAAGCGACAGCAACCGCTCCTACTTGCAGCGATGGTAACACCGTGTAGAAAGGCGACAACGATTGACTACTGTTTACCTCCGTTCACCGTTTCAGAGATACACGATTGAAGGAATGAACCAGTAAACGATAAAGCAGCATGAAAACAACCAGAAAATGCAGTTTTTGCGGCAAGTCATTTGTAACCCGGAGCGGGGTACAGAAATATTGCAGCGAGGCTTGTCAGGCAGAAGCCAAACGAGCCAGAACGGAACAGAAGAACAACCTCTTCAAAACCGCCCGGCCAATCATGGAGATACAGCATCAGGAGTATCTCACCTTTTCCAAAGCAGCCATACTCATGGGTTGTTCCCGACAGTATGTTTACAAACTCGTAGCCCTCGGCAAGCTGAAAGCCTCACGTATCAGCAACCGCATGGCATTCATCCGCAAGGCGGACATCGAGCGGATGCTGGAAGGCAACCCCTACCACCGCATCCTGCCCGGCAGCACTTCCGCACAGAAAAAGTTCACTCCATCGTCTCCACTAGCCAAAAAAGAAAAAAGGGAAAAGGAAACAGACGAAGTGATGGACTTCTATTCGGGCGAGGAGGTAATGTTGCTCTTCAAGGTCAAGCAGTCGTGGCTATACACCACCGCCAAGCGCAACCGCATACCTATCTGCCGCATCGCAGGGAAGAACTATTACAGCAAAAAACACATTGACGAGTTTTTCGGTGTGGCAGTTGATACCAGCAATATCACCGACTGGCTCCTGATTGAAGAAGCGGAAGAACTGTTCGGCATGAAGCCGACCGCACTCCGGGCATACACCCATCGCCACAAGATACCGACCAAAAGAGAATACGGGCGTACCTACTACTCCAAATCCCATCTGAACGAACTCCGCAGGACAGACCTCGTGAACGATGAACGCTACTACACCGTGGAGCAAGTCCGGCAGATTTACGGACTTTCCTCCGCCAACATCTGCCATATCGTCAAGGTGAAACACATCGAAAAGATAAAGGTAGGTGTGAAAAACCTGCTTTTACGCTCTGATGTTGAGCGTGTTATGGCTGAGAGGGAGAAACAACCGTGAGCAACCGACATTGCCGGAAAATTATTTCAAAATGATTGCCGTGGAGGTATTCACGGTTGTTTCACGTTGTTCCTTTGCCACCGTAAACACGGGGAACACCTCCGAAAACGTACAACTTAAAAACATCATCAATATGAGCAAATGCAAGACAGTAACCTTGCGCAAGCGCAAGATTAAGAACGGGACACAGTATTCGCTGTGTCTGGACTATTATCCCGGCTATCGTGACAACGCCACCATGAAAGTGATAACACGTGAAGCACTGGGAATTTACATTTTCGCCAAACCTGCCAACCAGCAGGAGCGTGACTTCAACGCACGCATGATGAAAAAGGCGGAGATACTCCGTAACCGACGTTACGAAGCCATCTTCAACGAGAACAACGGCTTCTTTGACAAAGCCAAGATGAAAGGGGATTTCCTCGCCTACTTCAAGGAACTGGCAGATAGGAAGAATATCAAGTGGCAACACGTCTATAAGCACTTTGAGCGTTTTGTAAACGGCAAATGCACCTTTGAGGAGGTGGACGTGGACTTGTGCCGCAAGTTCATGGAATACCTGCTAAACGCCCCGCAGTCCATACACACCAACCAAAAGCTGCATATCAATTCTGCGGCAGGCTACTGGTCGGCTTTCCGTGCGGTACTTCACACCGCCTACCGGGACAAGAAGATAAAGGAGAACCCTAACGGATTCTTAGACCGCATCGAGTGCATCCCCACCATGAGGGAGCATCTGAGCCAGGAGGAACTGATACGGCTTGCCGAAACGCCATGCGAAGAAGATGTCTTGAAAAGGGCGTTCCTTTTCGCCTGCCTGACCGGACTGCGGAAGAGCGACATTAGGCAGCTCACTTGGCAGCAGATACAACCGTACACCAACGGCAAGATGTTCGTGACCACCCGTATGCAGAAGACGAAGCAGATTGTACACAATCCCATCAGTGATGAAGCCTACGGACTGCTCGGGGAACGGCATGAAGGGCTTATCTTCGAAGGATTCAAGGATAAGATGCTGCAGGGTCCCCTAAAACGTTGGCTGTTGGCGGCAGGCATAACCAAGAAAATAACCTTCCATTGTACCCGGCATTCATTCGGAAGCCTGCACGTGGAAATGGGTACGGACATGGCTGTCATACAAGCCTATATGGGACACAAGAACATTACCACCACACAGATTTATTCCAAGATGGCGGCACAGCAGATGTGCGAGGTCGTGGACAAGATAACCCTGAAACGCAAGGAGGCATAAGGCATCCTCAAAGTCCGGGATATTCAGAGGGAGCGGTTATTGCGTGGAGCTTTAACCGCTCCCTCTGTTTTTTGCCCACCATTCCTTAAAAAGTCCTTAAAGTACGATAATCGGGTGCGATTCCGGACATTTGGTGAAAAACATTGAAAAAGAAACCGCTAACCAAGGATAATGAGTAATAATTGGAAGAAGACTATTAAATTTGCAAAAACAGCAACAAGTAACAACCGAATAAGACAAGAAACATGGAACAGTCCGTAAAAGACAAACATATCATTTTAGGATTTGTCGGCTTTGCCATCCTCCTAATATCTTCCATAGCGACACTGATTGTCGCAGAGAAATTTAATCAGGACAACTTTGTACGCCTGATAGTTTTTGTATGCAGCAACCTCCTTGGCTGGCTGCTCTATCTATCTTTCCAGACAGTCATCTTCGACACATACGAAATCTACAGAATCAAGTTCGGCAAGAAAAAGACACCTGCCGAAATTACAGAAATTCGGGAAGACCAGCCCCAAGATGCACACAAGCCTGTAACCCCGGCATCAATGGCGACAGGTGGGGAAGCAACCCCGGATATAAGACCGACAGAGATTGCCATATCCCCGGAGCTTCACGAGAAAAACCGTGCCGATTACGAGGACAGGGAGCAACGGGAAAATGAAGAGCGCATCGCTATGGTCATGGAATACATCCATTTCATCATGCCCCGTATCGCAGACAAGGAGACAGTGAACCACATCTGTGGCGAGGTCAACAACTGGATGCGGCTTCACAGTTACAAGCCCAAGCCGATAAAAGGACGGCTGACCAAAGACATTTCAAATATTCCGCTCCGCCATTTCGTGTGGAATATCTCCGAGCGTTTCATGTACAAGAAATACTATACGGGGGACAACCGTGCCCGCTTCATCAGCACCCTTTTTCCACGGGAGTTTGCCGATACGGACATAGCGACCATCAAGAACTTCAAGGTAGAGCCGTTAAAGACACTGATTCCCATTGACGAGCCTGAAAACGGCAGACTGGATTTCCATTATCCGGCAGATTATGTACGGGAAAAGTATAACCAGCCTTTCAATAACCAATAATCACGGGTAATCAATAACAGATAACTGTCTGTATCACACCGTTTCCCGAATAACTTTACCCATCATTCACGGTTGGGCATCGTTATTCGGGAATTATTTTGCAATGACCTTTCGTGGAGATATTCACGGCTGTATCATTCCGGTCCTTTGCGCCATGCCTTACAAAAGAGGCGAGTACGCAAATGGAAAAAACAATGATTACATTCAACGACCTCCCGGAGGTTGTGGCTCAGCTTCGGGACGAGGTGATGAGCCTGAGAAATCTGCTTACGGAGCAGCGCAGTGAGAACAATGCAAAGGCGGTGGACACCCATGTGCCAATGTCAGTGGAAGAGGCGGCGGAATATCTGGGCATTCCCAAGGGAACACTCTACATGAAGCTGTCGGAGGGAAGCATTCCTGCCACTAAGCCCGGCAAACGCTATTGTCTTTATAGAGACGAGCTGGACAAATGGCTGGAATCCTCCCGTAAGAATCCCGTACCCCTGTCCGATGAGGAACTCTGCGAATCCATATCCTCCTCCCACCGCCGCAAGCCCGGTCAACGTAATTGGTAAACGTCATGGAAGAGGACAAGAATTATATCAGTCTGATACATGGCGACCTGACGAGGGCGACCCAAGTGCAGCACGGGATGCCGGACAGCATCGGTGCAATGAGTATCAAGACCGCAAACCGGACGATACTTGAAGCATCGCTGCTGCCCATGCCCCGTGCGCTGTGGGACAGTTTCTGGTATGAGGGGGAACTGTCCTGCCTCTTTGCGGATTCCAATGTGGGCAAGTCCATCCTTGCCGTGCAGATAGCCGACCGTATCGCCCGGACGGACAATGTGCTGTATCTGGACTTTGAACTGTCCGAAAAGCAGTTCCAGCTCCGCTATACCAACGAGCATGGAAAGCCCTACACTTTTCCCGAAAAGCTGTACCGGGTTTCGCTTGACTGCAATTCGTTGCTGGAAGCCGATTTCGAGGAAGCCATCATGGGAGGCATTGAGCAGATGGCTCTGCAAACCGGGTGCAAGATTTTCATCGTTGACAATCTTACCTATTTGTGCTGTGCTATGGAGAAAGGCGATGCGGCAGGACGGCTGATGATACAGCTCAACAACCTCAAAAAGAAATACGGGTTGTCCGTCCTTGTGCTGGCGCATACTCCAAAACGCTCTTTGGACTGCCCCATCACGTCCAACGACCTTGCTGGCAGCAAACGGCTTTACAATTTCTTTGACAGCGTGTTTGCCATCGGAAAGAGTGCGCAGGACGGAGGGCTTCGCTATGTAAAACAGCTCAAAGTCCGATATGGGACATTCTCCCACGATGCGGACAATGTAATCATCTACGAGATTGAAAAGATGGATGCTTTTCTGCAATTTGTGTTCAGGGGCTATTCAACGGAAAAGGAACACTTGAAAAAACTTGGCGACAATGAATCCAGCCAGAGGGATTACCAAATATTACAACTGTCCCAGTCGGGGAAGTCCGTCAGGGAAATAGCCTCACAGGTAAATTGCGGAAAATCCACCGTCAGCCGGATAATCCAGCGCAACAGGAAAGTGGAGGAATCAGCCGCCCCAAGTGTCCCGCTGTCCCAACCCGTAGGAAACGGGACGGTGGGACAATATGGGACAGGTGGGACAACGGAGGAAACAAGGCAGACGGGGCTGTTTATCGGTCAGGAAAGAGAGGAGGACAAGCAATGAAACAGCCTGTACATATCTGTATGAAGGATAACCGCCTTGTTTATCGGAGCGGTAACTTCCAGAGTGTCCCAAGGTGTCCCACTGTCCCGACCCACAGGACGTGGGACAATGGGACAGGACGGGACGGTAATAATTTCATTGAAAAATAGAGGAGGCAAGCAATGGGTAATTATACATTACAGAAATATAAAGGAACGGCAACACGGCATACCTGTCCGAACTGCGGGGACAGGCGTTCTTTCACATACTATGTGGATGAAAGCGGTACGCCCCTGCACCCGTCTGTCGGCAGGTGCAACCACGAAAGCAGTTGCGGGTATCATTACACTCCAAAGGAGTATTTCCATGACCACCCCGAATGCCGTACTGCCAACGGTTTCTCTTTTGACAGGCAAAAGTCGGAACAGAAGTCCGTACAGAAACCACGGCAAGCAGCCATAGGCTACATACCGCCAAAGTATGTGGAGAGGTCGCAAAGCGTGCATAGCAATTTTTTCCGCTTCATTTCATCGCTCCTTGATTCTTATTACGGCAGCAAGGCAAAGGAAGTGTTGAAGAGGTTGCTGGAAGAGTACCGTTTGGGGGCTACCCGTGACGGGGCAGTCATCTTCTGGCAGATAGACCGCACAGGCAGGGTACGCACGGGCAAGGTGATGCAGTACAATCCCAATGACGGACACCGTGTCAAGGACGGACAGGCATCGGCAGTGGACTGGATACACAGCCTGCTTAAAAGGCGGCATGAGCTGGCAGAGGAATGGCAACTGTCCCAATGCCTGTTCGGTGAACACCTGCTGGGCACTTATCCCGATAAGGTCGTGGTCTTGGTGGAATCCGAAAAGAGTGCCGTTATCGGCTCTGCCATCTTCCCCGGTTATGTATGGCTGGCGACAGGCGGCAAGAGCCAGCTGAGAGAGGAAAAGCTCCGTGTGCTGACCGGGCGCACCGTGCTCCTCTTTCCCGATGCGGACGGCTATGCGGAATGGAAACAGCGTGCCGGGAGCATGACCTATTGCAAGACGGTCGTGTCTGACATCATTGAGAAGAATGCCACCCCGGAGCAGAAAGCGGCACATATTGACATAGCCGACTGGATTGTCTTCCAGATACGGGAAAGCAAAATAAATTGTACAGCCGACCACTTGGTCGAGGCGGAAAGAATCCTCTGCCGGATGATAGAAAAGAATCCCGTCCTGCAAAAGCTAATAGATGATTTTGACCTTGTACTGGTCGGTGCATCCCCAATCGGCAACAGCGGTGAAAACCCTCCTTAACGGAGGAGAACGGAAGCCGTAGGCTGTGGGTAACAGACAATGGCTTGCCATTGATATAGCCCACTATAACTACACGCTCCGCTTCCGTAGTTGTGGGCTCTCCCGAGGGGATTAAGGCTTTGCCCTAATAACCCACTCAGGGCGTTTCACCCCTGAGAACCCAGAGCAAAGAGTGACCCTCTCTTTGCAATCTCCGCTTATGGGTGGTTGTACCCCTAAGAACCCCGTGCGGTTATGAGCGGACAGCAATAAGTTTAATCAACAACCCAAATCATATTTTGAAAATATGGCTACAAAAAGCAGTATACACATCAAGCCTTGCAAGACCTCGTCAAGCGAGGCTCATAATCGAAGGAGTGCCGAGTACATGCGTAATATCGGCAAGTCCCAAATTTACATTGTGCCCGAACTCACTGCCAATAATGAGCAGTGGATAAATCCCGGCTTCGGCAATCCCGACCTGCAGGCGCACTATGACTACATTAAGCGGATGGTCAAAGAAAAGACAGGTCGTGCCATGCAGGAAAAGGAGCGTGAACGCAAGGGAAAGAACGGAAAGATAATCAAGGTGGCGGGATGCTCACCAATCCGTGAGGGTGTGTTGCTCATCCGACCGGACACGACACTGGCAGACGTACAAAAATTTGGCGAGGAATGCCAAAGACGCTGGGGCATCACACCGCTCCAAATCTTCCTGCACAAGGACGAGGGGCATTGGCTGGGCGGACAACCCACCCAAGAAGACAAAGAAAGTTTCAAGGTGGGCGAAAAATGGTTCAAGCCAAATTACCATGCGCATATCGTGTTCGACTGGATGAACCATGACACAGGCAAGAGCCGCAAGCTCAATGACGAGGATATGACCGAAATGCAGAGCTTGGCATCCGATATTCTCATGATGGAACGTGGACAGTCAAAGGCTGTTACAGCTAGGGAACATTTGGAACGTAACGACTTTATCATTGAGAAACAGAAGGAGGAAATGAAGCGGCTTGATGCCACAAGGCAATACCGGGAATATCAGTTGGAAATGGCTAATCAAAAGATGCAAGAAACTGAAAGCATTACCAACGCCCTTATCGAAAAAGCAAATGAGAAAGAACGACAGAGCGAAGACCTTGACCGGGCTATCAGCGAAAAACGCTCCAAGCTAAACAGGGAAAAAGGGAGCGAACTTCTGAATGCCGCTGTCGGCTGGGCTACCGGGAAATCGAAAGCCCTGAGAAATGAAATAGAGGATTTGCGCAATGAGATTTCCACGCACGAGGAAACCATTGAGCGGTTACAGGATAAAATCCAAACCATACAGAGTGACCACCATCGGGAACTGATGAAACTGGAAAGTAGGCATCAATCAGAGTTGAGCCGCAAGGAAGCGGAACATACGCAGGAGACCACAAGGTTGAAAAACCGGATTGCATGGCAAAGCCATATCATCGACTGCCTCAGTTTCCTGCTGCTCAAAACAAACGACATCTTCCGCAAGGCTGTTTACTGTGTCGTCCGTTTTGCCCGTGATTATTACAAGTCCCGTTTTGATACGGAACAGGTGTCGGACATCAAGAGTGCCCTTAACCTGTTCGGGGAGGACAGACAATCACTCCGGGCTGCCAGAGATTTCCTGTATTTCACCGCCAAGCAAAAGGGCGGGTTTGACAATCGGGAACAAATCAAAGCCAGACGGGAAGTTGACAATGTGGTGGAAGGGAATTATGACCAACAGCCGAAAAGAGGTTTTTCGATGAGAAAATAAAAGCCATAATGTAAAATAGTCAACTAAACAATTAAAGGGGATAGTGTCTATCCTCTCCCCTTTAATTACTTGAATAAAGACTGATATTCATCATCGTCTTGCATCTTTTTAACTAAAAACTCAACCCATTTTTCTGTATATAGATAACTATTATTAGGTTCATCATATAAACAG
>ENA-OZUP01000571-OZUP01000571.1-human-gut-metagenome-genome-assembly--contig:-NODE-571-length-9032-cov-5.538599_pt1 | contig 9032 bp, 7 predicted proteins | sample MGYA00243436_ERZ654027 | MGnify/ENA primary metagenome ERZ654027 (study PRJEB26926, sample SAMN06164567) | human gut metagenome | biome: ENVO:00009003; feature: ENVO:2100002; material: ENVO:00002003...
TACAAGCCGCTGCCGTTCTTTGGAGGGCTCGGAGCCATTATCGGCATCATCGGCATCATACTGTGCGGTAGCGTAACAGTAGACTTCTGGCATACCGGCATGGTGGCGCGCTTCCCCACACTCATCGGAGCAGTTATGCTCGTTATCGCGGGAATCCTGCTGTTCATAGCGGGAATAATCCTCGACGTCATGGCCAAGAACGATCGTAAGGCGTTCATCATCGACGCCAACCAATTTGCCATGATGAGACGCAAAAAATAACGCAACTTTCAAATGTGACCTGAGAACAAGCAGTTTTGTTCTCAGGCCACATTTGAAATATCTACTGCTTGACTACTTCACCCACTTTTGAGCGTTCGTGCCATTCGCACTATACAACTGTACGTTAGCGCCATTGGCAGTAGAAGCACCCGAAACATCCAGAACCTTGTTCTCCGCGAGCGCGGACTGGAAGGTATACGATCCGTCTGAGTTCTTGATGGCGATCCACTTTTGGGCATACGTGTTGTTTGATACATACTGCTGAACATTGGCTCCATTTGCAGTGCTTGCACCGTAAACGTCTAATACTTTGCCGGAATTCACGCTAATCAACGTCACATAGCCATTGCCGTCATGCGTTACTTTCCATTTCTGTGCGTTTGTACCATTACCGCCCCACAATCGCACATTGGCGCTATCGCTCTTGGAAGCACCGGCAACATCGACTTTCATGGAAGTCTTCAGCTTTGATCCGAACGCATAGGTGCCGTCAGGAAGATCCTTCCTATGTAAATCAGCTGTGGCATCCATACGTTCTCTTGGAGTAGATACCTTGCTTATTGTCCACTGCTGGGCTGCCGTTCCATTAGGCGTGTACATCTGCAGTTTGGTCTGCTGCGTGGCGTTGCCGCCAGGAATATCCACGGCTTTGTTCGCGTTCACTGATATTAATGTCACCTTGCCGCTACCGTAGTTACGTACGGTCCATTGTTGGGCGCTGGTACCGTTGCTGTCATATTGTTGAAACGCTGCACCATTGGCCGTCGAGCCTCCATACACATCCAATGCTTTACCGGAATTCACATTGGTAATGCGGTAGGTCGCATTTCCTACCGATGTAAAACGATACTTTTGCGCGTTGGAACCGTTGCTTGTATACAACTGGATTTGCGTGCTATTGGCAGTTGATGCACCAGGAACGTCGAATACCAATCCAGTGTTTTTCGTTGATCGAATCGTTGCTGGCGCATCTGTCGGAATATTGACTTCGCTAGAGGAAAGAGTGAAGAGTTGCGCGACCGTTCCGTTAGGCGTATACAGATGAATCGCGGTACCGTTGGCCGTGCTGCCACCACTTAGATCCAGAACCCAATTGCCTAATGCGGATTGCAAGTAATAACCGGCTCCCGAATCACGGATGAACCAACGCTGGGCGTTCGTACCATTCGCCGAATACTGCTGCACCACCGCATTATTACCCGCAGCGCCATTACGAACGTCCAAGGCCTTACCGGAATTCACATTAACAATCACATAGCTGCCATCAGACTGTTTAGTGAAAGTAAACTGCTGAGCTTTGGACCCATTGCCGGAGTACAGCTGAATAGCTGTGGAATCCGCTCCACTGGCTCCAGGGATATCAACACTAGAAGCCACTTTGGAACGTACATTGATGTAATAATTCCCATTAGGAATGCTCACAGCACTCATCTTGCGCACATCAAGGGAAGGCTGAGAATCGTCATTCCCTCCATTCTGCACAGAAGTCTTATTGCCAAAGGCACTCATATCCACGGAGCCACTGATACCGTTGATATGACCGCTTTCGGTGTACTGCCAGCCACGATCGTTGGTCCCGAACGCCGTGAATTCCATCTGCGGACCATATTGCGCCACCCAGCGTGTCTTCGCATAGATGTTCGCATTGTTCAACGGCCCCTGCAAGTAGCTCGTGTAGGAGTACACGCCGAGATTCTGGTAACCGCCGGACTGCAACGCGCCATACCAAGCATTGACGATGCCGTTATACACGTTCGGATCGTTCGGCGGCGTGTGCCCGGTCCACGTCCAACTCTCAAGGTCGTAGTACACGGGGTATTTCAAGTCGTTCGGTCTCACGCCAAACTGGCGGAGCTTGGACACCACATCGTTGCCCTCCTGCCTGGAACCGCTCGCATCCTCCGCATACGAGTACCAGTAGATGCCGAACGGAATACCCAGCCGCTTGCATTCATTAATGTTGCGTTGCGCTTTGGCATCGGCGTCATTGCCCCATCCAAAGCCAAGACGGATGATCGCGCCTTCCACGCCGCCGGCTTTCGCCTTAGCCCAATCGATATCCCCCTGCCATGAAGAGACGTCGATCACGCCTTTGGCCTGCTGGGCGAACAGGTTGTTTCTATAGTCGAAGAAGGCTTTCGTATTGTTGTAGGTTCCCCAATGCGCGCCGTAATCGTTGCCATCGAATTTGGCAAGCTTCACGGTGGCTCCGTTTTTTGAGGACGATTGCTCCACGGATTGTTTCACAGATTGTTCCACAGCATCTTTCACATTCGAGGCACTCACCGGAATGAATGATTCGCCGTTCGTTTTGGCCAGTGGATCAGGTTGCTGCGATTGCGTGCCGACCAGCTGAGCGTCCGTCACGGTTTCGCCGGTCTCAATGTTCTGCACATCACCTTCCGGCGTAACCGCAAGGTTCTCCGAAACCACAGTGGAATCGTCCGAAATGTTTTCGCTTACCGTTTCCGGCAGCGTCGCGTTCGGATTGTCCGGCATGCTGTTTGACGAATTCTGCACATCATCCACAGTTGCGGCAAAAGAACTTGGCGTATCCTCAATCGCAATATCCTGCATGGCGTAAGCCGGCACCACGGCAACGGAAACCGTCATTGCAACCACGGAAGCGGTGGTCGCAATCTTCATCAAGCTTTTCGGCGATATCATCGTCAGCCTCTCTCACAAAACGCATTTTCACTCGTTGACGCAATTGCACACGCAAAACTTAAGTGTATTCTGAGATGCCCCCACTCAAAATAAAGCAGATGGATTCCAAACCAAACTTCACATTTACCGAATATGCCACAACATGAAGTGCTGGCATTCGGAAGTGGAACGGGTAACATACCTTATGTATTGTCATTTGGGAACAGAGGACCTTGTCGGACCACCTCCAATAGACAACATCAGAACGGTATCACGGACTCCTGGAGGGAAGCATGGCACGGCACGAAAGGCAGCCAAATAAAGCTGACAGTCAAGCAAGTAATGTCCGCAAGCCCCGGACTTTCAGCAGTACCGCGACCGTCGGGACCAGCAAATCCAACAATTCCGTCAATGCCACCAATCGTGACGAAAAGCTTAGAACAAAAGCACCGGGGACTTCCTACCGAACGGCTCCCGAAGATCCGTTCCAAATGGCCATATTGCAAGGCGTGCAAGATGGCGACACTTGGGTACATAACCATGTCAAGAACTTGATTCGCCGTTCCATCATCGTAGCCGTTATCGTCGTTGCGGTATGCATTGTGGTCTTCGGCGTCATGGGCGTGAGAACATCGCAGAAAATGCGCGAACTGAATGCCATCAACGATTGCAGAGACGCGGTTGCCGCCATGAACGCTTCATATTCCAAGGATTTCCAGCTCAAGGGAAAGATTGTCGACGCATTTTCCAGCATGGATTCCTCATATGATCTGGAAAAGCTCAGCACCTTGTATCAGGAAGAAGTCAAATCGCCGAAGGCGCTTGACTGTAAAGCCGACCCGTCCGGGACCACCAGCAAAGCCAACACCGAACGAGCCGCATATGACAAACAGGCCAGAGCCTTCGAGCGGGCGTTGACAAAGAACGAGGCAAATCAGAATTGAATACGAAACGATTGGCAAGAACGGCACTTGCCGTTATCGTAACCGTAGGAATAGTCGTTGCCATCATCATCGGGTGCGGCCCCAAATGGGGCAACGGTTCAGCATTGCACCAAAACGAAGAAACCGCACAGTCCTCAAATTCGCAGGTTTCCGTGACTTTGCCTTCCTACTACATGGAAAATATGGTCTTCCAGCGCAATCAGCCGTTAGTGGTCAAAGGAACCGTCAAATTCGCGCATGACAGCAAACAGATTGACGCATCGAAACTATCCGCAACACTTGCCCAAGGCAAGATGACTGCGAGCGCTACTGCGAAAATCGCAAAAAATGGTTCGTTTACTTGCACGCTGAACGCACAGAAAGCAAGCCTCAAGCCGTATTCGTTACAGGTGAGGTATGACAGCAAAATCGTAACGGAACTGGCGAAAGTGTATGTGGGCGACGTGTTCGTGGCGGCCGGTCAATCGAACATGGAACTCAACTATGCGCAGTACTATGAGGGGAATAACAATGCCTACAACTTTGGGAAGGGTCTAGTTAAGAAAACAGACCTACCGAAACCACTCGTCGATAAGAACGTGAAATTCGTCATTGCGGATCATGATGCGAAGAACACTGATTTTCCGCTGGCCAACGTCAATCTGAACGCTGGCGCGTGGCTGAATGCGGATTCCACGAATTCACTGCATCTGAGCTACTTGACACAGCAGTTCGCCCTTCAGTTGCGCGCGAAGCATCCTAACGTACCAGTCGGCATCATCCAGACCGCGTGGGGCGGCACGCCTATTCGCAGGCATATACGTGGCGGAGATATCTACGCGAACCATATTGCACCGTTGAAGGATTTTCATGTGGCAGGTGTGCTCTGGTACCAAGGATGCGATGATGCGATGAACTTTTCGACCGCTACGGAGTATGAGTCGCAGATGACCGCGCTGATCAACCAGTACCGTAGCGTGTTCGAACGGAAGGATCTGCCGTTCCTGTACGTGCAACTTGCGCGATGGCCGAACTATCAGTACACGCAGAACGTGCGCGAGGCGCAACGGACCACGCTTGACAACGCGAATCTGCAAGACCGTTCCAATGTGGCGATGACGGTTTCCCTTGACACAGATAAGGGCACATCCGCGCTAATCCATCCGCTCGGCAAGGATATTCTCGGGGCACGCATGGCCGCGCAATATCTCGCCATGGAAGACGGCACCACCGTACCCAACGGACCGCTTATCGAACGTGCCCGGCACACTGCGAACGGCGCAATCGCCTTGTCTTTCCGGAACGGCACCGCAAGCAGGCTGAAAGCCATGCAGCCGAACTATTCGAAAACCGCGAGCGCAATCGCACCAAACTATAAGAGCGCTCCGAAAGCGACCCCGTTAAGCGGTATCAGCAATATCGCCGCTCCCACCACTACGGCATTGCAGGGGTTTGAGGTCGCCAATTATTCCGGTCAATGGCAGGCGGTCAATGCCACTATCAGGGGCAATCAGGTGTTGCTCACCGCAGCCGATGGTTCAACACTGAACGATCTCAACGCCATGAGCCAGGTACGTTACCTGTTCAGCGGCAATCCGAAGTGCGCGAGCATGCTGTACAACGACTTTAATCTGCCGGCTAGCCCATTCATCACTATTGTTGAGTGATCTTTGTTGGGGGCCGCCGCTAGATAAACCAATACGGGCGGGATAAGTACGGGCGGTCTGAGCCGTTGCTGGGCCTGCTTGGTCATGTTTTGAGCAGGCTGTTCCGGCTTCTGGTTTGGATTCTGGTTTCCCGCTTAAACTATGAAGACTGCTGCAGCATCACAGAAACTAGACAAATGTCATTTTTCCACCGGTTTATTTAGGCACATTCCCCTCCTACTATGGCATACGGAACGAACGCGAGCGCACAATCACAGATCGAATGCAAACGTGCGCAGGAGAGGAATCACCATGAGGAATCGTATTGCAGCAGCTGCAGCGGCGGGAATATTAACCATCGGCATGGCCGTCCTGCCTTCCGCGGCTTCGGCCAGTGAAGTCGCACCGTCTACGGACGGATTGGCCGGCAGCACCGCCATCAGCGGGCAGATCGACCAGGATATGGCCGTGTGCACCGATCAGGCGTGCGAGGCCGTGCAGCACTTGAACAAGACGAATCAGCAGATCAAGTCGGATATGGAAACCGCCAAGCAGCACGCCGAGCAGCTGCATCAGAACGCGCACGAGGACGCCGACGCGCTTCGCCAGTACGGCGAGCAGGCCTGGAAGAACTACCAGGAGGACCGCGAGGATATAAAGAATGCGATTGACGGCGCGGTCAAGCGCGGTCAGGAGCGTCACGACGCTCTGCATCAGGATATGCAGGACACGCAGGCCCACCTCAACCAGATGCATGCCGATATGAAGGAGACCCACGACGAACTCAAGACGAGGCATGACGCGTTTGCGGCGAGCAGCCACCAGTGGCATCAGTCGTTCATCGCGGCGCTGAAGGACGCAAACTCCAAGACGGGTCAGCAGGGCGGCTCATCCGTTGCTACCGGCACGCATGGCATCACGGCTGGAACGAATGCCGGTACGACCGTTACTGGAGTCAACGGCACCACTGGCACTGTGTGCACGGCTGCCGACACTGGCGCGAATGGTGCTGCAACTGGATCCGTCACAGCTTCCGGCGATCAAACCGCCGCGTCCACCGGCGCGCTGACCAAGTCGGAATATGGACAGCTTGCACAAACCGGCATCGGCATTTCCCTTGCCTGCGCAGCCATTCTGCTGCTTGCCGGCCTTGCCTACGCCATGAAGACGTTCGTGCAGTATAAGCGCGAAACCAGCGAAGACTGAGCCGGCTCGCTGCCGGACAGCGTTTGCTTCATCGACTCATGAAAAACGGTCTCGAATATATCGGGACCGTTTTTTCATGCGCGTTTTTCGTATGTGCTTTTCATCTGCTATACGCATTGTTGCGATTCAATTGGAATGACGTAGTACAGCGACGTACAATGCAGCGCGAAGCGCGCGTACCGTGCATGAACCGCGTGTATGTCCAGTATTCCCACTGATTTGTTACGTTGGCCGTTCTGATCAGTCCACTGGTCAATTCGCATAATGGGGAGCACTGCTGGCGATTCGCGGCGACGGCGTATCGCCATTCCCCGCCGTCCGTCCGGTACTACCCGCGCTCCCCACATCGCCGGCCTTTTCAGCATTGCCGATGTTGGTTCTACGCAACGACCCCGCGGCCAACGAGCGGATGGATCGCCTGCGCTGCGCCTGTTCCGTCTGCGAAGCGGACTGAACTGCGGGAAAAGCGCCCGTTACGGGACGAATACGACCGGTTGCGGTCGGAATAAAGCTTGGTGGCAAAACCTGCGTTGTGATGGCGCTTATGGATGCCATCTGCGGCTGCTGCGTATTATCAGGACCATCCGCAGCGTCTTTTTCTTTCACGGTTTGCGATTCTTCCGCACGATTCGCGTCATCATTCGCATCCTCGCCCGTTTGCAAGGCAGACCCAGCTTCGCTCTGCTTTTCTTGTTTTTCCTGCTTTTCCTGCGGAGCGGCCTGCACATCACTCTGCAATACAATTGGCGATGAATTCGAACGGCGTCGGGCAAGCGCCGCCAGAGAGTCACGAGTATCAGCATCGCGTTGGTCAGTCTGCTGGCTGCCGGCAGCCGTCTTGTCAACCATCGTCGTGCTTCTTTCTCTCAACGTCACGATTTCGAGCGTAACGTAGCGCAGCGCAAAAGTGCGCGTAAAACGACGATGTACGCAACTCCCCCACCGAATCGCAATCAAATATCGACATATGAGGGCAAACAATCCCATTATTGAGACCACAGACTGGCACCAATAAGCCGCAGCATGACAATCAGGGACTTTCCTGGATGCCGGCCCGTACACGCGAGACTTGCGATACGGGACGATTCAAAAAACCGAGGCCAGCGAAAGAAGTATTCGGAGGGAATCTGGAAGGAACCGGAAAACGGAGTGGAAAAGAAGGAACCCCAGAAACCGAATGATTCCAACGGTTTCCGGGGTTCCAATCCGGGCGGAGAATACGAGATTCGAACTCGTGAGGCTGTTACACCAACACGCTTTCCAAGCGTGCGCCATAGACCACTAGGCGAATTCTCCAATTATGCAACACTTTCCGGTGTCTATCCGTTAAGCGCAACTTGACTAGAATACAACAGGAATGACAGAAGACCAAATCGGCGTGTCGCTCTACCAAATCTGCAAAACATATAGAGCTCCAATATCGGTTCAAGGCTAGTGACGTTTTGCAAGACTCTCCAATAATCCGGCCCAACATGTACATCTCGTATTCACGCAACATAGAATGACGGATAACCACGGATGGCGTTTAATGACCGACTGTCGTCCACGTAAGCGTAAAAGGAGCGGATGATGATCAGCCAAAAGAACTACGACATACTGAAGGAAAAATACGGAGATGCGTCCAGCTGGGCCGTCTGGAACACGGATTACGCGGATTCCAAGCCCAGCCGCAATATAAACGATCTGAGCGTATTCGACTCCCCGAATCTGTCCGAATTGAACACCGGCTTCGTGTTCGTGGGGCTGAACCGCTCCGGTAAACCCAAGGCGGCAACGCGGAGAAAAAGCCGGACAAGCCGAAGGATCCGTGGTTCAATTTCCATGCGGGAAGGAACGATTTCAAACTGCGATATGCGCTGCAGGGCACACGGTATTGGGGAAGCTACATAACCGACGCAATCAAGGATTACCAAGAAACCGATTCCGGTGAAGTGGAAAAGACACTCAAAAGTAACCCGGAACGCGTTGATGAGAACCTCAAGGGATTGAGGGAGGAACTCGAGCTACTCGGTGGCAAGCCTGTATTGGTGTCTCTCGGATACGCCGCCGAGAAAAAACTGAAATGCATGAAGTCGGAAGGGTATGAAGTGGTCAGAATATTGCACCCCGCAGCCTTCATCGGCAAAAAGAAGTATCGCGATAAAGTGCTGAAAGTCTTGGACAACATTCAAAAATAACGAGACATTCAGCTCCGAACCACATCTAACCATCTAATCCGGATGGGCATGAGAGAAAAACGGGGGTTCCGGAGCGCGAACCCGCCGGGAAGCCCGGAAAGAGAGCATGAAAAATGGGCCTCCCGGGAGCCAAAGGCTCGACCGGGAGGCCCGATACGTGTGAAGCGGCGGCG